>Ga0307515_10007460_pt1 | contig 21620 bp, 20 predicted proteins | sample 17_EM_MG_FD_194513 | JGI IMG/M metagenome (GOLD analysis project Ga0307515, IMG submission 194513) | Populus trichocarpa ectomycorrhiza microbial communities from riparian zone in the Pacific Northwest, United States - 17_EM | ecosystem: Host-associated > Plants > Roots > Unclassified | place...
CTTCCCCGTCCCTCCTCACAGCCCTCCCCCAAAACCCTCCTCGAAGGCTCCAACAACGGCTTCAGCTTCATCCGGCACAACCCGCGCCCCCCAAAACCGCGCCGCGTCGGCGTGACCGAGACCCGGGGTCACTACTACAGCGCCATGGGGCCCTCCTACCTCTCCGGCGTGCCGAAGACCATGGGTGCGCACATCGACGGCTTCAAATCCGCCGGCGGCTCCTTCTCACTCTTCCCGGGGCTCGCGCACGCGCACGGCGTCTACGCCAGCACGGGCGAGAGCAGCGTGGCGGCGGCGGTGGCCGTGGATAGGTATCTGGCGAAGCGCAGGGCGCTCGGGTTCGATGTCATCAAGATCAGTACGGTTCCTGTCGCTGCCGCCGGGTGCGGCTGGTGGCGCGGGTTCGGGGGGCCGGGCTGACGCCGAAGCCCGAGCTCGGGATCTAGTTTGGGGTGGGTGGCGATACCGAGGCCGGGGAGCTGGAGAGCATGGGCACGTTGGATCCGTCGCGGGTTATCGATATCGCGCGGCGGTTCGTTGATATGGGCGTGGAGCGTATGATGATTGAGTCGGAGGGGATTACGGAGAGTGTGAGGCAGTGGCGCGCCGATGTTATTCAGGCGATTCTGAGGGAGCTGCCGATGGAGAAGGTCATGTTTGAGGCCGAAGGTGTTTAATTGGTATATTAGGGAGTTTGGGGTGGATGTGAATTTGTTCGTCGATCATAGCTAGATTGTGCAGTTGAGCTGTTTGAGGTCGGGAATTTGGGGCACAGCGGATACGTTTGGGAAGGTTGTTACGTATAGACCTGAGGGAAAGTAAGTAGGGCTGCGGTAGGTGAGGTATATCTATAAGGTGGAGGGTAAAGGGTGGGTTTCTCTTGATATTTCTCATCAGTCTTGGGTTTTTACAGTGTACGGCGGCTTCCTACGTCGACTATTGCGGTGGGTACTTCGAACTTTACTATTAACGAATATTTCACGGGTAATTTAATGCTGTGCTAGCTTACGAATTTGTTTTATTTTCCCCTAACCAATGAAGGAACATATCTTTGAGGCCAAGACGCTGCTGAACCATCAGAGCATCCTTCTACCAGCTCTCAAGCGGTACTTTTCTGGTACAATAGTTAAAGAAGAAATTCTACACACATCTAAGTTTGGAACGCTTCCTAACAACCTGTTCTACAAGTGGGACAGCAATATCCTGTAGGAATTCATATCCCTGACATTTAGACAACCGTAGCAATGCAAGCTCAAATCACATTTTCCGCCTTTATATACGCCCGAGAAAGAAACCCCATCACCCTCTCTCTTATTGAAATCTCCGCTCGGTCGCTCACTAGATAGTCGAACACATCACTAACCCCTTTTCAACACATCCAGCCTCCTCCCACCACCTCTAACCCCTCCCCCTTTACAACTTCTCCCTCTCCAACCCCCTCCACCCCCACGCTCCCGCCACCAACTCCGCTGCCCTCTCGCCCACCCCAAGGACCGTGAGCATCGGATTAATCGTCGGCATGTCCGGAAACACCCCGGCATCCGCAACCCTGACCCCCCTCAACCCCCTAACCCTCAACAGCGCATCCACCACCGCCATCGCATCCCGCTCCACATCCCCCATCTTGGTGGTGCCAGCGGGGTGATACACGGTATGCGCGACCCTGCGCGCGTACTCGGACAGCGCCTCGTCCGACTGCACGCCCGGGCCGGGCGCCACCTCGCGCTTCAGCCAGGCGGCGAAGGGCGACGCTTTCGCGACTTCGCGCGCGGCGCGCAGGCCGGCGACGAGGGTCGCGGCGTCGTAGCCGGCCGGGTCGGTGAAGTAGCGGAAGTCGAGGGCCGGTTTGGTGAGCGGGTTGTTGGAGGTTAGGTAGAGGCGGCCGCGGGAGCGCGGCCGGGGGATGTTGGGCGTCATGCAGAAGGCGTCGATGGGGGTGTCGTAGCCGAGGCTGGGAGGCGAGAGTTAGTAAGGCGGTGTGTGGGGAGAGAGAGAGGGGGTGCAGAGAAGGAGAGGGGTTGGGGTTGGGTAGAGAGGTTGGATGGAGGGGATAGGGGGTCGCATACCGCGATGTGTTGAGGCAGAACGGGATCTGATAGCAATGCATCATGATATCCGCGATCTCGCCGTCGCCACCCGCCGCGTTCGGCACCTCGCGGCGCAGGAAGATGCCCGCGTCCGAGTCCATGGTCGTCTGGTTTGGCGGGACCGGCTTGTTCAGCTCCCAGATCATGATCGTTTCCGGGTGGTCGAGCAGGTTCTCGCCGACGCCGGGGATGTCCTTCACGACGGGGATCCCGAGCTCTTCGAGCTGCTGACGCGGGCCCAGTCCGGATAGCAACATCAGGCGCGGCGTGTCGACTGCGCCAGCGCACAGGATCGTCTCCGCCTTGTGTCGCAGCGTGCGTTTCTCGCCGCTTTGGAGGGTTAGGTCGACGCCCGTGACGCTGTCGCCGTCGACGTTGATCTTGCTGGCCCAGGCGTTTGTCAGGACAGTCAGGTTGGGCCGCTTCTCGTCGCCGCGCAGGATCGGGTGGATGTAGGCGACGCTGGCGCTGCTGCGGCGGCCGTCGTCCGGGTTGTAGGAGACGGAGAAGAAGCCGACGCAGGGTTTCAGCGCGCCCTTGGTCTTGATCTCGTGGTTGAAGTCGTGGATGATGGGGATGTTGCAGGCGGTTGAGCACGACTGCACCCAGTCGAGGCAGAGCTGGTTCCGGTGCCGCTCATGGACGGGCTGAATGGTGTTGCGGAGGTTGTCCAGCACGCGGGTGAACATCTTGAAACTCCAGCCGGTGCAGCCCTGGGCTTCCCATCTCTTGCAGTCATACTCAAATGGGCGGAATGAGATTAGCGTGTTGTGCGAGGAACAGCCTCCCAGAACCTTAGCACGCGAATGTCGAATGTGTGAGTTTCCCATAGGTTGCTCTGTGGTGCCGTAGTCGTAATCCAGCTCTCCGCCCAGGAGGTTCAGCCAGTCCTTGAGGAGGAGAACGCGGTCATCCATAAAATCGCTTGGGCCTGCTTCTATAAGGAGCACCCTTTTGTTTGGGAGGTAGTCAGATAGCCGACTGGCGATGACACAGCCCGCTGTGCCTCCACCAACAATAATAAAGTCATAGTTGTTGACATCGTCTGGAGATAACTGAGTGGTAGTCGCCATATTGATATACACCTCTCGCAAAGCTTCCGCAGTTACTCCTGCAGATGTAACAGGTAGAGATAGAGATAGAGATAGAGGTAAGACTGAATGAGCTCGGAATAAGCTCAAGCAAATAAAAAGCTTCTGTCTAGCAGAGCGAAAACTGGGGTGAGGCGGTACGCTTGAGAAATTTTCAGTTGCTAGTGAAACGAAAAGGCAGATGGCAAGAATAGCGCTGAAGCTCCGAGCTTATATCTTTCCTCCTACCGTACCTCGACGAACACACAACGACATCCTTGAGAGAGGTTAGGGTGGTTCTCAAACGGGTTGCCCCAGATGCGACACTGCAAGCCTCTTCAGCCTGCATGACTAAGGGCCATGTGCGCTCATTCCCTCAGCTCTCTGGCGGTCTGACTTGGGGAGACGAGGGTGCGGCGGAGATGTGGGGCAAACCCAGGGCTGCTGGCCATCGCCTCGCGCCCAGCACGCCAGAAGGCCGCTAGAAGGCGCTGCAAAAGAGGTGCCTTAGCCCAACAGAGGTACGACTTCCAGGCGGTGTGCCCGGCAGATGTACGCACCCCTCCATACCCTCACCAACTTTTTCCTACTCGAGGCAGATCCCGGTATTTGGGCAGTTCGACCCCGCCCTTCTATCTGCACACCAATTCAATTGACTCGCGGATACACAGGATTGTGCTGATATACACATTGGACAGGGACACGTACCCTTGGAGAAAGCCGTGCAGCTCCTTGAGACATTTTATTGTCTGGGATACAACCCCGCCACCAACCTTCCGACTTGCAGGACGAAGCCATCCGGAAGCTCCTGCTAACCAAGGTCTCTGCCAAAGCGGGCAGGCTCCGGGCACATACATCCCACACATCCAAGATTAGTAAGCGCTTACTAAGTCCCGCACGGGCCACTATCGCGAACTTGATTTAAATAATAAAACACTATTTACATGTGTAATACTCCAATATTTAGCCGTCTATTTTAATAGGATCTTTTTCCTTTTTATTACTACGCGTTTGCTTGGCCTAAGGGGACCTAATAATAAGTATGCTAGCTTTATAAGCCTTATGCGCGTCTATAAAAGCTCCCTATCACGGTCGCTTTAATTTTAACAGAATAATAATCTCTTTCGGCTTAGTATTACTAGGACCCTCGTTAGTATCACTTAAGATTAATATAAAATTACCACGGGCTAATTAAGTATAGGTCCTTTAAGCTCCGGTACGCGCCGCTCTGCCAAATTAATGGAGTAGGAGAGGTGGCGGCTCTTAATAATTATTAGATGCCAAATAGTTTATAATAAACTCCTTCTTACCAATATTTTAGTAAGGGTCGTCCAATATAGTACCTTAGAGTACTTCCGCGTTATTAAGCTACGAGTTATCGTCCTCCCCTACTTCCAAAATAACCACCTTATCCTCTAACCCCCCTAAAACTTCGTTATATAGCACTAACGGCTCGTTAAACGGTTACTACTTATCCTCCTTAATATCCTTATCTACCTTAATATCCTTCTACTTCTGGGCCTCCTGCCTTTCCTTTTAGAGCTCTTGCTCAGCTATATTGGCAGCACATTCAGTAATCTTAGCACTTGTTTTACCCCGCTAGTTAGCCTTACCGTACTTCTTTTTAGGTGGTGGCTGCTAGCGAGCCTTTTAAGGAACCTTAAATGGAGCGCCCTTAGGTAGCGATTAAAGCTCTACCTGTCTAGTTAAAATAGCTATTTAGGCTACCTTAAAGTCTTCAAATTTATTAGCAAGCTTGCCCATTTCTTTAGTAGGAAGGTCCTTAATAATATTAAAGAGGCGGAGAACCGATAGCCAGATCCTAGTAAGAGCTTCCAGGTGCCCTAGCAGAGGGTCACCCTAAAACGCTATATCCTTAATATATTACGGCTGCCAATCTAAAGCGGCAATTAGCTTTATTGCGATACACTAGTAAGGGTAAATTAAAGCCGGCGATATAGGAAGCCTCTGTATTAAGTACTAAATAAGCATATAATAATAGGGGAGGCCATATTGGTAGAGGTCCTCGCAGTTATAGTTGTCCTACTTTTATTCCCGATTAGCCCACTCCTGCTTTTCCTTATTCGTTAAAGCTCTCGCACTACATATAGAGTTAAAGATTCGCTAAAGCGCGTAGTATATTACTACACCGTTAATCTACGTAAAGTAGTACTAAAAGAGATCTAGGGTGATAGTTCGGGGAAGGGACGTTTCAGATATATATTTGGATTTAATCAATTCTTTACACAATATTAAAATCCACCTCTTTAGCTTAATTATAGTATCCTTAAGGCTTAATTAATAATTAGTAAAGCATTTTAATCCTCCATTAATACCCTCACCTCATTAGCTTGCCGTTATATCTAAATTTGGAAGGTATCTGGTAAGGGAGTAAGCGGTTAAAGAAAAGTTAACATTAAAATAAGGTTTTAAGCTGGAGAGTAGGATGCTTAAAGGCATTCTAAAAGTAAGCTTTACTATAGGCTGGCCTATAGTAAAACTTATTTCTAAGATACCCTTTAGTATTTTATTCCCCGGCTTAAAATAAAACTTACTTAATATAGCAGGTAATTATCTAGCTCTCCTTTTTAACGTATATAGTTTAAAACCATACCTTATTATACGGGTGTAGCTTATCTAGGACTGCCTTTTGATTAACTTTAAGCTCTACTACCGTTTTAGATTTTAGGTAGGGCTAAAATAGTTCCTTTACTACCTTCCTCTCTTCCACTAAGTAGCTATATGGCCTCTTAACCTTTATCTAGATCCCCTTATTAATCTGCTTCTTTATTACCTTTATAGCATGCCACTAGTAGTACTAGAGAATAACTATAATTAACTGCCTTACTAATAAGGCGGCTATAAGGCCCTTACTAAAATCGGCGATAATAACTTTAGGTGGCCGTTTTTAAAGTTTCTACTAAGCAGACTTTAGTAAAAAGGTCTAATCTAGCTAAGACTCGCTCTTAATAAACGACTGCATTACTAGAAAAGAGGACCCTATATTAGTAACGCTAGTAATAATAGCCAATAGGAGCTTAGATTAATTGGTATTAAATATAGCATTTATTTAGCAGCTAAAGTTAGTAATAAACCTCTGCGCTAAATCTACCTAAATAGGAAGCTAGAATATAAGCTGCTAAAGACTTTAAGCAATTAGACGACCTAATTCTAGATTAATTATATAGGTATATTAAGACCGGTACTCAAATCTATGCTAGTAAAGAAGTAGCTTAAGTGCGCTAAGCGCTCGCGGCTAGCCCTTAGCTCTACTAGGAAGGCCGCTTAATAATTACATTAAGCTATAGTACTTCTTCTTACTTATATATAACTCTTAGGCAGAAAGCTGACGCTATATAGTAAGATAGGTCTCTTAAGTTGCCCTAAGAGCATAGGCTACTATGGCTGCCTCTTTAGCCTTTAGTAGTTAATCCTAGTGGCTAATATAAGCAAGGGGATTTATAATAAAGTCGTGTTTTAAAGCCTCTAGAGTATTTAGATTAGAGTACTTAGTATACCTAATAGTCGCTACCTATCTTTTAATATTACCTATATAGCTAGGAAGCTTCTTTTAGGCCACCTGAATATACCAACCGCAGTTCTTTTAGTGTACCTTAGTGGCCTCTTACTGCCGGTTACTATTTTTACTACGGAAGTTATCTAACTTGTGGTAATTCCGGGTGTGTATACTATAGTGTTTATAGCTAAAGATATAGTGTGGCTGTAGGGCAGTTTTATTACTAGAGGACAGTATAATAATAAAGAAGCCTTTACTAAAAGCGTAGTCCTAGTACCGGTTAAACGCGGCATTAGTATCCTTAAAGATCTCGCCATTATACGGCTCTAAAAGGTAGTGGGCGGGTATAGAGTTAACCGCCTTTTTTACTACTAGAGCTAGGTCCTAGTGCAACTGGGGGTTCCGCTGCCACTCTAAACGTTAGATCTTAACTTCTAGTAACGGCGATTAAAGCTATAGTAGAAGAGGATTATTTATATCATATACCAAAGCAGTAAAAGTAGCATAATATTTATAACGGCTAGGGGGTAGAGTTATAGGAGGGGGTAGAGGAGAGAATAACTCCTGCGCAGAGGCCTGCGCAAAGCTCTCTATAACTACCTAATAATTATGCACTATACGCTATAGCTAGCAAAACCAAGATAAAGTTAATAGAGCCTAAGGAACTTTATGCCAAGTAGCCGGAACAGCCTAAGGAAGGGGGGATAGAATATCAAGGATTTTAATAGGGTTGCTCTAGCGGTCACCAGGTTTTCGCACTAGGGCAGCAGAGGTAGTATAGGCAGCAGGGCGACGCTATAGGAGCTCATTAACGTTAGGAAGAGTTGAATTGATATTAAATAAAGAGCTATCAGCCATACTATACAGTAGGAAGCTGATATAGGCTTTACAAGGTGTAGATTTAGAGCGACTTTATAGTAGAAAACTTCTAGAAACTTACTATCAAAGTCGTCTGATTTGGCGTTATATCTTTAAGCCTAGCACTAATATTTACTTTATAAGCTATTTAGGACTTTTAGTCTATATAATAAGCTATCAATTCCGTGCCCTAGACTAGTCTATTTACTACATAGTTGTATGGATATTCTATGGCGTAAGTTGCGGTAAGGACATGCTTTTTTGAAGTTCTTCCATATTCTTGATAGTGGCCCGTGCGGGACTTAGTAAGCGCTTACTAATCTTGGATGTGTGGGATGTATGTGCCCGGAGCCTGCCCGCTGCCAAAGCCCGCCGATCGACTGAGATTGGGTTCTGGGATTGCCGTCTTCGGTGCGGGACAATCCCGTGCTATCTCAAACATCCCGTCAACTGGATTGTATACTAGTTTGCTGAAGAATCCTTGAGCTTCAACGGAGCTCATATCGAACCAAGTTGGCTGCATGCCGCCAAAGAGACTCAAATATCGACAGCTCAACACACTTTACAGCATTGAGAGCATCTCAGAGACACTCCTCCAAACCTCCAGAACGCTAAGAAATCAATAACTCCACCCTTCACAACCATCCTCGACACCTCATAAACATCGCCACCATCATGGTCACCATCCCAACCCCCTCCCTCTTCTATGACGGCAAACCGCAGCCCTCCTCCTCCACCCTAACATTCCAGACCATCGACCCCTCCACCTCCCTCCCACTCGCCACAATCCGCACCTCCACCCCTTCCGACATCGACGCCGCCATCGCCTCCGCCGCGCGCGCCTTCCCCGCCTGGTCCAACACCCCCGCCCCAGAGCGCTCGCGCATCCTACTCCGCGCCGCCTCCCTCCTCCGCACACGCAACGATCTCCTCGCCTCGCTCGAGACCAAAGACACGGGCAAAGCGTTCTCGGAAACCTCCACCGTCGACATCGCCACGGGCGCCGACGTGCTCGAGTACTTCGCCCACCTCGTCAGCAGCGGGGGTCTGGACGGCGAGACGGCCACCCTCCGGCCCGACGCGTGGGTGTACACGCGCAAGGAGCCGCTGGGCGTCTGCGTCGGCATCGGCGCGTGGAACTACCCGCTGCAGATCGCGCTGTGGAAGAGCGCGCCGTGCCTGGCCGCCGGCAACGCGATGGTGTACAAGCCGTCCGAGTTCGCGCCGCTGCACAGCGCGCCGCTGGCGGAGCTGTACGCCGAGGCCGGGCTGCCGCCGGGGGTGTTCAACGTCGTGCACGGCGCCGCCGAGGTCGGGGCCTACTTGACGGCGCACCCGGGCGTCGCGAAGGTGTCGTTTACGGGGCAGGTTGCGACGGGCCGCAAGGTCGCGGCTGCCGCGGCGGGCGGCATGAAGTATGTGACGATGGAGCTGGGCGGGAAGTCGGCGCTCGTGGTGCTGGGCGATGCGGATGTCGAGCAGGCGGTTGATGGGGCCATGATGGCGAATTTCTACAGCTCGGGCCAGGTGTGCACGAATGGGACTCGCGTCTTCGTGCCCAGCGCCATGAAGAAGCCGTTCGAGGAGGCGCTGCTGCGGAAGATGCGGTATATCAGGCCCGGGAACCTCATGGACCCCAGCACGAACTTCGGCCCGTTGGTCAGCCGGCCGCATTATGAGAAGGTGGTCTGGTATATCCGTCACGGGATCGAGGTCGATAGGGCGACGCTGCTGTATGGGGGCTTGGAGAAGCTGGATTTGCCCGAGGGCGCGGCCGAGGAGCTGAAGAAGGGGTTTTGGGTCCGCCCCACTGTGTTTACGGATTGCACCGATGACATGCGCATCGTGAAGGAGGAGATCTTCGGCCCCGTCATGAGTATCCTGACCTACGAGACTGTTGAGGAGGTTGTGAGGAGGGCGAACGATACGACGCTTGGGCTTGCCGCGGGCGTGTTTACGAAGGATTTGAATCTCGCACATAAAGTTATTGCGCAGCTGGAGGCGGGCATCACGTGGATTAACTCGTGGGGCGAGAGTCCGGCGGAGATGAGTGTTGGTGGGTGGAAGATGAGCGGCGTGGGCGTCGAGAATGGGAGGAGGGGGATTGAGGCTTGGGTGCGGAATAAAAGCACGCTGGTTGATATGGGTGGAGAGGTTGCGACAGTGTTTTCGAAACTGTGAGGTGTGGAGAGGGCAAAGGTGTATTTTTATGTTTGGGGTGTTCCTCCTAGAAAATGTGGGGCGAAAAGACTGGTTGTAATAGATGGCGAAGAATAGGGTGATGGATTGGTGCCTTCTGTCGTCAAGGCGATGCCCTGATGGCTTAGAAATAACCTGACTTTACAAGTATATATTTCAGTCAGATAAGACATAAACATTATAGTGAAACAGGCAGCGAAGTGGTAGGTGGGTGCACCATTAATTTCTCTCTCGAATGGAATAAATAATGCTCTGATGATTTAGGAGTGTGTTATTTTTTTCTCCATATGTGTCTCTGGTTCGGCGTTTGGGGTAAGTGTTGCGAAACTCTTAAGGTTCGAGTTTATAAAAGCATGGAAAATCTTGCTAAAGCATGTTTTGTTGTTAGCAGGCATAGTTGAAAAAGTTATTGCAAGAAAAAGAGGACCGATTACGTATTCAGCAATGTTAGGATGATGTGTAGCCCGTCATGATCTTAGGGTAGTCTTCAAATAACACTCGATTTAGGACCTATACCACGCTACAAATCCAATTGCGAGCCTAAGAACCAAAGAGCCCTGGGAGGGTGTTGAAGATTTAGAAAAACGCTTCCGAAACCTCGTCCGCACCCTCTGTAATCGTGAAGCATAATACTCCTCTGACCCAGTCCGTCGACTCGGCGACAGTTGCTTGTACCGCTCTCCGCGCTCCTTATCCCATCGTACCTGCAAAAAAAGCACATTAGCAACTGGCAACAATTCTCTCTCTTTTCAACCCCTCCTTTCAACTCCCACCATATCGTCTTTCTGACAGAGTTGGGAATAAGCAAGCGAGCTGGCTTGTAAATCGTGCGCAATGCCGTACAAGTGCTATATAGTGGTAAAAGCTCAAGTGCAAGGTCATCAATATGGTCTGTGGTATCGTGCAAGGTGCTCATATCAACCTGTGCACGAATTTGCATGGTCCACCAGCTTGGCTTGCTTGCTTGTTCCCAACTCTGGTCTTTCTCGCCATGGAAGGCATCAATACGTAGGGTGGAGACGAACGGGAATGCGCGCCGGGCCGCAAGGAGTGGAATGAATGAGTCGAGATCGGTAAAGGGCGGAGGTACGGACGCTTTTTTTGGGATGAGCTGCGCTGTCGGCTGAGATGCCGTCGATGGGCTCGGCGAAGAGATGGCACTTGTTCGCTGGGGGAAGCTTACCGAGCCATACTGAAATACGTTCCCCGAGCTTCACAGGGTCACTCCCACCTATGCTTAGGTCGGTCAGGATGTATTGTTTGCACTTTGTTTTCCTTTGCGATCCGATCTGGGCGTAGTAGTAGAATCGAGTGCCCATCAGGGCCCCGCAAAGCAAGGCGACAGTTTCACCCTCTGGATTCCACGAATCTTGCCCACGGTAGCTGTAGTCGCTGTAGGAGATCCGGAGGGATTTTGACCGACCTTTCTCCGGATTCGGCGGCAGTTTTATTATCTGGTGGAACCGGATGTCGCACAAGAATTCTATCGCACTAAGAAAGATAAACCAACCATTTTTAATGAATCAGAGCGGCAGCAGGACCTGCCGTTGGCAAGGATCGGTCTATCATCTTAAGGTGGTGTTGGAAGACAACAGAAGAAATTTTAGGGACGAGAGGGAAAATTGGTAATGATATAATAATAAATTCTTGCCAAAGGTGAGTAAAAGTCTGCTGTTAACTGGAATGAATATATATGCTTGTTCTAGTATGCTGCACACAGCAAGCGCGACCTTATCATCGTGGATAAGTTAGAGAAATAGCAAGCAACGACGTGCGAAATGACAGCAATGAAACTTTCATAGACAGCTAGTGAGTTGGCAAGACCTTATCAAGAAATGAAAAGTTGAGAAGCGTGGGCTGAAATACGAACCTTAGCTCTCGAGTGCCAAGGGCCCCTCTCCTGAGTTACTGGAGGAATCAATCTCCGGCTATTACTATTATATTGAAGGTACCAAGGGACTCAATTCTTTCCTTGGTTTAATGGATGGGCATATAGTTAATTTCCCCGCTCAGATGTACTCGTGCGGTATATTCGGGGAAAATGAAGCACTCCTACGAATATTCCATGCGCTGCAGGCATACCGACATAAGTCATGGGACACCTAACTGAGCGATTTCTTTGCAGCGTGATAACACAACTAAAGTTGAAAATAGAATAATAAAAAGGAGTACTTAAATAAGACAATGCTAGAAGAGTCCTATCAGGAATTTATAGAAGATATACCAACCGTTGTAGTTGTGAAAGCTATCAATCTTCGCATAAGCTAGTTAAAAAATGTCCCACAACTTATTTCGGTATACCTGGCTGCCAAGGTCCAGTAGCGAATATGGCCCGTGCGCGAACACCAAAATTTCAAACGAACGTCTCTACCACCCTCTATGTAAGATACCGCTCTGTCTATGTGGGCCTTGCTGGTAGGAATACCTTGACCGAATCCGGGGACCGTAGGCTTCATATAGATCAATTTGGAGCTTTATTACTATAATCTAATATTGCAATTAATTGATTAAATCGACGACTTCATTTTGCTAAGACCACGTTAAATTTAGAGCATCTGGTTGGCTCGCCTACTACTGGACCTTTATCGACGGCGCATGGGGTCGTGGACCTTCGGGCTGGTGTAGAAGGGTAGAAGGGCTTCTCGCAAGAGCATACTTCGCACACCTTCGTTTTTAAAACACATCCTACTTAGCGGATTAAAAATTGGCAGATGCTACGATAATTTTGAGACAAATACAGTTGTAAATGTCCGCAGAAATTGTGCACTTCCTCTTCTTGGGCATTTTCCGTCGGTGTGACCTCGGTGCTATAGGGGATGTGTAAGACTCAGCTCTGTGGCGCACGTACGTTGTCAGATTGATATGGCAAGGAGACCTTTATATCGCCCTCCTTCAGCCCCGGGAAAGTGAAGGTAGCGATAAGATAGATGAACGCCTGGAATCGCGATGGACCCTTTATGCGCTGTGCGTCAGCTCGTAGTGACCAACAGCGCAGCGCCACAAGGCAGGGCACCAAGCAACGTTTCTTCTGTGCGCTAGCTTCCTGCACTTTGCTAAGCAGGGCGGCTACCGGGGCAGATCTGAAGAAGATACTGCGACGGCGGGGATCGATACGTGCAATGTTATCAACCCCTGAACATCCGGGCAGTGATGGCGTTGCGTTGCTTTCAGAAAATAGGTGGTGCCTTCCCCGCGATGTGGCCAAGAAAAGGCTTACATGTGCCTCATTGAAGGGTATCTGGCGCCCGCCTCCTGTGGCTTCCGTGCCCAGTGTGTGCCCCAGTGGCCTCCCACACGCGCAAAACAAGCAATGTTTGTCTTGGCCTAGGGATGCACTCGTCAATACTGCCCGTCCTCCCCTTTCCGGGTCTTACAGGTGCTCTCGGTAGTTAGCGCAGGCTGGGAATCGACAGGCTGGCCAAGCTTCTATAACACTTCAGCTGTTCCGGAACGCATCGACATCATCCAGTTTCCCTCTGCCACCAACATCGACAACGCACCACCACCACTGTCTCACTGCAACTTCCGTCTTCCCCCACCCCTACTGTGACTGCTGCTACGATAAGACAACCAGCCTAGATGACGCTGCTATAGTTGTCTTAGAATTTCGACATTATCATGTCCTTGTGACACGCGAGTTATCTTCTTCATCCCCCCGCTTCATTCACACCCAGACGACGGCCCGCGGCGGGCGCATCCATTACCATCCCAACCGACTCCCTCGGTGGCCCCTCATTCCTATGTCACCTCCCCTTCCCGCGGCAATCCGAATAGACTCTTCCCACTTCTTCCCGCTGCTTCGGTAACCTCCGCCAACCTTTAGCAAGTCAAGATGGGGAACAGTTCGACCAAAGAATCGCGACCATCCTCTTCAAGAGGCGACTCGCGACCGAGCAGCGTCCGCAATGCAAGCTCCCCGACCACAACCGGACTCTCCGGGACATCGTCACACCCTCCTGGAGACAGATTGACAGCCTCAATGTACACTTCCAGAGGTGGACGGGGCAGCAGACCAGATTTATCATTCCTTGGCATCGGAGGCGGATTAGATCGTGATGTGCCGACCGTAGAGACGAGGCGGGAAACTAAAGCGGAGCGAGAGGCCCGGAAATTGGAGAAAGAACGAGCTGCTAGGGAGAAAGAGCGTGAACGGAGTGTCCGCGAGGAGGGCGTAGATGGTGGGTATCTGGTGACATTGGGGACTTACACGGGTCCTGAAGACTTCAACAAAGCCGTTGTGAGGCAGTTGATGGTATGCACTTTGGGTACACAGGATATTGAATAACATTGACTGACATATCTGGGCAGATTGAGCGCCGATTAGCTCCTTTCTGGAAAGGCCTAAATGATCATTCCGATTCTTGGACGGAACACCAACTGGTGGCCGCTGTTAATGGTCTCCCTATACCTCCTGCTGATGAAATACTTCCAGAGGAACCACCACGCGGAAACAATCTGAGTGCAGATTGGAACCCACGATCATCGAATTCGAATATCAATAGCCTCACATTTCCTATAACTTCGAGATCACCATCGTCTAACTCCGATAAATCGACAAATCTCTCTCCGTCACATCCGGCATTCTCTCTACCTTCTCTTACCTCCCCATCGCCGTCCTCGTCGCCATTTTTCAGGGGCCGCGCAAAGACGTTAGCTGCATTGACTACATCTTCTAGAAATAATTCCCAAACCGAAATGACGCCTCAAGAGATACAGCTCCCCAAGGATCCTTATGTTCATGGACAACGAACAGAAGCTTTTCTTTACAAAAATGCTTCCGAATGTCCAATTTGCTTTCTATACTACCCACCTTACCTTAACAAAACCCGTTGCTGCGATCAACCAATTTGTTCAGAATGCTTTGTTCAGATCAAGAGACCAGATCCGCACCCTCCCGAACATCATGATCCGAGCGATCCTAACGCATCAAATGAACCTCCAGAAGACAATATGCTGGTGGCAGAGCCGGCCGCATGCCCATTTTGCGTTCAGCCCGAATTCGGAGTGACTTATGAATCGCCACCGTTTAGGAAAGGATTATCGTACGCCAACCAGGGAAATCATCCACTTGCTACTGCAACATCTGCGATGTCTTCATCTTCCTCTTTGGGATCTCAAGGGTTAGGATCTCCGGCACCTACTTCGCGGAGGAGAACAACTTCAATTTCTGCTAACTCGTCAAATGTCATTACAACCGACAAAGTGAGGCCGGACTGGGCAAAGAAACTGTCCGATGCTCGTGCGCATGCATTGCGAAGAGCTGCCGCTGCTACAGCTCTACACAACGCAGCTTACATGATGGGTAATTTGCAAGCTTCCGAAGGCACTAGAGGGTTTGCCTTGGGGCGACGAAGGCGGACTATGTTTGGTGGCGACAGCCCTGGCAGCAGTGGGCATGGTACGCCACGCCACGGTGACGGTGTGAGTCTCGGGAACGTTGGTGCGCTTCTTGCCGCAGCGGAACGGGCTGGCCAATCCGGGAACCGACCGACGGAAGGGCAGAGCGATCTTTTCCCGGGCCGTCATAGCTCTAGGCGAAATCGGTTAGAAGATCTAGAAGATCTGATGATGATGGAGGCGATTCGCCTAAGCCTTGCGGCTGAAGAAGAACGCAAGAAAAAGGAGGAAAAGGAGGCGGCCAAGGAAGCTAAGAAAGAAGAAAAGAAAAAAGCAAAAGAGGCGAAAAAGGCGGAGAAAGCCGCAAGGAAGAGCGGGTATATGCACAGTGGAACGTATGATCCCGATTCCGACTCACTCGCCGCCGGGTCATCTTCAACTGTTGCAGGTAAAGGCAAGGGCGTAGATCGATCTGCTGGATATGCCGGCTTCAACTCCTTGAACGAACCAACTTCTTCCCTGGGCGCATCGTCCTCAAAGGAAGATCCTCAGCGCCACCTCGAACAAAGCCGTGCGCAAATCCAAGGCCAGTCCCCCAGTACTAATCATACTCCGTCCCCTTTTGATCCTTTAGCTGAGTCTGCGCCTCATCGTTCTATGCTCCGCCACCTCTCCAATGCATCGTCCTCGGCCTCCTCGTTTGCTGAATCTATACCAGGATCCCTTCATCAAGGAAGCACTGGTGGCTTTGGTGCCTCGGCTTCTTCCTTCGAACTTAGCCCAAATAATTCAGGGCTAAGCATTTCGAGGTCTGACACTCCTCCAGGTGGTACTCCAGGCACGGAACCCATGTTTAATTTCCGCAGTCTCGCTGCGGTAATTGGAAACGAAGAGGAGCAAAAGGACAGCGGAAATGATATTCTTCACATCGGGTATCTAACTGACAAAGACCGTCATTCGTCAGAATCCAGCTCAAACCAGAATAGGAGTCGAGGTGATTCTGGAGAAAGTTCCAGCAGCGCCCCGCCACCTTCGTTGCGGCTGCCAGCCTATGCGGAGAAAGCAATCGGCATGGATGAAAGCGTTGCCACAATGCGGCCACCGAAGTTGACAAACAGCGATGAGATGGAATCGGCCCCGCCTCTTCAGATCGTCTCGACCAATGCGTCGAACCCGTATGATGCAAAGCATTACGGTGATGTTAGTGTTTTAGATAGTTTTGGCCAGCAGACTACGCAGTAGTGGTGGTGGTGAGGTGAGGGGGGGCGTTGGAGCGGGGGTTTTTGATGGCATATTGGCGCTAAAACATTTTGGCGCTCTGGGGTTTGGTGCTGCGTGGTTGTGGGATTATTTACGTTTACTTTCACTAGGGTATTTTTCAGAGGGGAAAGCTTTCTCTTCTTTCCACTCGAACTTGAACTTTCTCTCACTCCCTCTCCACAGTACTTGTCTTCCCCTTCCCCTCTTTCTTCATATCTTCCCTTACCATCTATTCCGGGCACGCATAAAGACTGTTGGGAGTTAGGCAGGGCGTTATTGGTTTTATTTTTGTCTTAGGAGGAGCTCTGATTTCATCAGTCTTCCTCTCCATCACCTATCTCATTCTTCCTTTGCCACCTTTCAACTTCTTTCCTTCACCTGTCACTCGCTCCCCGCTTGGCGGTGGAAGCAGAAACAGAAGCTGGAGCATGCTTCTTTGTGTTTGGAGGGTTGAGAATAGTCATCTAGGTAGTATGTACATTGTCGGATGCGTCCCATTGAAACAAAATCTCTGAATCTAGATACTACTTTCGTGACGTTTATTTAAGTAACATTTGCACACAATATCGGTTAGCCAGCTAGCCAGGTATTGTGTGTAATTGCAAATTCAAGAAATAGGGCACTACTTTTTAAATCACATACCGACCCCATATCCAGATAGCAAATATAAATCGTCCGGAGAGAGCGCGTTTTAGTTTCCATTTTAATGAAATGAATTATCCGGACAGTCAGATGGTCGAAATTGACACTTCAGGTTCGTAACATGACGCACTTCCGTGATCCGCAACACGGCCTTCCCAGATCTTAATCCACCTTATCTGATCCGGTCAAGCGGCACATCACCTGAAATCCCACGCTACCCCTGCAATAAGATGTGGGGGAGGATATATTTCTCCCACATACATTTCCTCCAAGTGTCCCATCTTTTTTGGCATGGAATAATCCTCAGTGCTATCATGACATCAAAAGCATCTCCTAGACTGAATGCGCCCAACAAAGCCGGTAACACACGGGATATATAAGGGCTCGTCGGTTGCAAAGGCGTCAGATTGAAAAGTCCGGCAGAAAGAACGCGTTCCTTCCTAATTTGGCACGCGTCTGTGGCACGGCCGTATGCAATATGGAGGCTTCAGGAATGTGGAGCTTCAAGCTCCATATTAAAATGACGCCAAGAGCTCCATTCTGACTACTTACCTAGGTAACACAGCTAAAGTGCCAAGTTATAGCGTTTCTTTTGGCGGTGAAAGAAATATAAGTGGCGGGTTGGTCCCGGCATATGCGTCGGCATCGACCTATGCGAGCCTCTTCTAAGCCGTATTGGTGGTGCCTTTCATCTCCAAGGAATAACGATGAGAATCATTATTACCAATACAGTAGCGACCTTCAGCTCTTGTATGTATCTATTTAGGTGAGCGTCTTTTTGCTATGATGTCTGACAAAACCCTACTTTACTTCTAAAGCACAGACGCGTTGGGGTTATAGCGTAAAGAGTTTATTGTAGATAGTTTAATGACCCCAGCCTCCAAGCATTTCCTTTAACTGATAGTATAACGCTTCTCTCGTGATTTTTATTTGCCTCTGGCTTCCCGAAGAAGCCGATAAAGCCGCTGGCAGGATTCATGAACATACGAATTCTTTAGATTTCGTGCATAATACTAGTAGAACATTTAGCAAATTCTCTTCCGGCTTGGTCGTAGATCCTAACCGGAAAAGTGTTCAAGACTTGAGTTGAGCTTGAGAACCGCTGTAGAATCGGACACACTGGCCTCGAGTTCACACGCAAAAGAGCCGGTGGTAAATGCGGAGTTGTCTTTCAAATTGAAAAGAGTTTTTATATGAAGTCTTATTTGATTTCTAGTGGTGTAGCATTCATTAAGTTTGTTACTCCTACATTGCACCAACTCAGCAGAAATCTGGGTGACAAAAGCTTTTAAGATAACTTCCTCTTGAAGGCAGCCTAGTAATCATAGAAACCTTTCCCGCTTTTCTTGCCCAACCACCCTGCGTCAACCATCTTCTTCAGAAGCACTGCAGGCCGGTATTTTGAGTCACCAGTGTCCTCATATAGCACTTTCATGATAGCCAAGCATGTATCAATGCCAATGAAATCTGCAAGTTGCAGTGGTCCCATCGGTACGTTGGTCCCATTTTTCATTATGCTGTCGATGGCCTCTTTCGTTCCTACGTTAGTTTCCAAGCAGATGATAGCTTCGTTAATATATGGCATTAAGATTCTGTTTGCTAGGAATCCAGGAGAGTCCACGCTCTTTGAGGGTATTTTGCCCATCCTCTTGCAAAACTCGATTGCGGTGTCGATTGTGTCTTGGGATGTCTGTAAACCTGTGATAATTTCTACGCCTTTCTGAACCGGGACAGGGTTCATAAAATGCGTGCTTATGACACGAGAGGACACTGACAGATCCGTGGGGTCTTTTGTGGTTGCCGCGGCGATCCTTGTGATGGAGATGGAAGAGGTGTTAGTTGCGAGGATGGCATGAGAGGGGCAGATCTGAGCGAGCTGGGAGAATATCTTCGTTTTAAGGTCGGGGATTTCCTACAAAAGTATCAGCCCTGAAGAGTAAGACCTGCTGAGAGCTTGGCCGTACTGGAACAGCCTCAATGACAAAGTCAACATCTGAGAGATCGTCCAGCGTGGTGCTCGTGATCAGTCGTTCCCGAGCTGCTGTCGCATCTTCTTTCGAAATCCGCTGCTTCGATACATCTTTCTCAAGAAGTTTCTCTAAGTTGGGTCAGTCTACTGATGCAATTGAGCTATGGAAGAGTATTGTACCAGCAAACTTTAAACCTTTATCGATTGAAGCCTGAGAGGTATCTATTAATTTTACGGGAACTAAAGCTTTTTGTGCTGCAACTAAGGCAATGCCTAGACCCTGAATTTAGTCAATTAAGGGCAGCTTTGTCGCTTGATTTCCTGGCTCACCATTTGACCAGCCCCAATAACGCCCAGCTTCTTAACTTCAGCAGCAGCTCTCACAGAGAGAGTTGAGCTGAAGCTTCGGCATTGCGCTCTTGAGGCGGAGCGTAGGACCTGTCTTGAAGATGCTGAAAATGACATTTTGAGGCGTGAAGAATGTACTTCTGGTATTACATGTGACGAAGGGAAATATGAAGCTCTTCGGTGAAGGTGGCGCCCGTACCTCGGTCACGGAACGTGGTGGGGTCTTGGCAGGTTTGCATTCTCGCGTTTTGACGCGTCTTTCTAGAAGTTCGCGTTTTGAGCTCACCCAACCTCAGTCTTAGCGATATATCACAACTATGGCACAAGGAACTCTTGATGAGTGGGCTCAGCCTGTTGTTGATCCAGAGGTTCGGGCCTTCATCTACAGTCTAGTTACTGCTGTAAGTTTGCCCTTTTCTGTGACAATTGAGTCTTAACTAACAAGACTTACAGATCGGAGGAGCCAATTCTGGAGAAGACGGCCGATATGTACTCGGAGATGATGCGCTTGCATGTTTGAAGGATTTAATAAGATGGATCCGACTTTACGATCAGAGATTGAATCGACTCGATGTCGCCAGGTGTCTGGCGGAGGCCAATCTGGTGAAGGGAGATCTGTTGGAAATACTTGCCAAATACTCAGAGAAAGTGACAGTGGACAAACTGAAGCACAAAATTGCACTCGCATGCTGTATGTAGTCCCAAATTCCCCCGAAGGTAATGACTAACACCTCTCAGTGGAGCTCCTCGTGCCTTTGACATGGCCTGTCGAAATCGATGCCCTAGAAGCCACAGTAAACCACCACCGACACGCCCCCTTCTTACAATTAGCGCAGGTTGGCTACAAGAGAGCAATAATCCAGTATGACGCAGTAAAAATCCTACAGACAGCGGTGCGCATCGCACTTCCTTCCATGGCGGAACCTAGAAAGGAGAGAACACAGCGAGATGAAGGCATAATTCGTCTTGTCCTATACTTCATCCGCAACGTTGCAATGATTTCACAGCCTCAAAACCTCCCAGTCGATGGAGACGAAGCTGAAGTTTCACGATCAGCAACAATTGATGCATTCCACTGCCAAGATATCTTTCAGGTTCTTTTGACAGTTGCCTCAAGCATGGGAGATGAGTTTGTGTCGCAGGACGTCGTGATCCTTGAAATATTGTTTCATCTTTTAAAGGGTGTGGATGTCGAGAAGCTCTTCATGGAGGAGCAAAAGCTAGCTAGCACGAATACCGACGAGCTGAAGAGTTTAATCCAGAAAGAGAAGGCCATGCTTGCGGGATATGCTCGACATGCTCCGACAAGACACAACCGATTTGGCACTATGATATGGGTAAAAAGAGACGATGACAGAGTTTCCACAATTTCCGGTCAGGATGTTCTTGGAAAGGCACAAAAAAGTATGCAGAAGATGGATAAGACTAAAAAATGGAACAAACCACGACACCGAGGTCCAAAAAAAGATAATGAAGGAAGTCTAGAGGAATTTGATTTAGCAGTACCAATCTCATCTTCCGCACGGAAACACCTCCGAGCGTTTGTGGAGGAATTTCTAGACTCATCTTTTAACCCTCTATTCACACATTTACGAAAGGCTATAGAACGTGAGGAGGGACGAGTTGAAGCACGATACCCACGCCAATATTTTTATCTCGTCTCCTGGTTCCTCAGAGCTGAATGCACTCGCCGCCGTCGACTAAAGGAGAAAGCTGCTAATTCGAACAGTTCTACAACACTCAGTGTTGAAGACGAAAGCTTCGGACTCGTCGCTGGCGTTATGAACCAAGAAACGTTTATCCTTCTGAATCGATTTATGCAGAGAAGCCAAGACGATAAAGCATGGCAGGATTTAAATGCTGGGATGAAATGCTTTACTCAAATTCTTCTTACAGTCCAAGAGATGTCCGAATCAGCTCTAGAAGATGATCAAGAAATCGCCGAAAATATTCAGAATCGTATCTTCTACGAAGAGTCCACCCACGACCGCATCATCACAATCCTTCGGAGCTACAAGGATCAAGGATTTGGCTATCTTGACGCATGTACCGAGCTATCACACGTTTTCTTGCGCATGCTCGAGCGTTACTCTAAGCAGAATATCGACCTACAAATTCGGTCACGCCGACGTGCGCGGAGGAAACAAAAGGCCGCCGTACAAACTGAAGGTGTAGAAAACGGTGAGGAAGGAAACGCATTAGAGGCTGAGGACCTTGCAGAAGCTCAGCGCGCCACTACAGAGCGTAAATTCGACTTCGCAAGATTTTCCGCGAAGTTCATGACTCAAAACTGCGTTAACACATTCGTATCATTCATCAGATTCTATCATGAC
>Ga0307515_10007461_pt1 | contig 21619 bp, 20 predicted proteins | sample 17_EM_MG_FD_194513 | JGI IMG/M metagenome (GOLD analysis project Ga0307515, IMG submission 194513) | Populus trichocarpa ectomycorrhiza microbial communities from riparian zone in the Pacific Northwest, United States - 17_EM | ecosystem: Host-associated > Plants > Roots > Unclassified | place...
GTGGTCGGGTCCAACCTCCGCTTCTTACCACTTTTTTTTTTTTTTTTTTTTTTTTTTGTGGGTCAGGGAGGCGGCTCTGCCGCCGAAACCAAGAAAAGCCGGAGAGGGGAGGTGGTCTCCCGGCCCCTTCATGCGGCAGTTCTATGGAGTGGCGCCCCATCATCCGGCACCGCCTGTTCACTAGAACTCTCCCTACCGTCACCCGCAGGAATCTGGTTTAAGACCCCGTTGCCTGTTGGAGGCGCCAATACAGCTGAACTGTCCCCCAGGGGTGAGCTGGTCTCCTGGCACCCAAGGGTTGGACTTCTGTCAACTTCAGAGGCCAGGAGTGTGGGGGTCGCCACCGGCCGGAGTGACCGTGGAATACCCACTAAACCTGCGGGGGGCCTCCTGTCCGACATCGGTGATGATGACCCCTGCCTGCAGCTGACAGGGCGCACCTTACCGGACCGCCCAGAAGTGGTTTAACGTCCCTCCCTGGGGCCCTGTCGTCTGCCCTATGTGAGCTCGGACAAGGTCCACTATTCCTCACCTTACGACGGGAGTGGAACCCGCCTCCAGAGGGTGAGGAAAGGGTGATGAGGACGACGGGGACGTTCCTGTACGTTCCTGTGTGTGATACGGGACCCAGCCCACGCTAGGCGTAGGCGCCATCTGTGAGAGCACGCAGAATCGCCTCCCGACCAGGGAGGCAACGCGGGCGCTCAGTCATGATCGGCGCCTGTATGGCGCGCAGGATTTCTTTACCTTTAGTAGAGAGCTGCACCCCGCCGCCCTGCCGCAGGAGGTGGGACACAGGGGGTGGGAGCCGGCTCAGACCGCCCACTAAGGGGGCAGACTTGGGGCCAGGGACCTCGTCAGGCGGCTTCCTGTCGTCGTCGCCTGTTGGTGTTTGCCTCAGCAGGTGTGCCGGGACCGGGGTGGACAGCGTGTCCAGCAGCGAAGCCACGCAGTTCGCGGGCACGAACTTGAAATCTGCGTCGTGGACCTCCTTCATGCGCCACTTCCACAAGGCCCAGTAGTAGTTACTCCGCTTCTTACCACCTACACTGTGCGATGCCACCCACCTCACCGCCTTCCACTCCACCGCCCCCTGCAGTCTCGTGGCCGCATGTATGTAGTTTAGGCTTTGTATTTAAGCTCGGACTCGATGAGGAACATACCTCACTCGACGTCTCGATTATAGACGTTTGTTATTGCGCCCCACCTCGCTCACTGTTAATCCCGACCCGCCCGCTCGCTCGCTCGCCCCTTCGGACTTCGGACCTCAAGACCGGTGGTTCATTCCCCCGCCCTCGCGTGCTAACTCCCACCCTCAGCACCGCTGGGCTAGCCAGCCGGACCGAAACCCCGCTTCAGTCAGCCCCTTCGGAGTCGCACCTAGTCAGAGCGTTTACGCCGAGACAGATTGGGCGCCCGTCGTGCTTTTGGGCAGTTGCTTGGGGATTAGGTCCGACAAGCCCTTAAGTCGTCGTCCCCACTTCCCCCTCCCTTTCGGAGATCGTATTCCCGCCGGCGCGCGCGGACGAGAGGAGAACCGAATTCCGTCGGCGCACGGATAAGCCTCAAGACCTTTCCCCCTTTTATTCTCTTGGCTTCCGTCGCATTAATCTCTGTCAGAGATTAGCGGAATTACCGATTCCATTGCAAAATCATCCCGCAATTGTTCCTCAATGGCCTCTGCCAATCACCCCAAACTCAAGTTCATGATGAAGGAGCCCTGAGAATCAATGCAATTCAGATTTCGACTCGATCGTAGGCCATATTCTGTCATAGGATGATGAGGCATCAGACAAGGCATCAGATGAGGGCCACTCAAACTGGTCAGGAAAGGGCTGTAACAGCGAATAATAGCCTCCTGTTTGGCTACCAATCTAAATATTTCTTTTTTTCCAGCTTGCGGTCCACCATCATGCCATGTCCCGGTGAGTGAACAAGGCCTTAAACTTCGGGGCCATTTTTGAAGGGTGTATTGCTCGCGGCCACAGAAGTATGGTGCCTCATGAAATTTCTATTAATTCTTCTCTACTATGAACACAAATTTACAGACTTTTGACCAGTTCTGGCAGCGCAAACGTTAAGTGTCCCGGTGGCCGTGTATCGATGGTAAGTGTCATGGAACCACTCACTGACAATGATGAAGAGATGATGCAGAATATGTGTGAGTGCTTGGATCATATTCTCAATTTGGTCTGGTAGGTTCATGAACAGCTATCAGGGCTGGATCAGATGGGTCATAGGCCTGCAGGAGGTACTGCAGTCACTGCACATTGCCACCAGCAACTATTGGGGGGGCCAGAGCACATGCCTGAATAGAATTAAGATAGTTATTTCAATTGAAATGCTACACTAGCTACAGATACCCAAAAAAAAATCTTGACAACAAGGATTTGAACAATTGAGGCTGGGTGTGGCTGTGCTAGTGCCTTTGAGATGCTGCCTACCTTGGCTGTTGAGGGACTAGGCGCAGCTCAGAAGGGAAAAGAACAGTATAGATATATAACACACCTAGGCACAGCTCATGAAGGTTTGTCCCCTGAGATGTGCAGAGAAGTTACACTTTCACATGCCCATGTGCAATCGTGGGGAAATGGGGAAATGAGGAGATGGGGATGACCAAACAGAATACAACAACATACAATTAATTAGGGGCGGTCCGATGGCATAACTATTGATTCCCAACTTCTGGTGTTCGTGTTAAGACAAGGTAGTTACAAAATACATTTCGCATTGTTAGGGAATGAATGTGATACTCTATTGTCCGTAAAGAGGTGCCGTGCCAATGGTAATCTCCAGTGCAAAGAGATTGGGGCCTAGTGACGAACCAACGTACCCCTGGCAGGTCCCATTGTGGTGGTGTCGTACGTGTGCGTCCAGTTGCGTTCATTGGTGGTTGAACACTTGTGGGTTTCAAAATTGTCACATTGCCGAATATGCTACAACGCGTAGATTGCGTTTCAGTCAACAGAACAGCGTGTAATCGAGGATTAGAAGTGCTGGAGGCATAAGTATGTATAGATAAGCGCCGCGAGCCCTAGTATTGGGAATCGGGTGATAATCCAAGAACTACGAAGCAGGACGTCGCTGTACGAACCTGTGTATGTTTGCAAGATCTGAGTGAATGGTGGGTGGTGCGGAAGGATGGTGCTTCGTGCCTATGTCGGTTTTCAAAAAGTGGTTTGAACGGCGGCGATAACACGAATAGTGTGCTGCTGCAGAATACTGATACGACGTCAGTAATCATGATTTCGATTGATCGGTTTTGGCTCTTCAAGAGGAATCGGAATATTGGCGTCTTCGCCGGCCGAGGAGGGGAGAGATGGGACAGGTACTGGAGGAATAAGAAGCCACCCACCAGGTTTCCAGCTGAAGCCAGGTTCCCACGCCCCCTGGCGCCTGTGCTCGGGGCTGGTGATGCCTTTGAGTATGACGTTTATGCGCTTGAAGCCGATGGGTTTCAGGATCCAGTAATCCACGTCAAGCGACTCCATATACTTGTGTTGAACTGGCTCCAAAGGAGTGGAGACTGTGAAGATGGGACGCCCATGGATGGTGATGGTAGGCCATGAGTGAGATTGCAATCGATTGGCGGCTCGAATCCTCGCATGACTTGTATAGCTCCGGAGCCAACTTTTATAGACATTCTGAAGTGCCCTTTGTCAATACACCTCCAGCATCGTGACGCAGTGGGTGCTCACTGAATGTCCATTAAAATGCAGTCGAATTCTCGATCCGCATAAATAACGCCCATGGCTTCTTGTCCGTTGGTGGCATGAGCTACTGGTGGTCGTCATACTGGAGACGGTTTTGGAGCACCTTGGCATTGATTGGATCGACCTGCACTAGGCATCAGGGTTACAAACGACAAAAAGTACAGCTGATTGAACGGACCTCTACAATAAGGATGCGGAGATGGTGCACTTTTTGAATATGCGATTGAAGAGGTGGGAAGTTGTTCCGGCGAGCCCGTGCTTGTTGCTGCCACCTCCGAGACGAGACCATAGGAGGTCTCACACTGGCTTCGTCTACTTTGAGTGGTCGAATGGGGATCACAGAGTCTTCTACTTCGAAATTTCCCTCTAACGGCGGCCTGACCTTTCGTGGTCGTGGCCGACGAGGTACTGGCCTGGGACTTGTCGAGGGCGCATGCGGGGCCATATGACTAGTTGTGATTGCCGATAGGAGGCCGTCTAGCTTGCTATTTCCCCACTGACGCTTCCATCGTCTCGACTGAGGGTCGAGACATCTCGCGAATGGAACGCATTTTGGGTCGGCCACAGAGAACTGCAGTAAGAAACAAATTGGGGTCCGTCACCAACACGAGAATCAACTCGGGGTTGCCTGCCAAGGTGTTCAACGATCCTCGCGACTACTGCTAAACCAAGACCTACCACACAATCAGTATCAGAGAAGGGGGCTATTTCTACTCACACACCTAGCCCTGGTCTCGTTCCTGGTCTGTGGTGAGTAGAGGAGTCGACCCGCTCAAATTCTCTGAAGATGCCCTCTGGCTTCTCGGGCGGATTCCCACAACCAGTATCGCTGACAACACTCTCGATTGCAACGTGTCCTTCAGCGCGGAGACCATCCTGTTCGTCGAATACGTGGCTATCGCTGATGGACCCGCGTTGAGTATACATGCCATCATTTGCAGTGAGGTTGGAGACGGCAGTTTAAACCTTCCTTGTATGTGCTGGGGGTGTTTCTATGATCCAAGTTGAACCCCAAATCGCGCCGGGCCGCCTCTAGCCTAGACGAGCATTAGCAAGGCCCAGCGCGTTCGCATCGTTTGTACGCACCAAGGAACACAAGTTACCTCATGAAGGATGTTGTGAAATCGAATGGTTCGTGAAATGCCATTTCCTTGCAGCTTCTAATCTCGTCAAGCGCTACAAAAAGTTGGGTGCTGCGGTGTAATCGAGGTAGATCACATACGAGGAGATCATTAATGGTGAGTCGGAGCACCTAGGGTTATATAAACGAAGAGAACCTGGAGGAAACTAAGAAACCTTACTTTGGGAGCCGCACTAGACCTCTCCAAATTGTCCCGAGTATCATGATCAAGTCTTTTACTGTCGAGGACTAGCCTCAAGTAGCTTAGGTGATGTGTTTAGTATATATATCCAGTGAATAAGGAGGTCACTCACTTGATGATCTGGTTTAGCTGGGTTCGTACTAGGGGCCTTGAGCGTATGGAAGACGGGTGGAGGTGGTGAGAGAGCCTACCTCGTCCAGGTTTGCCGCCTTCTCGGGTTGACCGGGCTGACTCTCCCCTCGCCCAGGCAGCTATTGGAAAGGAGCTGGGCCCCGCCGACAACGCCATGGAGTACCACACCATCATCGACGACCTTGCCGGTGATGTCACCAACGCTGACCTCATGAACGTCTTCTGCAATCCTAATCTCGATCTGCGTCGCGATCCCCCCTCCAGCTTGTCGCCCACTTCCATTCATGCTGCAATGAAAAGGCCATGGTTGACTTGATGGAACGGAAGGCGAAGAAGGACGGGGATGGGGACGGAGATGGGGATGGGGGGAACGGAGAGATGGGAGAAACAGAGGCGAATAACAGGGGAGAGGGGAGATTCCGTAACGACCAACTAGCAAGCACAACTGCGTGGATCAGAATGGGCTGGGGAACAACAGAGAATAGACATGACGGAGTGTAGTGGGGAGAGCAGACGCGGAGGAGGGGTGGCACATAAAAAGGGATGGACGGGGTAGGAAGGGGGGTTCCGAATGGGGATAGCAGGGAGTCCGTAGTCAGATTGTTGTGATCGAGGACTTCAGAGTTCGTGAAAGCAGAGTGGTGGGTGCGCCGTACCGTGTGGCTCTAGACCGAATTAAGCACATGGTTTTTGCAATGTAGAGAAGTGAGATAGAGCGTCGTTCAAAGTCATGGATCAGGACAAGCTCGTCGTGAGTTGGTCGTCATTAGATTGCTGCCCATGGAATCGCTATTGTCGAGAGAGGCCGGTAGTGATTACTACATTCGGGTTGCTTGTTGGTGCTAGCAAATTCACATTCGGTCGCAGAAAGATCCAGATGATTGATGTGGGTTCGGTGTTGAGGTTGAGAGATGGGGTGCGGTGCGGTGATGGTGGGCTTTCTTACACACGCAGTGTTGCCTAGATGTGGAAACGTGGAAACCGCAGCACCAATGCGACACGAAGGCGGATACGCAACTCGAGGTTGGCCAGGAAAAGGCTGGCCTTTGACTACATGAGAAATTGGAGCACTCAGCGCTTGCTCACTTCGGGAAAACGGGGTAATGCATACCTCTGATCGAAATCATTTCCCAATTTTCTTCACTCTCCAAGCGCGACCCTTCCTCCTCGTCGCTAGAGGACTCGTCAAGTGGGTAGAAGAGTACTGAGAGACCCGGGCTTGACTGATAGCCCGTTTTCTTTGACCGCATGGTCGATGCTGGAAAATGACAAGTAGACGCGGAGTCTTCGCTTTTGTCTTTGTCCTCGGAGTCGGTGAGTAGCTTCAAGCCTGGCTTGGTGCGTCGCCTCGGGAGCGGTGGGTGAAAGTGTGGTGAGCCGTGAGCGTGGATATAAGGGCGAGGGTATGATTGGAGTGGGTCGATTAAAGTCAATTTGAGGTCGGAAGGGTTGGTGGCGGTGCCGTGGGAATGCTCGATCTGTCGTCTTCGTCGTCTTCGTCGTAGATACTGATTATTGCTGATTGTACATCTACCCTGACCAACCGAACATGCAGCAAGGATGCTCGGCCGTCCTTGAACCTTCGTAGTACGCGGCGGAAGCATATCAGTGGCCTGCGCTTCTTTGTCACCAATTGACAACAGCGAGGCGGCCGCTTTCCCACCACTAAGGAAGCATGCTTCATTCACCACGTAACAGCGAAAGCGGCAATCCGCTGCGCTGATCCCACGCGTTCCAAGTGGCCCGTTCACCTTCTCCCCCTCTCCCTATCCTCGACAGCAAACCAACATGGCCACTCAAGCCACCAAGGAAATCCACTTGTGAGCACCCAGACACCTAGCGCAGCATTGTTGTCTGACCACCGAAAAGCTTACATTTGGATCGTGCGGCGCTTCACTCCGATCTAGGTCACACCGCTGATGTCGTGCGCCATACAGAGATCACTCTGCAAGATGGTCAAAATTCGGAGTATCACCTGGTGTTGTCTGTGGGAAATCGGAAGATAGAATTACAGAAGGATGCGACCCAGACCTGGACACCAATCCAACTCGTGTACGCCCCTTGTTCTCGCTATATATACCCACTGAAGCCTCTGTGTTCGTAGAGATATTTCTCCGATATCCAAAATGCGCGTGAAAATCCAGAGGGTCACAATGTTTCTGTTTAAGGAAAAGAAGACGCAGGCGAACGTAGAGATCGACCTACAAGGTCTTTCTGATGAGTATTGGGATACCACAAAGTATGAGTTTATTGTACAGAGTCAGTCGTGATGACCGATTCATCCGTTCATGTCTAACAAAAGGGCAGAGGACGTCGCCATTGGAAAGACTCATGTGCACCTAGAATTACGATTCTCTGCGGGTGCTACCGTTCGTCACTTTACCACAAAGCACCTCAGCCGGCCAGTTAACAACGTCTGCATAGGCGAAATCTCTGCGCGACTCGCTCCAAGAACTTGAAGGATTGATGGAAGAATACAAGCCACTGATGAGTGAATCGATGGAGAGGACTTTGGGAACGGGGATTCAACTTGGCGCTGTTTTCGCTGCGGTCAGCACTGCCGTTTGGAAACCAGCAGGACGTTGACACCCCTTAGTGGAATCCGATCGCAAAGGCTGTCCTCGGTGTTGCCAAAGTCATATTCGAGGTTCGTGCTCTCAACTGGCGTATCAAACCCAGAGGTAACGCTTGATCGTTCAGCTCTTGAAGGAACAAAATAAATACGATCAGATGCCATCGAACCTGTTGGATCAGTTGCAGCGCGTCTCGCCATTGGCGGACAAAGTCGCAGACGAAATCGTCAGCGAAGAGACAGATATCTTGGACAAAATAATGCCGCGAATGTTCGAAGTAATGCAAACGATCGCCAAGTTTTTATGCGAGTACGTCAAGCGTGGGCGATTCAGTAGGCTGTCTCTTTTCTGGACTCCGCGAATGCTGATGATCGCAGAGCGAACAGGAGATGCGCTGATTGTTTGGAAGGACAAAGAAATGATGGAAAAATTGGGTGGAGAGTTAGCAAACGTCATTGAAGAATTCCTGCGTGCCGTCGATGTCGAGGCCCTACGCCTAGTCAAAGGGATTGGTAAGCACACATTGTCTCAGTATCGCGTGGGCACATTTTCAGTAGCCTTGTGTAGAGCAAGATCTACTACTCAGGCAGCTTAAACCTATCGAGACCGGCCATCACCTGGGCCTCTGCTGTATAGATGGCACCCGGAAGACTCGCCTCAAGGAAATCGTAGATTGGGTGGCCAATAAATCAGAAAACGAGGATCTTCTTCAGAGCAATACATACTGGATCTACGGCCTACCCGGAATCGGCAAAACGTCACTAGCTCATTCAATCTGTGCGAGCCTCCACGATCAAGGGCAGCTTGCTGGGGCCTTTTTCTGCCAGAAGGATGGTCCGAATTTGAGCGAGCCCAGAAACATCCTCCCGACTCTCATCTACAAACTCGCCAGAATTTCCCCCCCCATTCGAAAGATTGTGGCCAATTGTCTTCGTAGTGACCCAAATCTGACACCAGAGTCCATGAAGGACTCATTCTTCCTTGATTTACTCGATAAACTTCGTAAACGCCCAAACAATCCCCTCGTCTTCGTCATTGACGCATTCGACGAATGCGGCAACAATCGTAGTCGCCCAGCCCTCCTGAGGCTCCTCACCAGCGTGGCCTCACGTGCTTCGTGGCTAAAAATTATCATCACCAGCAGACCCGAAGCCGATATCCGACGGTTCTTTGATGGACTCACCCAGCCGTCGTACTTTGGATATGACTTGGCTACAGATCGAGAAGCCAGCCATGATCTGCGAACCTTCGCCCGAAGCGAGTTTGACCCGGTCGGCCAGAAATGGTGTCTCTCCGTACCTTGGCCAGAAGAACCGCTCTTGGACAAACTTATATCTCGGGCGAATGGCCTCTTCATCTTCATCAAGACCCTTGCTCTTGCCCTTGAGCATTGTGAGGACCCCACAGAGTCTTTGGAGGCAGCCTCCGAAGGTTCAGCTGGTGCTGGGTTGGAAACCCTATACAAACTTTACTCAAGTATCCTAAAGTCGCGGATAGAGCATCGTAAAGCCGAGTTTCGGCGGATGATTGGAGTCCTTCTGACAGCGGCCCCATACCGTGCCCTATGCGAGGAGACAATTGCAGAGCTGGCGGGAGTAAAACCAAACCTAGTCGAAATGTGGGTGAATGAGCTCAGCTCTTTGCTATATCGAGACGAAGGGACCAATGGAGGGATTCGTGTCCGGCATTTATCGATATCAGAATTCCTTGTCAGCAACGACTGTCCCTGCGACTATCAAATCAACCCCCAGGAAGCAAACGTGCAGCTGGGAATTGCTTGCCTCAAGACGATGGTTTGCCAACTCCGTTTCAATATCTGCGGGCTCGAAGACTCCCGGCTCGCTAATGCGGACATCAAAGATATTCAATCCCGGATCAAAGCGAACATTCCCGACTGCTTGCAATATAGTTGTCTTTATTGGTCAAATCATCTTTGTTTTGCTCCGAACAATGATCAGCGGGCGTGGGATAGTTTGGAGGAATTTTTTGAAGGATTGTACCCATTATTTTGGATTGAAGTATTGAGCATTTTGGGAACGGTCCCGATGGGTGCTCCGAGCATTCGAAGCATGATTTCCTGGGCGAAGGTGAGTCCAGCTCCAGATTGTATTCTGAGTAGTTCTGATTGGCAGTAGAATGGAAATCCGACCCTCCTTGAGAGAATTCAGGACGTTTGCCGTTTCATCGTCACCTTTCGCACTCCCATCTTTATCAGCGCTCCGCACACATATATTTCAACCCGACCCTTCTTGCCCTTACGCTCGACTTTATCAACCACCTTCAGCACGAGGTTTACTAAGGCCATTAAGGTGGTGAGAGGAGGATTGTCGTCATGGCCAGCACCGCCATTGTCGTTGATTGGACACACCAACGGTATTTATGGCATGAGCTATTCCCCCAATGGGCGGCACATCATTTCCGGGTCCCTCGACATGACCATTCGGATCTGGGATGCTGAGACCGGTGTCATAAGTGGTGAACCCCTTAAGGGGCACACCGACGGGGTGAGCTCCGTTGCCTACTCTCCAGATGGCCAATACATTGTCTCTGGATCTTATGACAAGACGATTCGGGTCTGGGATGCTGAGACTGGTGACATAGTGGGCACACCCCTAGAGGGGCATAGCGGCAGTGTGTCGTCCGTCGCTTACTCTCCCGATGGGCGGCATATTATTTCTGGATCTTATGATAAGACGATTCGAATCTGGGATACCGAGACTGGTGCTGTAGTTGGGAGACCTCTAGAGGGGCATAGCAACTGGGTGTCGTCCGTCGCCTACTCTCCCAATGGGCAGCACATCATCTCTGGATCTCGCGACAGGACGATTCGAATCTGGGATGCCGAAACTGGTGCAGCAGTTGGCAAATCTCTGGAGGGGCATCGCGGCTGCGTGTCGTCCGTCGCCTACTCTCCCGATGGGCGGCACGTCATCTCTGGATCTGATGACCGGACGATTCGAATCTGGGATGCCGAGATTGGCGCTGCAGTTGGAAACCCTCTGGAGGGGCATAGCGACTGGGTGTCGTCCGTCGCCTACTCTCCCAATGGGCGGCACATTATCTCCGGATCTGGTGACCGGACGATTCGAATCTGGGATGCTGAGACTGGTGCTACAGTTGGTAAACCTCTGGAGGGGCATGGCGACTGGGTGGAGACCATCGCCTGCTCTCCCAATGGGCGACGCATCATCTCTGGATCTGGTGATAAGGCGATTCGAATCTGGGATGCAGAGACTGGTGCTGCAGTTGGCAAACCTCTGGAGGGGCATAGCGAGTGGGTGTGGTCCGTCGCCTACTCTCCCAATGAACGGCACATCATCTCTGGATCTGGTGACAGGACGATTCGAATCTGGGATGCAGAGACTGGTGCTGCAGTTGGCAAAGCTTTGGAGGGGCATAGCGACTGGTTGTCGTCCGTCGCCTACTCTCCCAATGGGCGGCACATTATCTCCGGATCTGGTGACAGGACAATTCGAATCTGGGATGCTGAGACTGGAGCCGCAGTTGGCAAACCTCTGGAGGGGCATAGCCACTGCGTATCGTCCGTGGCCTACTCTCCCAATGGGCGGCACATCATCTCTGGATCTCGTGACAAGACTATTCGAATCTGGGATGCTGAGACTGGTGCTACAGTTGGTAAACCTTTGGAGGGGCATAGCGACTGGGTGTGGTCCGTCGCCTACTCTCCCGATGGGCGGCACATCATCTCTGGATCTGATGACAGGACGATTCGAATCTGGGATGCGGAGACTGGAGCTGCAGTTGGCAAACCTCTGGAGGGGCATAGCCACTGCGTGTCGTCCGTCGTCTACTCTCCCAATGGGCGGCACATCATCTCTGGATCTGATGACAAGACGATTCGAATCTGGGATGCAGCGACTGGTGCTACATTTGGCGAACCTCTGGAGGGGCATAGCGACTCGGTGTGGTCCGTTGCCTACTCTCCCAATGGGCGGCACATCATCTCTGGATCTCGTGACAAGTCGATTCGAATCTGGGATGCTGAGACTGGTGCTTCAGTTGGTAAACCTCTGGAGGGGCATAGCGACGGGGTGGAGTCCGTCGCCTACTCTCCCAATGGGCGGCACATCATCTCTGGATCTAGTGACAAGACGATTCGAATCTGGGATGCCGAACCTGGTGCTGCAGTTGGCAAGCCCCTGGAGAGGCAACACGTTGTTTCTGGATCTAATAACAACTCCATTTGTGTGTTGGGGTCATTTTCACATCAACCATCTTCCTCTTCTAATCCACTCCATGCTCATTTTTATTCACGGCCTGACTCACAGGGTTGGGTCACAGACTCAGACGGCGGCTTACTCTATTGGGTACCCCTAGATTGTCGTAGTGGCCTCCATTCCCCCTCTCTCATTACAATCCCTCCTACATCTCATGTTCAAACAGTTTCACTTGATTTCGAAGACTTTGCCTTTGGAACCACTTGGACCCAAATTTTTAATAGTGCACAGCGCTAACCATTCTTCCTCGTAACCTTTTGTATATAATTCGGTGTATGTGATGCTCTGTGGCCATTGAAACCCGATCCCATCATCCTACGGCCACTCATTTTTGTCACAAATAGCCAGTGCCTGTCAAAGAAGGGGTATGCATCCGACTCGAGGACGACTACAGACGTACACACGCAGAAGCCGGAGTGACGGATGTAACAGGACAGGACAACAGAATAATGCTTGCATAGACAACCAACCAGCGAGATATGCGCGGCAGGCACAGAAGTGACGCAGAATAATTCAAGAGAGGAGTTGGAATTTCGGAGACCTGATAGGTGCAATGGGAGAGACAAAGCCATAGAGAGGAAAACGGACACACTAGTTTTCGAAAGCAGACGTGAAATCGAAATCATGAATATCCTTTGAGCACCCACTTAATCAGGAGACGTTCATAACCGATATCAAAAGTGATCGAGATTGAGAAATTTGGGGCTGGGGTGCCACAGAATATTAATACGAAGGACGCGCGTCTCTTCTAGAAGGACTGGGGGAAATTTCAAGCGATATTCTTTTGGAAAATAGAAAGGAGAACACAAAAACAGGAGCGGGCGGTGGAGTCCAAGGAATCCGTGTGAGAACGAAACGGAACGAAATATGTAAGGTATTTGTTTATTTAGTTTAACCCAGCTTGTTGTTGTTTGGACAATCACTACTTAAACCCCTCTACCTACCATCTCAGAACCCTTTTACACCGGTACGACTGCTTCTCTTAATATATAGGGAGTCAATTGCATTACGGGTGATTACTGAGACTACTGAGGACAACAAGTACTAGCAAACTTTTACAAAACGAAAAATAACAAGTTGGCTTGACCATTTCGTGAAGAAAACACAAAAGAGCAAGATTAAGAGAAGAGCATGATGTGACGTGACAGACTTTGTTTAGGAGAGTCTTGGAGTGGTAAGGAGATCAGAGAGGAAGCAAGCAGGCATGAACAGCAAGGAGCGAGTTAGTCATCCATGTCTTGTATGTCCACAGCCAGTATTGTGCCATGGGGAGATGGAGAGGAGGGTAGACAGCACTGTGGGTTGTAGGGCTGGGTTGTGCAAGAAGGATTATGTTGTATGTCAAGGGTGGTGATGGCTTATGAAGCTGTTGCTCCTACTTCCTCAACAGCTGCCCTTCAGCAACTGATTGTGTACCCTTGTCCTGACGCAGGGGTATACCTGAGTTAGCATAGGTGTGGCTGTCTACCAGTAGGCTATCTGCACGTCTGGTTTGGGAGTGCCTGGCAGATTCCGTGGTGTGCCTGGCTCTGTGGGGTTTAGGAGGGTGGGTTCTGGGGTAGGATACAATGGAATACAGGCTTCTGGCAGTCGACAGGGGGTGACAAGAATTCAAGTGGTGATCAAGTATGGGTTCCAGCAATGTATCGGGTGACAGGTAGCAACTATGTACAAGCTGATCTTCTGTCACACTCAGGGTTCTGTCCAAGCCAGGGCACGTCATGTACCAGGCTTCTTCTGAGTTCAAGCTGGGTTTCAGGTAAGGTGTTTAAGCAGAGACCAAGATTGGCTCAGGTTTGACCTAGTGCAATTCGGGTATTTATACAATAGTTAGGATACACGTGTAAACTACATGCCAAATTACATTATTGCGATTGATGTGGCAGTGCTAAATATCGGCAATCATTGCAGTCAACAAGAAACTCTCTTCGTTTCGTCGAGGCGCCCTGACCTTGGCGAGAGTACAAATAGAGTATCTGGTCAGTACATCGGACGTGCTAATACAGGCGTTCCTTCTTCAACTCATCGCCCAACAACGACCCCGTCCTCACAGCAATACTGTGTGTGCAATAATTGTAACAACCGAAGGTGTCTGTTACGTGACGGTCGAAGCTGTAAGAGACGGAAACGAGTGCGAGTGTGATGCGTGACGTGACTTGGAAACGCAGGCGCGAAGAAACCGAAACGAGGATTGTTTGCAACAAGACTCCAACGCTGTGAAAGGAAATCTGCATGTTTTTAGGGCGGATTTTGCCCCTTCACCCATGTTGAAGACACCTTGTTGCAACTTGGCCTCGTATCACTTGGACTGTCAACGATAAAAGGCGCATGAAACCCCTCGAAATCACCCACATGTCTCAAAAATCTGTCCTCAACACCTATTTCGCTGTCGGTACAGCCGGGCAAATCACCTCAAGGTCAGAGGGGGCCATTAGGCTCAAGTCAAGCAAATCGCCCGAAACAACGGGCGAGATGCGGGCAGAGGAGTAGGTCCTCCACGGTGATCTTGACTATGACGACGGTGCTGCTCTTGGGCCCTTTGAACTCGCCCAAGCTTTGGGCAATTTGAAAATGGCTGGTCTTACGATCGAGCACGAGATGCCCGAGGGATGTGCTGGGGTCTTAGAATTGGAGAGAGCGTCTTGAGAGCGCTCTATTTCCCGAAAGGGCTTTCGTCGAACGCGCGAAATGGTCAAATTCCAGCGACTTTGTTGACCACATTGTGGGAAGGCGACCGCCTCGGCCTAACAGTTCTTGTTGAACCTCAAAGGAAGCTGCCCATGTATAAGGGGTGGCACTGAGACATTGCAGTACGTGCAATGACTGTTGATGGAGGTGCTCAACCCATTTGTGAACGCATATGGTTATTCACTGGCACCAGGACTGTTGTTAAAGTAAACATGAGATGGAGTATGTAATTCAACAGCAAGCCTTTCCGGTCTCATCATCAAAAGTTTCCATACTGCCACAACTTCGCTCTTGACATACAATGTGAGTAAGAGTACGGCTAATCACTCGTTGATGTCCCTCCTGCTGCTGGCTCGCTTGGCTTCATGGTACATCTTTCCATATGTCGAGATAAGTTCTGGCGGAGCTCTCTCTTGGCACTTTATCATAACTGTGAGTCAAACGAAACTAGTTCTAGCGTTTCTTACTCACCACCATTCACACTTTCTCCAATCCGATCCCTTAATATGAGTGGCAAGATACTCCTTTGAAGTGAAACGGGCAGTGCTATCACGATGTTAGGAGAGTTGGGCGGGAGGGGCTTCTCAGCATACCAATTTTCCTTGTTGCAACGTCCTTCACAGGGGTATGGTTTGAGATCGAGATGGGCACGCACATGAATAATGGCGCGGTCTATACGTTCGATTTCATTTTTGCACCAAGTTTCCCCCTCTAGGGGAACATCGCAGCGCCACCCTTTTTTCTCTTTGGCTTCGAGGCGGCTTAGCCACCGACCCAAGATCGATTTCCCTGAATGGAGTTCTGTTGGCTCCTCGGCTTGATCTAAATACCACGGCTCTTGTAACAGTGCGTCCCAGGCTTTACGATCGAGTTGCCACTGTTCTTGAAGTGTTGCCTGGGTGGGAACTAGGGAGAATTTGAGGACGTAGGAAACGATCCAGGTAGAGGAACATTGCTACCAATGGCATACGTACCTTTTTGGTCCGACATATAAATTGCAGCGAGGTCAATTTAGAGAAAGCACACGAGTGGTTGAGTTGTCTGACCTTTTCTCCTGGTTGTGCAGGGGTTAAATATGCCACTAGACGAGACAGGAATATTGGTGGTTCGCCGGGCTCAGGATCATCGGTCCGATCGCTGACAAGCAGATAGAATATGGCAGCTAGCTCGCTTCCGTCATCAGTATACCGCAAAAATGGCGCGTACCAACGAAAGAGGAGGCACTAAGATTGATTATTGGAAATTTCTATTGCGGCTAGAATGATCATGGACAAGGAATGCGTTGGTCAGTCCAATAGCATCCTTGAATCTCTGCCTCCTCGTCATTTCGAACCTTGGAACATGGAAAGGGCCCGCCTTGCGTCTAGTCGCATGGAAGCTGCACGGCGGGTGACATTCCTGACAGTCTCGTCTATCTTCCTTGTCACGGGTACTGGAGGGCGATAAGTCCTCGCCGCCCCGTTCGCAGACCTTTCAATCTTTTGCCATGCCAGTATTGACGATGACTGATAACTGCCTGGAGGACAGTAGGCGTGGCACCTCCTAACTATGATGCGTGATTCCGGATCACTGTGTACCGCTGCTTGGAGTTGATCACATCATTTTTTTTCGAATCCACTCGCAAAAGCAAGGTTTCAAATCGATAGACCTGGGTCCATTTCCTGCTCATCTTCCAGGGTAATTCATAACGTGAAGTGGATCTACCGAGATCAAGGCAGCCCTGGGGGTCAGGGTGCAGGGAGGTGGACATGTTCGTGTGCCACGCGAGGCTTCCAGAATCCGGCTCACGATCCGAGATACAGTGCATAAGGTGGAGTTAGACTTTGAAAAACGTATATAAATTCTCCGGTAAAATTAAAAATTCTGCAGCGAGTATCGAGCCTGACAGCTATTAATCGCAATGGTCTGAGGCGGCACTGGGGCTGCAGTGAGCATACAGGAGGTTCTTCTTTAGCGATAAACTTGACGGCGAAGACGATTAAAACCACACGAGGAACGTGGGCTGTGCAAACATGCCCATTTCTAATTGGCGTACGTTTAATGCTCCAATATCGAGCTTAATAAACTCCTTCTCTCTCCATCACTTGGAATGGTGGTGCATCCCTTTTGATGCAATTGGGCGCTCATCGGCGCTTCTAGCTGGATTAGTTTAAAAATCCTATTTCCAGAAACCGGAGGCGGAGGATGTCGTTCACAGCCTTCTATGATACATAGTGTCCATATGCCACGTGTGGTGAGAAGCCCTGTCGATGCTGGCAAATTATGGAACCATTCATCGGCAAACTCGGAGGCCATCCTCCACCAAAAGATGTCTGACCACATTTTAAGCGCCTAAGGGTAATAACTGAGCTACAAAGGTTGCAGTTACATTCTCAATATCCTGAACCTTCGTTGGACATATAAAAGCTCTATATTCATTTCCCTTCATATTGTTGTTCGTATTACGAGCAAGGGGCCAAATCGGGGGGCCATCTCACACCTCGCAATTCGGACTGCGGAATTATCTCAGTGGTCAGTAAGGTGTAGTTTCTAGACTGGTGCAACGTCAGGGACAACAATTCGTAGAGGCTGGTTTCTTGCCATTTATTTGAACTATAGATATCAAGGCATCATCAGTGTGAAGTGGGTGTTGACTGCCAGCGCAAAATGGCTCACGTTCTTCCCATCGCGCCATGCCTTCCCATCGATGGACAGATCCCACGCCAAAGCCGCTTCGAAGAATTTCTTGTCTTCCTCGCTACCATCTATATCGAGTCTCTTATACTCGTAGGAGTCCCAGTCAGGGGCCACTTCAACTACAGGCTTGTAATCCTGCCCTCGAAGCACAAGGACACCCGAGATGAGAGAACTGTTGGCCTCGCCGAGGACACCCACGGAGCCGAAAAGGGATTTGCGAGACCCTTCCAAGCGGCCTAGCGTGACGATGTAATTGAGATTGTGCGGGTAGGCAAGAGAAGGGCGGGTGGCTGGTGAGATAAGCTAGCCGATACTCACTGAAAAAGCCACCGATTTGGTTGGAGCTCATGAATACTTGCGCGAGTTCTTCTGGGTACTTGAAGTCGACACGCCATACGGAGAATCCTTTTTTGTCGAATCTATGTGAAAGCGTCGTTAATGAGGGATCAGAGCATAATGTCACACCCTTACTTCTCATAGAACCACTCCAGCGAGCCACCAACACCACGTGTATCGAGGTTAGAGTATGCCCTCTTCCAGTCCTCGAGGTTGAAGCTGCTCTTTGGTAAGTCCTCGAGTGGGTTCTTCTTTTTGTCCTCAGCGATGGGCCTCCCCTCGGCCTCCTGTGTCCTGGCGTTTGTTTTTTCCTCGCTGGGCGCCTTTGGCAGTGGAACATACTCTTGCGGGGTTTCGGTGAGTGATCCACCTGAGAGGATATCCTTGATTTTAGGCTGGTTGATCACAGTCTCGTAGAAGCGGAAGGTGTGGGAGTACTTGGCGCGCTCGGCCTTGCCGAGGAGGAAGGAATACGCCGTTCGGAGCACTGTGGCAGCAGATATATCGGCAAGCGAGAGACGCTCGCCCACGAGAAAGGTACGCTTCTCAAGGTGTGTTTCTACAGTCTCAAGTGGGCGGGTCAATCGGCCGCGGATGTCCGCCTCGTAGGCCTTATTAAATAGACCTCTGGAAATTATATGCTTGAGGTATATGAGATGTCCATCTATCTCAGTATCGAAGAAGGAGATCCATTGGTCAACTAGAGCGACGTCTTTCGGATTGCCGCCGAACAGCATAGTGCTTGGAGACAGAGACGCGACTAACCGGAGGTCAACATGTGATCTCTGTTCCTCGAGATAGGACAAATGCTAATAGCTATGCTTACTGTATCGTGCAATTGCATTGCCTTCGAAGAGGCAGAAGCCGTCCTTATCCTCAAACGCTGGTACTTTTCCAGATGCAAACTTTGCGATGAATTCTGGCGTTCTGTTAGTAGTATAATGCACATATCCGGTGGGTTCATCCAAGGTGAAGCCACCAACAGCTGCAGCGGCTTTGATCTGCGAGCACCGGGAGCATGATGTCATTATCGTGCTCACCACGCTTGCCTGCAAGGAAATTGACCTACACGAAGACCCTTGGCTTGTTCGGGATAAGCAAGATATATTGTACCGATTGACATATCTAAGATATTGAGGGGATCAAGTTCAGTTGTAGTGCCTCCTCGTATGCTTCGGACAATATGTATGCCTCGGATAATATGCCACTCTCTGCGCCACCGCAGCATCGCAGACCGAGGCGCAGCCCGGAGGCTGTATTTATAGCTGACTAGTTCCCCTTCAGTCTCTGGAGATTTACAACCACAACAGGATTGGTAGACCGAAGGGCACCTTGAGTATATATGAATGGAGAGTGCCGATTGGTAATCTCCTAACACAGGACAGGTTTAATCTAGGGGGCGCTAAAACTGGCACCCTCCCGATTAGGGAACAAAGCAAGTCCAGCTGACCTTGAAACTGGCTAAAACAACAAACCATTACCGTAGCACTGGAGAATAGACCTCTTTTCAGGGTGTGAACTTATCGCTTTGGTTGCTTTGTTCTATTCAATTTAAGCGGAGCTTAAAACTCTGACTTGCTCGCTCCGAGTGCATGGAAAAAATTGTTGAGACATAAGACATGGGGGTCAAAATAAAATAGACAAGGCCCTACAGGCGCGCAGGCCGTTTCGGCAAACCGAAAGTACAATGGCCATTGAACGCTTCCTCCTGACTCAAACTAGCTAATCTTTACAATATATTATGCTCTCAAATCGCGATTCTGAGACATCGACTTTTCATTTAGCCACCCAGCCTCAAAACCTCTTGTTTTGTCCTTCCCGATTGTGAGGGTGCGAATTTTGGTTGCCCCTACCTTAGGGCCCGCAAAGGATGATGCCTCCCACCTGAGGGTAAATCGCGAGTCAAGAGTATGGCCCACAATTTGTCTCCCGTATTAAAATGGGAGGTAATCACCACGTAGAGGTAGCGACGACGTGGGGCAGCAAACCAAGTGTGGGAGACCTCGTTGTTCGTATCCTCTCGCCGTGGCTGATTAGCCATGTGAGAGGGAGGATCGTGGGTAGTCTCTTGTGCAGAGATTTTGTGGCGACTTGTGACAGCAGGATAGGGATCATGGAGATGGATGAGTACTGCAGAAACAACCCCGATCGAGAGTAGATATGCGAATGGCGACGTGGAGGGCAAAATCAAGTTGACCTAGGTCGATCATCCAGATTTCAGATCGCGGAATCGACCCACTGGGAGCAGGCGAGAAACAACGATAGGATTATTCCACCGTCGAGGGAGAACGGCTCCGTGCGCTATCGGTCGTGGTATCAAATTCGACAGTTGAAGTCCAGGTGAGAGTGCTAGTGATAAAAGAGGCTCAGTAGGTGCGAGAGTAGTGATATAGTTTGATCAGATAAATACTCCAGATTATTGCGGGACAGCATCGGCCTACTGAGAGCGAGAGAGCGATAACGATAAGGTGCTTGTGTACCTCAGACAGCAGATGGGGCAATTGCGAGAGTTAAAACTATGTAGCAAACAATGTGATTGTGGTGACCACAACTAGGCGGTTGAGGCGCGAGAGTTGGACCATCGAGAGAGGATGCATGGGCCCTAGTACATGTATATAGATATAGCAGGGGTGGATCGAAAGGCTGTCGTGACTGCCGTTATGGACCCGGTCGAATGCTTGGTGGTTCTTAACGAGGAATCAGAGCATGAGAGGTTGGGGTGCACCCGACCGACTTGATATAGTATTTCCGGTACTTCGTTGACATAATGGTAAATGCCAGACGTGGTGGAGGAAGGGAAGGGAGAGGTGGCCAAATATGGAGGTGACAGGTGGGGTTATGACCTGACCGCTCCTCTGCGATTCTGGATCGGCAATCAAGCATACAGGATCTGGAAATGTGCTCTACTTGAGCTTGCCCGCGACGATCTAGCGGAAATGAGGTGGTCTAAGCAGCGTGGTAGACAATAAGCGCGGAGTAGCTGGGTCTGAAAGCGCGGTAGTTTGTAGTTTGTATGGGACAATGGACAATAAGCCAAGGGCGTGTGCGTGAGTATGTAATGATGGCCTGTCTTGTCACCTTGTCACTCACTTGCCTTGCCGCTTGCTTGTCACTTTCACTTTTCATCCTGCCCGTTCCTGTTCCGCACCCCCCCGTCGTCGCCGTTCTGCTACCTCTGCTGACTCCAACAGCTTGCAACGACGGTCCTCCGCACCTCATCTACCCTCTTCCATCGTCCCCGTATCCCTACCGCTCCTCCAAGCTACTCGATTGTACGTATCTCCTCGTCGGCATCCACGACCGCCGCTCACCGTTATTTTATATATTCTACAGGTTGTATACGTCTACTCCCGCCTATTCGCACCCTCCCGCGCCTTTGCATCCCCCTCAGCAAAAGCCTGACGACCGTTCATCATTTTCATAAAAACACCACAACAACCACCTCTTTGTCGAGCCATCTTTAACCTCCCACAACGCACCCTCACGCGTCCAGCCGCCCATACTGGCCTTTTCCGGGCAGGGGGCACGTTTGCCACCGTCCGTTCTCTCTTCGACCTTCGTGGCCGACTCATCACTCCACGGCCAGGCCCCAACCCCCGTGTCACGCACTCGAATGAGTACGAGAAGCGTTGGAGCTACACATAGCCTGCGCATGGACAGCGGGCACAGCTCGCCTGAGTTGCACAAGCGGCCGACGCATGCGCGACGCCTGATCCGTCAGGACAGTGGCAGAAGTGCCGTTACGTCGTCCTCGAGTGGCTCTGACGACTCTGTGCGTGCTTTTTTCCGTACTCCCCTTTTTCGTAGAGAAAGCGCGCTGATATGCCCACGCAGGTCCTCCGTACGCCGGTCTCACCACAAACTCGGCATTCTCACTCATGGTTCGCCCCTCCACTTCAAACGACCTCCATGGCCAGCCATACACCTCATACACCCTTCAC
>Ga0307515_10007462_pt1 | contig 21619 bp, 4 predicted proteins | sample 17_EM_MG_FD_194513 | JGI IMG/M metagenome (GOLD analysis project Ga0307515, IMG submission 194513) | Populus trichocarpa ectomycorrhiza microbial communities from riparian zone in the Pacific Northwest, United States - 17_EM | ecosystem: Host-associated > Plants > Roots > Unclassified | place...
AGGGCCTTATAATCTAAAACTACCTTAATCGGCTTAGGGGTCCCCTCTAGCTATACACGCCAGTGCTAAAAGCTAGAGATAATAGCCAGCATTTCTTTGCTATAGATGTAGTAATTTAGCTCAGCATCTATTATAGTCTTTAAATAGTATATAATAGGGTGCCACTCTCCGTCCGGTTGCTTCTAGGAAAAAACACTAGCTATTACGCCGTTTAAGGTATTAGTTTCTAGCATTAAGGGCCGTTCTAGGTTAAAATAGGTAAGTAGGGGAGCCGATACCAGCCGTTTCTTAAGCTTATTAAAGGCCTGCCTATATATAGCGTTAAAGTAGAAGGGCTGGTCTTTTCTAGTAAGATAGTTAAAAGGCCAGGCAATCCTACTGTAGTTCTTAATAAAGCGTTAGTAGAAGTTATAAAACCCTAAAAAGGATTATACCCCCTTTACGGTCCGTAGGGGTGCCCACTAGTTAATTACGGCTATCTTCTCTGGGTCGGTTTTGATTCCGTTTATACTAATAATAAAACCTAGGTACTTTATACGCTTAACACTAAACTCTAACTTCTTAATATTAACCTAGAGGCTAGCCTTACGGAGCCGTTATAGGACTTTATAGACGTGCTCCTTATGTTCTAGCTTATTCTCGGAGTAAATTATAATATTATCTAAATAGGCCATATAGAAATCGTTAAGGTAGTTAAAGAGTACATTATTTATGTACCGCTGGTACGTAGCTAGTCCGTTGGTTAGTCTAAAAGGGAGTACTTTATATTTATACGTTCCGTAACGGGTCTAAAATATAGTAAGATTTTCGGACCTAGGGTCTATCCTAATTTAGTAGAAGGCCTGGCGGATATTAAGCTTTATAAAGACTTTAGCTCTACTTATTTAGGCTAGAGTCTTATTAAGTAGGGGTAGCGGATAGCGGTCCTTACGGGTTATATTATTTAGCTTATAGTAGTTAATATAAAAGCGGAGTCCTTTATTTAGCTTTTTAATAAAGAGAATAGGCAAGGCAAAAGGGGCTTAGCTAGGCTCAATAAAGCCCTTATTTAGGTTATTAATAAAATACTACTTTATAGCCTATAATTTGGTAATAAACTGCTTATAGAGGGGGCTAAAGCTAAGGGTATTTTCTTTGCCCTGCTTAATCTCAATCTTGTGGTTATATAGTTAGTGAGGTAGAAGTATATCAGACGCTGCTTTAGAGAATACGTCTTTGAATTTCTAGTGTTAATAGGGCAGCTTTTATTCTACTAGTTCCTTATCTATAAGCTTGCTTTCTTATCCGCTAAGCTCGCTTCCCTTTTCCTTAATTATTTGATTAATTTTATATAAGCTCATTATAAAGGCGACGGTATTAGGCTGAACCAAGTTCCGGTAGAATCCTATGGCACTAATACAGTAGATATTAACTGGTAGGAGGTCCGCTAGTTTCCTTATAGCCATTTTCTGGACCGTATTTTACGGTCTAGGGTTTGTAATCTTTCTTAACTCCTATTCTATCTTCCACAGGTTATCCCTCCAATCTATTAGTTTAGTATAACGTCTAACATCCCTTACTATTCTTTATGGCTGCATAGGGCCTAAGCTCTCCATAGGGGGCTTTTCTAGGTTATTACTAACTTCCTAGGTCTTTAATGCGGGTAGCGTAATATAAGTAGTTTGGGGGCGACATAGTATACAGATCCGTTGCGAATTAAGCTATACATCTTTCTTAAAGGCCTGGTCCCTACGCATAGCATCGGCCTGGTAAATAATATTAATCTAGGGCCGTATAAGGTTTTCTATTATAATACTGATTTCTTTTATAAAGGAAGGGGTTAAGGGTAGGGTTTCAGGCCAGATAAGCCGTCTACTCCGTACGTTAAGCTATAAGCCTAAATAGGCTAGCTATTTTCGCCCTAAGATTATATTATAGCTACCTAGGTCTATAATAAGGAAGGGGGCGTTATACTGCCTTTATCCGTCAATACGGAGGTAAATCCGTAAGATAGTCGTAATAGGTGGTCCTATCCGCCCATTATACCCACGGATAGAAATTGGTTTGGGCAGTTCTTTAATAGGTGCATTTAGAAAGTTAGCTAGCTTTACGGCACACTAGGTGTCTATTAAGGTAAAGGCATTTACTCTAGAGTTAGCTAAAGTAGAGGTTAAAACTTAGTATTTATTACGGAATAAAGTATAAGGGATAGTACAGCTTCTTCTACTAACTAGCCGACCCAGATTAACATCTAACATATTAATCCCTTTTAACCCTAGAGAGGAGTCTTCCTCTAGGGTTCCTCTTTTTCCAACTCTGCGCTGTCCTCCTAGATTAATAGGACCTTATCCGCTTTTATATTTATTAGATAATCCTTTACACGGTAGCCTTTTTAACCATAAGAGAAGTAAGCTCCTTAATTACTGAGGGCCTATATACGGGGGTTACTATATATAGGCCGAGCATTCGCCAGACCTGTGGCAGGGCTAGCCGCACGGCTAGCTGCTAAATTAGCGGCGGGCTATATAGGTGGTGCTATAGGGGTTGCCGATCGTGCTAGGGCATTGTAAACCGTTCTTATATTACCTGTGGTCTGATTTAAAGGGTTTCTAGCTTTGTACCGTTCGGCGCGTACCTTAATTTGGCGGAGGCCTTGGTTAATAGCCAAGCACTAGTCCGTAAGTTCCTTTAGCGTCTATATAGTAGTAAAAACTAGCAGTATAGCTCGCTGTAAGTCTAGGGTAAGCTTATTAAATAGGTCAGGTATTAGATCTTCCTAGGGAATTCGAGCCTGGCCGGCTAGGTGTAGAAAGCGGGTCTAAAAGGCTAAGAAGGTCTCCGTTGTTTTTATGTTTAGGCTTTTATAATTAAGTTAGGCGTTCTATACTTTAAAGGGGTCCTTATAGATAGAAGATAGGTGCACGATTATCTCTTTTCTAGAGAGGAAGGGATCTGCCAAGTCCTGTGTGTATTAAGGACATAGGTATGTCTATACGTCCCCACCGGTACGGCCAAAGACGTAGGCCATTTTAGCCTAAGTAGTAGGGAAGTAGTCCGTATTAACTTTGAGCTTATCCTATAATTAAAGCTTCTAATTGTTAAATATAGGGTCGGTTCCGTCTATAAGCAACGGGGGGTCCGCGACCTTCGCGGACTATAATAATACTAATACTATATATTGGGCTAGGGCCTTAAGGACTATAGCAAGTCTTTAGGTGTCTAATGACTCTTTACTAGGTATAAGGGGTTCTCTAGCTTTAAGCAGCTCTTAAAGTTGTTTAATTTCGGCATTGGCTGCTATAAGCTCCACCTAGAAGTTTAAGTTAGTTGCTGTTTTACCATTAGAGGTATTTGAGGGTCCTATAGCTGCTTTACCGGCCGCTATAGTTCTTGGCATAGTGATATGGTTATTAGGGTAACTTCTAGTAAGATTCTTGCAGAGGTTCTAGTCTGTGCGTGTTCTGTGGATTTTATTATTTTTTTCTAGTCTTCTAGTTCTGATAATAGTCTTTAGGTCTGCTTCTATGTTCTGTTCTTATTTATAGTCTATAGATATTTTTTAAGTTCTTTCTTAAGAAGAAGAATAGACGAGCTTTAGATAATATTAGCAACTTAGTTAATTAAGGCATGAGCACGGTAAGAGGGACGCGCAAGCCTATATAATTGGTAGTTTATAAATAAGGATCTAAAGCTAGAGAAAGGAAAGGAGAAGAAGAGCAGCGCCGGTCGCAGTAGGGTTCTTTTATGCGGTCCTCTAGTCACGTGACCGCGAAGTTCTGCCAAGTTCTGCCAACCAAGTTCTGCCAAGTTCTGCCAGTGCCGTAATAGCTTTAGATACTCATTTATAGATAATCTAATTATATAGGCTTACGCGTCTCTCTTAATATATCTATGCCTTAATTAACTAGGTTACTAACATTATCTAAAGCTTATTACTACTCTTTCTTTCTAAGAAGGAACTTAATATATTTATAGACTATAAATAGGACAAAGATATAGAAATAGACCTAGAGGATAATACTAGAATAATAAGGATAGAATAGGACCCTGTTACGGAACCCCACCGTAGGGGCCTCTATAGGAGAGCCCCGTGCCCTCGCGTATACCTCGCGTATAGCTTATATCAGCTACGCGTAGGTATATCACCTCCTTACGCCCTCGACCCTTGCGATCGATCGCGCAACGTCTTGTAGACTCCTTAAATACATACGCTTTGTAGCCACTGCCCCCGTCCCGTAACATTACGTTGCGCCTTTTTTACTACTAACGCTTAGCCTACGACTAATTCTACGTCTCTGTAATACTGCAGGCGCTACTAGAAGCAGCGTGTTTACGAATTACCTTACTTTATACTTCTAAGGAACCTATAATAGTAAGACGATATCCCTTACTAGCTACTATATTAAACCTAAAGAATAATCTAATACCTATACCTAACCTATAACGCCAATTAATCCCAGGAGAATTCGATTTATCAGCCCTAGCCTTAACCCCTAAGGAGACGGACACCAATAATGTCTTATCTTTTATTGACTATATAACTACGGACAAGTAAACAGAAGGGCTACTACCTATTAAAATTAAAATACGAGACGCCGAGACGTTTATAAAAATGGTAGCACGAGACCCTAATAAATACTACCGCCTTCTATAGAACTATTACCTAAAGCTTATACGAGCCGAGATGCGTACTGCCTAAGATTGCGATATTATCCAAGACCTATAAGCTCGTGAAGCGCTCGCCAATAACACACGTTAAGAAACTAAAGATAACCTCCGCGTGTCTAAACGCGACGTCTAATAGTTAAAGAAGGCTAAGATTACACTAATTGCTATAGTTACTAAAAGAGAAGGTATAATTAAATACCTATAATCTTAGCTAAACGAGCACATTTATAATAACGCTAGATACCTCTCTATTATATATAACGCTACCTAAGTCTCTACGCCCCCAGCAACTTTACCTACTTAACGCTTAATAGAGGGCTAGCGTTAAGCAGCTTCACCTAATAGGAACCCCTACTAAAGCAGCGACGACAAAAGCTATAATAATTGGACCTAAACTGTCACCGTAGGGTTTAATATATACTACCCTAATCCTCTAGTCTTATAGGGAGACCGTAAGGAATATAGCCACTAAAAGATACAAATCCGCGAGAAACTAACTTAGAGTGCCTGCCTTTTTCCTACGGAAGACACTAAGATCGGCTATATTATTAGGCGAATAAAGGGTATACCGTTTAATAGACTTTTTGCCTAATGGGAGACTAGTAGCCCCTAGAAGTGGTAGTCCTACTAAAAAGTCCTTAATAATCTTAACCTAATATACCGCGACTATAACCTACTGGCCACCAGCCAAGCTAAACTACATGCCTTAAAGATGAGCCCTACTGAATTATTTAATGAATTTTATATTAAATTCTAGGAATATACCGAAGCTCTTACCTAAAATAATACTAAAGACTAGGAGGACCTCCTTAAAAAAGTTACTTATCGCCTTAGTTACGTAGCCGCTAGCTATAACTATAACGATATTTATAATATAGTAGCAGCTCTACGGAAGATTAAACGACAACTAAATTAGATTGCTATTACTAACCCTTGCCTAAAGACCTCTCTATAAAAGCCCCCTAGGCCTACTAAACCTATATATACTAAGCTACTAACGCCTACTACCTTAAGTACTACCGGAACTAATATTAATTTCTCTATACTAACCTTCCTATAGAAACTCCTAGATGGAGAGTATAAGCTACTCTAGAAACTAGGACGCTGCTATAAATGCCGTTAAGAAGGCTATTATTGTGATAACCCAAACTGCCTAATAGCTAGGTTTAGTAGCTACCGCCTAATACTTAACCTAATACCCTAAACACTAAATATATCGCTATGCGCCACTACTATATAAGATAAAGACGTAGTAATAGTAGTAGAGTTAGATATGGAAACGGAAAACGCCAAGTCCTAGCCCTAAGTCGTAGGTTAGGACGCCCTAATAATGGAGGAATTTATATATCGGCTTGCTTAATAGATAACTCTATAAAGATAAATAGACGGAAATAGATAGTTTTACCTATAATAGGAACTACTACTAAAAAATAATATAAAAGCTGTTCTATAATTAATTGCGGAGCTATTAATAAATTTATAGATACCTAATTTATATATACTTATAACCTACCTACCTTACCCCTTACTAAAGCCCGCGCCCTATAACTTGCTAATGGTAATAGTACTGTATAGAAGATTACCTATATGGTATAACTCTACCTAGATATAAATGGGCACTAGGAAAAACTCTGGGCCTATATAACACCACTTACCAACTACCCTATTATCCTTAGAATAAACTGGCTTAAATAATATAACCTCATTATTAACTGGAAGAAGAAAAAAGTAACCTTTAACTCTAAATACTGCAGAGAGACTTGCCTAGGGCATGGCCTAGCCGCCTCTATTTACTCCCTAGGATATTAACCTAAGGAACCCCTTATTACCCTATCTATGACCAACTACTACTATATAAGTGCCCCGGCCTTCTACCGTATAGTATATAAAAAAGGATAAACCGTTACTATAGCTTCTTAATTATGACTATATAAGCTTAATAAAGAATAGGACTACGTCCTCTATAGTAATAGGATAGATATAGTTAACCTTCTAGAAGACGACACCCCTACGGAACTCTACGGACTTTTACCTTTAGACTTTAAGAAGTTTATAAAGCTTAAAAAAGGACTTACTAATAAAAAACTCTATAAGCTCCTTCCTAAGAGGTACCACGACTTTACTAATATGTGCTTATAAAAGAGCGTAGATATACTCCCCCTATATTAACCCGATAACTATACCATTAATATTAAATAAGGAAAAATGTTACCTTATAAGAGACCCTACCTAATATTAAAAGATAAGCTTCTAGTTGTAAAAAAGTATATTAATAAGCACCTTAATAAAGGATTTATTCGTTCTAGTATGTTACTAGTAGCCGCCCCTATCCTTCTTGCTAAGAAGCTAGGAGGAGGTATTTAATTCTACGTTAACTATAGAGGACTTAACGCTATTATGATTAAAAACTAATACCTAGTACCGCTTATACGTAAGACCCTTAAACGGCTTAGTTAAGCTAAAATCTATACTAAGCTTAATATTATCGCCGCCTTTAACTATCTCTAAATACGGGAAGGTAATAAATAGAAAACCGCATTCGTATTGCGCTTCGGCTAATTTAAATATACCGTTATACCCTTTAGCGTATATAACGGCCCAGGCACCTTTTAAAGCTATATTAATAACGCCTTATAGGACTACCTTAACGACTTCTGCTCTGCGTACCTAGACGATATACTTATTTATAGCGATAACCGCTCTAAATATACTAAACACGTTTAAAAGGTCCTACAGCGCCTTAGGGACGTAGGACTTTATATTAATTTAAAGAAATGCGAATTCTTAGTTATAGAAGTAAAATACCTTAGACTAATTGTTACTACTAAGGGTGTCCGTATAGACCCTAAGAAGGTATATATAATTACCGAATAGCAAGCCCCTAACTATATTAAGGATATATAAGCCTTCCTTAGTTTTACTAACTTTTATTAAAAATTTATATATAACTTCTTAGGCGTAGTAGCACTACTTATAGCAATGATGCGAATAAAGGGCCTTTCTGCAAAAGGAAGAAAAACGTACCTACGCTTTACCTAGACGCCTAAATATGAGAAGGCGTTCTAAGACCTTGAAAATGCCTTTACTAAAGCACCTGTCCTAGCTTACTTTATACTAGGATAACAACTCTACCTTAAAACTAACTCCTTAGACCACGTTAACATAGGTATCCTTTCCTAAATAGGTAATAACGGTCTCCTTTACCTAGTCGTATTCTACTTATCTAAGCTTATACTATAAGAGTGTAACTACAAGATCTATAATAAAGAACTCCTTATAATCGTATAAGCGTTTAAAGAATTCCAACTAAAACTCTCTTTAGTAGAGCCTAACCAGCTAACTAAAGTATTTACGGACTATTGCAACCTTAAGTACTTTATAACCATAAAGTAGCTAAACTAACGCTAAGTACGTTAGAATAAGTTCCTCTCTAGTTTTAACTTTAAAATTGTATATAGACTAGGAGTATAAGGTACTAAACCTAATAGCCTAATACGCCGCTTATAAGACCTTCCTTAGTCTAAAAATAACCCCTATAATTAGTTTTAATAATAGACAATCCTAAAAGCACGAAATTTGGCTTTAGGTATACTACCTATAATAGAGCTAACTGTACCCTAGCTTTATACTATAGAACTAGAGTTACCTTTTAAAATTAATAAGCTTATTACTATAGTATATAACGCCTTTGTTAACCTATTACTATATTAACTTATTACCGCAAAGACCGCTAGCGCCTATATACTGCCTACTAACCTCTAAAGCTTAGGCCAGATTAATATAGCAGCCTTAGAAGTAAAAGAGAATAGGCTCTATTATAGAGGCCGCCTATTTATTTCTAACTTAGAAAATCTATAACGGCAACTAATCTAAATGGCCTATAACCTCCAATTAAGCGGCTACCTAGGTAGAGGAGGAACCTACGAGCTTCTTAGCCAATACTACTTCTAGCTAAAAATAATAGACTTAGTTAAACGCTTTATAGGCGCCTGCTACGGTTATAAGTGCACTAAGGCCTTTAATATAAAGTACTAAGGACTACTATACCCTCTACTAGTACCTATACGATAATAGGTAGATATTACTATAGATTTCATTATTAACCTACTACCCTGCAAACGACATGGCTATACCTATAAGAACATCCTTATAATAATATGCCGACTTATAAAAGAGCACCACTACGTCCTAACCGAAGGCGTAGCCGTTAGCGACGTTACTAACGCCTTTTTTCGCGAAGTTTACCGACTATATAGGTTACCTAACTCGATTACGTCCGACTAAGGCATATAATTTAACTCCAATATATAGAGACGAATCTGCTAACGCCTTAGTATCTCCGTTAAGATATTTATATCCTTCCACTATAAAACTGCTAGGTAACTAGAAAACGCTAATGCTAGTATAAAAGTATACCTATGACAGGTAGTCGCCTATAGTTAAGATAACTAAGTGGATTACCTCCTACTAGGTAAATTCGCAGCGAATAACTACGTCTTAACTACTATAGGACTTACCCCGTTCTTCGCGAACAAGGGTTATTACCCCTAATCTAGTATAGAGCTACCAGAACCTATTAATAAGAAACTACTATATAGAAAACGCCTTAAGATGCTACTTACTAACCAGCATGCAGACCGTATAAAAAATCTACTTAACTACTATAAGGGAGAAATGGCCTAGGCTTAAGCAAAGTAGGCCTACTTCACTAACTGTTATAAAACACCACCACTAGAGATGCGTGTTGGTAACTAGGTATAGCTAGATGTATATAATATCTCTACGCAAAGGCCTATAAAGTCACTCGATTATAAGAACCTTGGCCCCTATTTAATTAAACGAGTTATTAATAGGGGAGCCGTATATAAGCTAGAACTCCTACCTACCCTAGCTACCCACGGGATATAGCCCATATTTTACCTATAGCTACTACACCTTTATTAGCCTAACCTCTTACTAGGGCAGATATAGCCTAAACCCCTATTAGTACTAATTTAAGATAAGAACGAAGATAAGAACTATAAGAAGTGGACCGTTAAACAAATTATCAACTCTAAATACTTTAGTAAAGGCAGAGGACGACGGCTCTACCACAGAGCTATATACATAGGATTCGATATAGATTAGCCAGAATAGCAACTATAGAAAGACTTTAAAAATGCAAAAGATCTAATTAGCGACTTTTACTACGCGAACCTATAGAAACTGGGCCTAAGCAGAGACTTTATACCTAATCCTCTATAGGAGCCCTTATAGAGTTAAACCGTTATATATTACCACGTAAGGGCAAATTACCATTAGATTGCCGTTAGATTGCGGTAAAGTGCGATCACGTGACCGGAATATTGTTAAGATGTCTAGGAACTTTGACCGGCGGTTAAAGTTGTCTAATTAGTCGGATTCTTAAATGCTAAGCCCTATTACATGACGTTGTTTTAAGCCTTTAGCGATACCCCCCTTTTTTCTTCTTTTCTATACCTTAAGTGTCTCTTCTATATGTATATAGTAACCACAGCGTCGCCGGAGCTCCGCCTCTATAAGAGGGGGGGTAGTGTTACAGAACCCTACCGCAGGGGCCTCTATAGGAGAGCCCCGTGCCCTTGCGTACACCTTACGTATAGCTTATGTTAGCTACGCGTAGGTATATTACCTCCTTACGCCCTCGACCCTTGCGATCGATCGCGTAACGTCTTATAGACTCCTCAAATACATACGCTTTGTAGCCACTACCCCTGTCCCGTAACAGACCCTAAGGATATATATAGACTAGAATCCTTATAGAAACCTATTAAAAATTACCTAATGCTGCTACTACTATATTAAGAAATATAGTAGCTAGTAAAGTAGCTATAGGACCCTTAACTACCTCTAATAGTAAAATAGCGACTAACTTAAACTCCTAGGTGGAGCTTATGGCAGTTAATACTAAAATTAAATAACTTTAAGAGCTGCTTAAAACTAGAGATATCCCTATACCTAGAAAAAAAACTATAGTATTGGCGGATATAAACCCTATAAGCTATCTTAATAGAATAAAAACCCCGTTAACTACCTCTATACGCAGATAGTGGCCCCCTAGGGCTACCTAGTAGCTATATCCAGACCTCTATAGATATTAGATCTCCTTAGTAACTACTATATCCTTCCTTTAGCTTATTTATAGCTGTTATAGGACACCCCTATAATACCTTATACACGTCTACCTGTTTCTACCGACTTAGTAACTAAAGACTAACTACAAGACGGCAATTTAATAGCAATCTGCGGCAATCTAACGGCAACTTGCTATATTTTACTATATTCTACTAAGTTCTACTAAGTTTTACTAAATCCTGCTAAGCTCTGCTAGGACTACTACCTAAATCCTATTCTGCTCTATATATATATTAACTAAGTAACTAAGTTTACGATATATACCCTTTCTTTCTATTTTCTTACCTTCTCTCTTTACGTAACGTCTTAACCTTATTATACCGTTTATATATATAGCTTAATAATATCTACTTTGTTATATATTATCGTCGCTTATACTTACTCTATAATACTATATTATGTTAACCACCTATACTACTATTAATATATAGAATAAATCTAAAACTCCTATAACGGCTATTAGTATTATATCCGTACTCTAAGAATAATTAATAGGGATATAGAAGTCTTTTATAGACGCCTTTATATAGAACTAAGCTATTTTAAAATAATAATAAGCCGAATAAAAAGCACGATACTAGTAATTAATTAAGGACCTCTAAGAAGAAATCCGTACCCTTAAAATGCCTACGCTAGGACCTTAAGACTAAACGCTATCTTTAGAGATAAACACGCGGAACGCAAGCCCCGAATCTATAGTAGTCTCTTACCCTAAGCCAACTACTATACTATAATAATCTAAACAACTACTAGATCCCCTAGTATTTACTAGTAAATAATAAAAGCTTTAATTATTTCTAAGCTAGCTTAAAAATAAGCCTACTAGTAACGCTAACCGCTACCTAACTAAAGCTAACCGACTTTATTACGCCCTAAGTTAACTAGAAGGAGAGGTAGCTAACCTTATTAAACCTCTTTAGCCAAACTTAGTATAAAGCCTAGTTATACTTCTTAAAGCTATATACGGTAACCTAAACTACTAAGCTGCTACTTAGAGGAAAATAAACTATATAGCTTAAAGAACGAAAAGTTTCCTAGTATACTTCTCTAAATTTAACTATTATATAAAGGAAACTAGCTAGAACGACTCTATACTAGTTAACAGCCTTATTAAATTTCTAAGCCCTAAACTAAAAACCTCCCTAATAGGCGTAGACCTATTAGGAGCCCTTAATGCCTATATAAATATTATTAATAAATGGTATAATAATATATTACGCCTAATACTAAAATACGCTCCTTAATATAATATAACAGCCCCATAAACGTCTACTAAGTTATTTTAGTTTAAATACTCTAACGCTATAGATATTAACACTAGGACCCTAGAATACGCCCTATTAGGGTCCTTTAAATAAGAATAACGTATTAAGCTAGGCCTTTGCTTTAAATATAGAAGTAACTCCCACCTCTTTAACTATTGCTTCGTCCCTATACCTAAACACAATTTATAAATAGCTAATACTAGTAACTATTTACCGTATTAACCTTCTGGTTACCGCCTCTAATTTTTACCTAGTTCTAATTCTATATTTAGTAAGCACTACCTATAAGGGCAAAGCTATAACCGACGTTCTATAGGAACCCCTTCCCGCTCGCCACTAAAAAGCATATTTTGGAGTTAAGTCGCTCTCTAGGACGGCTCTGCCTTAAGATCTTGTTATATACTTTAAATATTATAAACTCTAACTTTTAGGATTATAGCATAACTATTAACTATTATCTTTAGTAGAATAATTAATAGGTTAATACTTAAGTCCTAATTAATACAGGAGCTAGTAGTATAGGATTTATTAAAAAGATCTATGTGTAAGATAATAGTTTTACCCTAACCCCCCTTAACTGGTATATTAACGTATTTAGATTTAATAGTAAACATATAGTCTTAGGCCGAATTACTTACGTAGTATATCTAAGACTCTAATACCTAAACCACAAAGAACTAATTAAGCTCTTTATTACTATCTTAAGTTACCTAGTAATCCTTAAATAATCCTAGATAAAGCTATATAAGGTAACTATTAATTAGGACAACCTTAAGCTTCTATTTACCGCCGTTTATTATAAGTAGAAGTGCCTTATAACATACTATCCTAACCCTAAACAAAAATTTAGGAAATCTACTAAAATCTATTAGCCTAAGACTTCTACTAATATCCACTTTACGCCTAAGGAATCTACTAAATTCTACTAATCTAGGAATTCTACCAAATTCTACTAATATAAGATTTCTACCAATATTTATTAGGAATCTAAAAATTGTACTAAACCTTATAAATAGACCCTAAGTACTATACTGCCCCAAACTAAGTAGAAGCTTAGGCTTAGTATATAAAACTACTAGAAGAACTAGTACTCTATAATAAAAGGAATACTTAAAGAACCTAAACCTAAATTTAATACTAACTTTATATCTAATACCAAACCTAAAATTAAATAAGGAACTATATAAGAAACTATAAACAACTAGAGCTTGCTTAACGCCCTAAATATCTATATAATTGGAGCTACCCCGCTAGCGTGACTCGCTAAGAACCTTAAATATATAATTTTCGCTATTACTATAGCTAATATTAAGAAGGCCCTAGTACTAAAGAAGTATACTAACCCTGCTATAAAGGTACCAGTAGAGTACTATAACCGCCTAGAAGTATTCTTATAAAAGGAAGCTAATAAGCTACCGGAATACCGATTATACAACTATAAGATTATACTTAAAGAAGGAAAGCAGTCTAGATTTAGACTCCTATATAGGATATTCTAAAATAAACTCTAAGTGCTATAAAAGTATCTAGATAAGAACCTAGGTAAAGGATTTATTAGAGTAGGCTCTTTACCTATAGCTATACTGGTAATCTTTGTTAAGAAACTAGGCGGCGGACTATGCTTTTATATAGACTATTAAGCTCTTAACGCCGTTACCATTAAGAACTAATATCCGATCCCGCTAATGTGAGAAATACTAAGCCGACTAAGTAAGGCTCGCTTCTATACAAAGCTTAATATTATCTCTATATTTAATCGCCTTCGCATTATAAAAGAAGATAAATGGCTTATTATATTTTATACCCAATATAGATTATTTAAGTACTTAGTAACACCCTTTGGCCTTATAAACGCTCTAAGCTTGTTTTAACACTATATAAATAATACCCTACGTTTTTACCTAGATATCTTCTATACTGCTTATATTAATGATATCCTAATATATAGTAATAACTTAACCAAATACTAGAAATACGTTAATCTTATTTTATAAGCCTTATAAGGAGCTAGTCTATAATTAGATATAAATAAATATAAATTCTATAAAACGAAAGTCCTATACCTTAGGCCTTTTATTTTTATAAATAGTATATAAATAGACCTAAAGAAATTTAAAGTAATTATAAACTAGTAAGAACCTAAGAACGTTAAGGATATAAGAGCCTTTATAGGATTTGCTAATTTCTACTAATAGTTTATTAATAACTTCCCCGCCTTAGTTTTACCCCTTATAACTTTAACCTAAAAAGATAAAGCCTTTATCTTTAATAAAGAATGTAAGAAGGCCTTTATTTAGTTAAAAGTTATATTTACTACAGCGCCTATACTTTAATACTTTAACCTAAACTAAATAAGTGTTATAGAAGCTAACTTATCTAACTATATTACTAGAGGCATTCTATCTTAGTATAATAAAGATAGAGTATTATACCCTATAGTATACTACTTAAAATAATTAAGCCTAGCTAAATATAACTATAAGATCTACAATAAGGAGTTACTAGCTATTATTAAATGTTTTAAATAATGGCGACCTAAACTAAAAGGCGCTGGATTTCTAATTAAGGTCCTTAGCGACTATAAGAATTTGTAGTACTTTATAACCACAAAATAGCTAAGCTATTATTAGGCCCGCTTGTTAGAATAACCATTTTATTTCTAATTCTTAATTATATACCGCCTAGGCGTTTAAGGTTAGAAGCCTAATACTTTAACCTAATATTTATAAGACGCGCTAGCACTATAAAAAGTGCGCTCTTACTAAAACTAGACCCTATTTTATTCTAAACTATTTAACCCTTTTACTAAGGACCTTATAGTATACGTCCTTAAAATAACTAATTAATTAATTAAACAGATTATAATTAATAAATACCCGAATAATAAGTTTATCTAAAAGACGCTTAAGCTAATCTATAACGGCGTTAGATACTCTAAGAAGATATCTTTAAGTAAATATAAAGCTCGCGGAAACTGCTTATATTACTAAAACCGTCTAACTATCCCTAATTATAATAAGCTTAAGCTTAAGCTCCTTAAATATATATATAACCTACTAGTAGCTAGCTACCTAGACTAAGGAAAAACCCTAAAACTACTTTAATAAGAATACTATTAGCCGAATATATATAATATAACACAAAGGTATATCTCTAGCTGCTATATCTGCTAATAAGCTAAAGCTCTATATAAGACGTATAACGGCCTTTTAAAGCTACTACCTATTCCAGACCAAAGATAGAAGGATATCTTAATTAACTTTGTTGTTAACCTCTCTATAAGTAAGGGCTGTATAAATATTATAGTAGTTATAAACTAACTATTTAAGATAAAACACTTAATTGCCTGCCCTAATATGTTAACACCTGCTATTGCCTAACTATTTTTAGATTATATATAGAAACTCTACAAACTCCCTAAAACAATTATCTCTAATAAAAGTAGCCAGTTTGTTTCTATATTTTAGAAAAAACTAACTACCTAACTCTATATTAAAGCACTATTATCTATTATATACTACCTAGAAACGGATGGCTAAATAAAATATATAAATGCTATAATAGAATAGTATACTTAGTTATAAGTAGTAGCCTATAGCAAAGTATGCTCTAGCTATATTTATAAGCTAAGGTGCTATAAGTAGTTTATAGATCTTTAAGGCCTTATTTATAATTCTATTTAGTTTTAGTACTATATTATTTAAAAGGCGGCTAATAGTTCTAGCCATTTTCTCTATTGTTATATCGCTATTAACCCATAGGCAAGTTACTAGTGTTTTACCTATAATGTTACTAAGGTCTACTAGAGCTAGTTAGGGGAAGAACCTTTCTATAAGGATCTTTGCCTTCTTATTATTATTATTAGTGGCCTATACTTCCCCTACTCTTTATAGGGGTAATAAATATAGGTCTTTTGCTAGGCGCCCTACCTTTTTCTTTATCTATTTTATTATAGCCTAAAGGCCCTTATTATAGGGGAGGCTTAGGTTAAAAGTATACTTATTTATAAACTATCTCTAGTTATTCCTTACTTCTTTTTTTAGGGTATTCTTTAACTAGTTTCTTATATCTTTATATTATCTCTTATTTTTAGGGTTATGGCTACTTATATATTTCCTTCTTGCTTATTATTAGCTAGTAATAAGACCAGCGTATTATACTGACTATGCGTATTACGCGTAGGGGCCTAGTTTTAAAACTGGGCAGTACTCTTCTAGCCCATTTTTAATTACTACCTAAATCCTTTCTAGTCTTTAGTTAATTTCCTTAAGGGTAGCTAATAAGCCTTACTTATTTAGTATCGGGTGGATTTCTTCTAGGTCTTAAAGTTATTGTTTAACTATATTAAGGAAACTATCTATCTTAAGCTTCCTTATTATATATCTTTTACTATTTAGTTACGCTTTAATATTTAGATCTAGCTATATCTGGATAGGGATATAGTCTAAGGCGAGTACCTATTCTTCTTTAGGGTTACACCTTTTAAGTCTCTAGTATAGGCCTTCGTCTATAAATATAAAGTCGATTATACTTCTAGCAGTACCTTATTGCCATATAATTGCTCCTAGGGGGGTGGCCAGCTTAAGGCCCCAGATATCTATAGCTCTTAGTAGGCACTTTACCTATCGTTTAGCAGCAATATAGATACCCCCCCCCCACCGCAGGTAGTGGAGGTTTATGTCTCCTAATAGGATAAACTCTGTATCTTTGGTAAGTGGGTTATATTAAAGTTATATTAAGGATATAGTTATAAACCTAAAATAATAAGGAAATGCAATTTAAAACAAAGGTATTTATTAATATTTTATCTACATTATTACCTTAATCTAATTAAATTATATACCCGCAAAGCCCTACTACACACATCCACGTCGCCACGGGTGGAAACATCATCTAGAATCCTATTTCTATTAATGGCTAAGTATAGAGGTAATAGTAGAGAGCCGTCGCAGCGCGTGCAGCGCTGTTATTTAACTCTATAGTGATAAGCCCACGACGCGTTTAAAGTATCGCCTTTAACAACACCAGGAGCCTTACTACCTCTACTTAAAGCTTTTATTCTACTATTAGGGAGGCCTAGTAAGGAAAACTAAGATATAAAAACCACCTAATATACAACTACCTAGCTTATAGCTAGGCCTAAAACTAGCCTTATCTAGCTAGTTAATATAAACGCGTCCTAGGCGTATAACAGAACACCCTTAGGCTTACACTAGCTCTAAGATTATAAAGTAAGTGCAATAAGGGCGTAGGGATCCTCCTTTTATAAGAACTTGTTAAGGTTAACGTATTTTAAATACTTTATATAAAACTTATTAAGGCCCTAAGGCCATTATAAAGAACTTATTAAGGCCCCTTTATAAGGGCCTATCTAGTATCTAGTATACTTAGGTAATTTAAAAGAGGGTCTTAATAGGCGTAGTGTATATAACCTAATGCGTATATATATAAAACAACTTATAGAAGGGTCTTAATAGGCGTAGTATATATAATCTAATATATATATATAGGGGAGGTTATAGGGGAAACATAGGCCAGTTAGATAAGAACTTAATAGTTAAAAATATAGGCTAGCTTATAAAAGGGGGGGGATATAAGCTTAGTTAGTAGGGGAGAGTAAAGTAGGTTATTTAGTATGGGACCTATTATTTATAAGCCCTCCCTATAAGACATAGTCGGCCTATTATAGGGAGACCCTTATAGGCAATATAAAATAGAAACTAAAAGTATATAGGGTATTACGCCCCTATATTACTACTGGCCTCCTATAGGGTATAGTATATAGTAGCCACTACTAGCTTTAAGGACCTTATCCCTTAGCTAGGCTCTAACCCTTAGTGCACCTAGTAGGTAGGTAGAATTATATCCTAGCTAAAGAGACTATTATATAGCTTAAGAGAATAGATATACATGTTAGTATATTAACAGATAGAACCGTTTACCTTTAGAGTAGTATGTTAGTAAGATATACTTAAGGAGTAAATAGGAGTTACTTAGGCAAAAAGGGTTTTATCTAGGCCTTAACTATAAAAGGTACCTAAGGCTTCCATATTACAGGATATACCCATAACACCCTTATAGAATTACGCCAGTAGGCGTATAAAATGGGAGTTATAACCCCTATAAATGGCAGCTTATACCTATACTAGCAGAAATAATAAAAGGAGGTGTAAAACTAGAGGCTATAAAAGGCTCCTAAGCCATATAAAAGCGTACTAACTTTAGGAGGAGACTTTTATATAGACTACTAGGGGATAAATTAGTACTTAGGCCAAAACCCATTATAAGATATCTAAGAAAATGGTAAAATTCCCTATATAAGTGGTGGTGGCAGCTAACTACTTATGGACAGCCTTAGGCCCTTAGGCCTAGATAAGGGAAAGCTACTAAAAAACTAGGGTAGAGGCCTAAATAAGTAGGTATACTAAACTCTACTATATAACTACCTACTAAAAGGTCTAAACAGCTTACCTTTATAGTATAACAGGTAGGTATAAGCAAATGGCTATAGTACTGCTTAAGAAGGAAGCTAATATCCCCTCCCTATAATTATATATTAAAGCTATTGCAATATAAAGGGTGTAAAGAGAGCGCAACTCTAATATTATAAAGTATATTAAAACACGCCTAAACAAACTATAAAGTGACCCTAGGGTGCCCTATAGGAGAGTAAACTAATAACTCTAAAGTAGGGAAGATATATTAGAGAAATAGGTAGAGAAAGTAGAAGAAGAATGGTGCTATATTAGGGCCTAAGCCTATATAGAGGAGGAAGGGAGATATATAAAAGACTAGTAAAGATAATAATAAAAGAGAGAAGGGAACTAAAGTAGAGTATAAAAGAGTACTAGAAAACTATCTACTATAATATAATACTGGCTAGACTAACACTAGAGAGGTATATAGGAGTTAAAGGTTTAGAGGCTGTCTTAGGTAATGTTACAGTGCTGCAATAAAGTAGACTAAATAACTACGTTATGGTATAAAGAGGGGAAGAAGGTGGAAAGGGAGTATTATATATAAATAGTAGGGCCGGCCGCCAAGTCGCTAGTGGTGGGCCAGCTAACAGTAGGAAATAGTACGAGACAGTATGAAATAGTATGCGTTAGGTCAGTGCCGTGACAGTACTCCTCTCCCCTAGATGGTTTAGTCCCTAAACTAAATAGATAACTTAAAAATAGGCAGTGTATAGGGTTACCTATTTTTTACCACAAAGATATTAGTTCCGCTTACCGCCCTTAACTAAGCTAATAGCGATTTTCTATACCGGGCATAGAAAATCCTAATTGGTTAGTTTAGTAAGTAAGGTCGGCAGAACTCCATACCACCACCCGAATTAGTCCGTGTGGCATTTCTTGGCAAGAATTTAGCTAATTAGATAACTTTAACCGCCGGTTAAAGTTCTATAATATCTTAACCACCACAAATTTTAATACGGTGGTCGGCCGCGACCTTAGCGTAACTTTTCCTTATCTCATGCCTAGTTTGGGGGTCCTAGCTTCTTAGGGTATTGCTTATAGAAACGCTGTATAGCTTATTTGTAACCCTTTAGGTCTTCCTCTAGCTGCTAGGTTATATCCTTATAATATTTCCATTTAATCTTATAAGTTAGGCCCTAGGGGTCTTCGTCGTGTACATTAAGGATTTTCTTAAACTCCTATTTATCTTCTATGTTGCCGTTATTATCTCTCTCTACTACTTGTCCTTATATATTACGGCGCTCTACGGTATTAATATTTGCTTAGCTAGGGATCTCTTCAGCAGCCTAGAGGCGGACCTTAGATATATAAAAGGATTTATTTACTTAGATGTGGTCCGAGAGGTCTACTATAACTACCCCTTAGTATACTACAAGTACGGGGTACAGGCCGTCCCATTTATCGTCCCCTTTCTTCTTAGATTTGTTTATCTTTATATTTTCTAAGCTAACTATAACCCTGTCGCCTTCGTAGAATAATATACTCTCGTCCCTATAGGTATTAGCATTATCTTTATAGCGTTACTATAAAATCTAGGCTAGGGCCTTAAGCTATATTAATATCCGCTTAAAGCGGTTGGCCATAGAGTCTACGCAGAAGAACTCCTTCTTTACTTATACTGATAGTGTTAGTAGGTGGGGGCCAGCAGGCTTAATTTTAAGGCGGGGGTTAAAGCCATAGTTTGCAAAAAACGGGGAGATGCCTATACTCTTATTAACTTAATTATTTGTAGCAAACTTAGTAAGTAGTAGGTAGTTAACCTAGTTATTCTATATAAAGCTAACAAAAGTACAGAGGTATTTATTTACGGTAGCGTTAATAATTTTGGTTTAGCCGTCCGTTTCTAGGTGCTAGGCTAAGCTTAGTTGTAAGGTTGTTTTAAGGTGTTTACTTAGTCGTCACCAAAAGTTACTAACAAATTGTATACCGCGATTAGAGATAATTGTGCTTAGTGTACTATAGAGCTTATATATATTATTAACAAAGCCATTAACTAGCTCCTCTATTAAGAGTCCTGTTACTAGAACGAGGTATTGCATTTTAGTTAGGCGGTCTATAATAATAAGAATATATTTATATACCTTGCCGTAGTATTAGCATACCGGTAGCGTTATAATATAGTTAATTAAGATATCGGTTTATAGGCGAGCGGGTAATTCTAGTAACTTTAGGAAACCAGGCGGGGTAGAACGGGGGGTCTTAGTGTAAAAGTATAGGGTATAGTCTTTAATAAAGGTAGCCGTAAACTAGGAGATTCCTAGCCACTAGTATATTCGGTTTAAGAGGTTAAGAGTCTTAACCTAGCTAGGGTAACTAGCAGGGCCACTACTATAAGAGCGATAGGTAACTTCTAGGTAGAGGTCTAGGGCGTTAGGGACAAAGAGACGTTAGTAGAAGTAGATCTATCCGTTAATAATACTGTATTCTAACTTATCGCAACAAAGTAATTTCCTAATCTTCTTTAGCTAACGGCGAGCTTTCCAATTACGCAGGGCTGCTACTATATCTCTTACGAGTTCGTTCTCTTAGTATCTTAGCTAAATTAACTTATTTAGTAACTTTTTAGCTATTTTAGGGTCTAGAGCGGCTATAAACTCTGCGTCGTTAGAGTTACGGGACTTATATAGTAATTCTTCTAAGATTATAGGGTTAACTTTCTGGGGTGGTATAACGACTTGGGCTTAGTGGTAAAGGCGTTCGTTATTAGCGTCCTTAGGCCTTATTCCTAGTAGCCGGCTTAGGGCGTTAGGGAGTATGGCTTTATTACTAGGTCTATATATAATTACAAAGTTAAACTATAAAAGGAACTCTGCCCACCGGACTTAGCGCTAGTTTAGCTGCTTAGTAGTTATAAACGTCTATAGGTTCTTATAGTCGGTAATAATTTTAAACGGCTCCTTAGTCCCTTATAGCTTAGGACGCTATTCCTTTAAAGCCTTAACGATAGCTAAGAGTTCTTTATTATAGATTTTATAGTTATACTTTAGCGTAGAGTGCTTTGTGGAGAAGAATGCGACCAGTTTTAATTTTCCGTTATTATTATACTAGAAAAGGACTCCACCGAAAGCCTAATTT
>Ga0307515_10007463_pt1 | contig 21618 bp, 20 predicted proteins | sample 17_EM_MG_FD_194513 | JGI IMG/M metagenome (GOLD analysis project Ga0307515, IMG submission 194513) | Populus trichocarpa ectomycorrhiza microbial communities from riparian zone in the Pacific Northwest, United States - 17_EM | ecosystem: Host-associated > Plants > Roots > Unclassified | place...
ATATAGAGCGTATACAGGTACTGAATCTACTCGACGACGGTCGACGACAGCCGACCAAGGTCGTCCGGGGTCGTCCGTAGTCGACTCCGTTCAAATAGAAGACGTTAATATTATACAACGGGGTCCAAGAGTCCAACTTAGTCGCCCCCAGTCGCTCCCAGCATGGGAAATGTCCAGTTTCGCGACTCTCGACGACTCTGGGCGATTCGAACTCGATTCGACCTTGGAGTCGCCCGGAGTCGTCCCCAATCGCCCAAACTTTTTACTGGGCTTTGATATTCGTCCGGATTCGTTTGTACGCGCTGCACATCCTACGGACAGTCACCTACTGATGCAGGCGAAGTTACAAGTGCCATCTGCTGACCATTCTACATGGAGGTGTGACCAAAATGTATTGAGATGAGACAACAACGTTGTCGGACACGTATCAGACAAATCTACTGCTGTACAGCTGGCTCACGGCCAAATGAATTTGATCAAAGGAGGCGGTGGGCAACAAACAAATCTGCAAGAGAGCGAGCACGTTGGAGGAACTCCTTGCTTTGCTTTGCGGCATACTTGATAGAACCCCTCCACTTACTGGCCCGAATACAACGAGCAGCTGGCGTACTGAGCTCAGCACACCGATCCTGGTACCACTCCTCATCCAAGGGAGCCCAGACACCAAAGTCAAGACCAGATCCATCCCAGAATTGGCGCTTTGGCCACCAGCTGTCATCTCTCAGACTGTCAGAGGTGGCTTGAGGATCTCAGTAAAGTGCCCCCGACGGTTAAGTCTGAGTACGCTTACTTTCAGCCCATTTGTATACGCCAACAATGACCTGTTCCTCAAACGAAGTAAGTCGGGGAGTCCCGTATATCTGCCCGCCAACGGTACGAAAGAGACAGGCATCGGGGTGGAAGGCGCTGACGATATCTTGCTCGGTGGGTAGTGGGAAAATGTCTACTGCGATTCTCCAGAGAATCCCTCCGGCGCACAGAGCGGCAGCATATGCATGCGGATATCGTACAAAAAAGCCTACCAGCTCATGGCGGTAGGCAAGGTAGTCCTTGTGGGTTGGCGATCTCCCAGGAGGATGGATGGCGGGACCCGGATGTTGATAGAACGAGGCTGCATGCAGGACGTGGGTATGGAGGACCTGAAAAGGCAGTCCCCTTTTGACCAAGTTGAGGATGAGACTGTCAGGGTCCATGTCCCAGAATTCCCTCCGTATCTGAAGGATGGTGAGGGGATCTTCCACAAGAAGCTTCCAGCCATGAGTCCGTCCATCGTTCACCGAGAGGAGGTAGCCTTCAGTAATGACAGTCACGTCGAGATAACTGGTGACGGATCGAGTGGGTAGGCTTATATGTGATGGCCAGGCATTATTGTAGACGACGGATTCGTAGAGGTCGATCATGCTAGCGTTTGGGATGTCGAGTTTAACACCTAAGACCGTCGACCAGAACTTTGACAGGTCGCGATCGCCAGGTGTGAAGTCTGAGAGACCGTATCGTTCGCGGAGGAACAGACAAAAGTCCTTCCAGATGCCGACAAGATCGGAGGCGGTTCTGTGACGGAGTTCTTTGAGATAGAAACCGCTGTCGGAAGCGGGAACTTGGCCAACGAACTCCTTTCCCTTGGGATGCGGGTGAGGGGGGGTAGGTGTTTCAAAGACATTCCCGAACACTTTTTCTTCACTGTTGGATTCGTCATCGTGCGGATCAACGTCCTCCGCGAAGTCGAACTCGTAGCAGTGGTTCCACTGGTCAAGCTCGCAGTCGTACCTGGGTGATGTTTCGTAAAAAAAAAAAAAGGGGGGGAGGCAAAAGGGCTGCAGCCTTACCACAAATTGCGGCGCTTTGCATGGCTCCAAAGGGCTTCAACGTTTGCTCTTGTGAGTTCGATTCGAGCCCATGACTCTGTCACACTCCCGACGCCCTTGTCAAAGACTTGGACACGCTCGAACTGGTATACTGAGGCACCTCGTCTGCCAGGTTGAGTGAACGATTTGGCTGATTCTGCACGGGCCAGGAACAGCTGGTTGGAGGAGCACCGGCGGGAGAGTTTCAATGCGATCTGATCTTTTCTTTGCTGCACGTACTCCCGGGGGTACTGTTGGGACGATTTATGGAGGATGATGGGTGTGGAAAGATGCCGGGAGGTTTGCTGGGAAGAGGGCGAACTCCCATAAAGTCGACCGGGAAGTGAATCCAAGGAACTGAAGGCTTCAGGAGGCGGGTACCATTGTGAGAGGAGGTCGTTTAGGGGATGTGGGGAGTAACTGTGTGCACGGTGACGGTTGGACCAGCTGACGTAGACAGGAACGCCGTAGTTGACCATCTCACTCAAAAACTCGTAGTCGAAAGGCTCAGTGTAGCTGATAGCGGCGCCGATGAAGTTGCGAGTCTGGCGAACTTCGCCAACCGTAGCCCACAGGAGCTTGTGAAGGGTGTGGGAGAGATCGCCCTCACCATCAGCGGGAAGGCCGACGATGCCTTCGACCAAGCTCGGCTGCTGGTAGAAGGGCTTGTACTGCCCATGGACAGGATGTTCTGTCCCAGCAGCGGAGTATGAGCAATAGGCTAACGTTTGCTGAAAGGCGCAGAGGGATTTCCTCACAGCATCCCTGGCGTTACGACTGCGAGGATGCTTCCACCTGTAGCCGTGCTGGGAGGGGTAGCTGGGAGGCTGGTGCGTCGGGGTTGTCATTCGATGCTCACGGAGGGATTCGATAGTCTTGAACATAGCCTGTTCGACGGTTGACCAATGGGCAACGACAGACGGCTCTACCACGTAACCTGCGGTTTCGTGGACGATATGAGGCGACGTGTTCATGCCTCTAAAGATAGGGTAGTGGAAGCTTGACACAGCCGGAAGGTACGGATACCATTCCAGGCCTGCGCTGCACCAACGAACGGGAAAACCGTGAACGGGGGTTGTTTCGACACCTCTAGACCCCATTGGAATTGGGTTTCGCCGCAGGGGACGCTGGATCACCATCGGAAACAGTATTTCGGACGGGTTGTCGAGGGATGGTGCCGATAATACTTCCTGGGGATCACACGTCGGGTCCTTCTCGTGAGTGGAGATGATTTCTCCGTGGAGTTCAAACGTTCTGGGCTGCACGGTCGTGAGTGTGAGGAAGCAGATAGGATCCGAAACCGCTTACCGGCATACTATGGAAGGCGCAAAAGCTGCAACAGGCGGAGAACAGAACCAGAGAAGCAAAGGTGGAAGCCGCCTGACCCTTTGACCGGACTCCAGGGAGTAGGCTAATAGAGGCAAGACGGCGCCCAAGATCGAATGCTTGATGATAACGCGAGCGAGAGAGTAACAGGAGGCTCTGTCAGAGGAGTAAACTCCCAGGAGAGGACACGTTATGGGACTTGATCGCTGAGCAGATGGTGGATTCGAGTTAAGAAGGTGAACGGCAGATCAATTGCACACGGTGCCAAACAGTTTCCCACGGATGTGGCTCTTTCCCAATTGGGGACAATCGAGGTTAGGGATCGATGCTACAGGAAGATATGGAACACGGAGTGTGTCGGCTTGAAATAGGAAAACGAAGCTGGCGCGTCAGACATGTAGGTTTGGCGGAGGCTGAGCGCGACTGAAGGGAGAGCATCGATGTTGCGAGATATCGAAAGGGCGACTCCCGGTGAAGCCTGAGGAGAAAGCGTTGAGTGAGCAAAATGAGTGGAAGCTACCTGTCAGGTAGCGACACTGAGACGGTAGAGTCAACAGAAAGGACAGCGTGATGCGAATTCAGAAAAGAGAAAAGAGAACTAGTTACAGTGTCCGTTGCGTGCTCATATACGGCTCTTGTGGTTGTTCAACCCTTCGTTAATCGAAGTCCTTCTCTATATGACGTCGCGGTCGAGACCCGAAGCCCAAGGTCTAGACACGAAGCTTGAACCTAATGAAGACGCGAAGCGTGAGGAGCTCCGAGGACGTCCGAGGGCATTGTTGTAATCTCCATGATTACAACGAGACGGATAAGGACAAGGGATCGAGAGCGTGGCGAGGCGAAGTAACGAATTGAGTTAGGTTCGTATCAAACCCATGATTACAATTCTCTCTCTCGTTCAGCCATCCTCCGACCGAACGAAGTACAGATTGTGCATAAGCGGCGTACCTGAATGCCCCATATCCGAGCCTTCGGCCGGCCTCCAGGCCATAAGACTTCAAATTGAAGGCGAAATGCGAGCCTTTCGAAGAATGCAGAGACGGGTTTAAGGTTAACGACAGCTGGGACGCCGGGGTGAATTGGACAGAGTGAACAAAATCGAACGTTCGGGATGTGAAAAGGAGAGTTGGGGGGTGGTGCAGTGTCTGTAAACCTTGGAAGGAGCGAGGAACTACTGTAGCGGGTAAACGTTAAACGTTAAATTCTCTACCGTTCGAGTAAACACTACGGCGAGGTGGCGGCCATCATAACATAGGACGGGGAGGTTTTGAGGGTGTTGAGATCAACGCCGTAGAGAAAGAATACCGTCTGAGTAGGCTCGTCGACAAGAAAGGTGAACTCGGCCGCAGGGTAAACCCCGCGACAAGGTGGCGAGATGCCGTCAGGTATTGATCCCCAGTAAAAAGTTTGACGATCGACGACGGTCAACGGCTAGGCTGGAATCCAACCTCAAGTTCAGAGGGGAGCAGCTCTGACAGCCACTTGCAATTTGATGGCTCGTTTTCAAAAAAACGCATGCAGGATTTTGTGTTTACGTGTGGGACCCGGCATCACCGGCATAGTCCACAATCCGTTGCATTGGGAAACCGTGGTTTTGGCAGTAAGTACTAGCGTATTCCCTGTTCTACCCTGGTCTTTGAAATCCCTCGTCTCATAAAACTAGGCTGCCGTCGGCATATCCCTGCTCCTCTTAAGGAACAAATGGTTATAATGCATTGGGTACACCGGGTACCCAAGTCAGAGATCGCGCAATTGATGGATATGCAGCTGTCTACTGTACGGCGCGGAGTCAATAAAATGCGAGCAACTGGGTTGGTCGTCAAACAGCCCCTGCGAGGCGGCCCTCGGAGAGTCTTGAATGACATTGATTGCGCTGTGGGTGCGGCCCCGTGTCCATCCAGTGCCTGAGCTGACAATGACCAACTTTTGTAGCACATCGAGTCGCTCATCGAAAGAACCCCTGATCTCTATCTTTGTGAACTGAAGGAAGACCTGGAAGCAAACCGCGGCGTCTCCGTCGGTGAGCCCACAATATACCGGACACTGTCAAGGCGTGTGGCACTCTCAAGCAGTTCCAAAGATGTCCAACCAGTCACGGGTGTCTTGTTCCATAAGGCGTAGGCCGGCAAGCGGCAAAGCCCGGGACCGCACACCTGGTGCGATAATTCGCAGAATAGCAGAGTACACGACAAACGGCAAACTGTGTAGAACACTATGTATCGACAGGATTGACCTCGTTCTGACCCCCAAAAAATCACTGGCCGCTTCTCCTCTATCCCTGGTAAGTTCTTCTGGAGTGATCCCCCAATTTACAATTCCTGAGGAAGAGCAAACAGTGAGCGATGGCGCTACCCCGCTCACGGTTCGAGCGAGCTCGATGGGACCGGATGCCTGTGAACATCAGAGCTCGAAACGACCTAAGACATCACTGACGAGAGCCGCTGGGGGGAGTTCTCACGCATCGACGCCGGAGGCCTCGTACGACGCCAAGAATCGCACCAGACGAACTGTGGTGCGCACTCGCTGCCTCCTTCAGAACTCAAGCCTGTCGTATTGGGGGGCAGAAGATCAACGTCAACAGTTAAGTTTTCCCAACGACACAAGGGTGTTGGACCCCGCTATCCGGGGAACTACTCGACGCGTTAACCTCATTGCAGACCCGCACACGCGTTGATTTGTTTCTAACATTTAAACCCCATGCAATAAGTTTACCCTGCCATGGGCGAGTATTTGGATAGGCCGCAACCGCAACAAGTCCAGGAGGCCCATGGGAAATTACCGTACAGGGACGTCACAGCGTGACATGTAACGACTTGCACGAAATCAGGTTTTTGGCGGAGAGCTGTCCTAAAAAAGTCGCTAAGACCTGGACCATAAAGGTCCCGGGGATTCTGAACCTGATTGGAAGGCTACACTGTAGCCAACACTTGGAACGGAACGGTGACAAGGAGAGCTTGCGAGACAGAGAGGACAACGGGTAGGATTCGCTAGTCGGAGAGAAGAAAACTACTGGTATCGCTGCGAGGGATGTGCAAATAGATAGATAATAGTGCACCCACAGAAGTTTCACTCGGAACGAGAGATTCACAACCGGTGGGTACAGGCAATGAGCTCGAGACTGACGATCGATAGCCTGTTCACGAACACGAAAAAATTTGGTAAGAAGGCAACCAAGGCCAGACTGGTCCTCCAAACATGGGAAGGATGTCTCTCCACAAGAACGGAGAACTGCCGCGCAACTGGTGCGGAAAAAAGGGTGCGGTATGCGGGATGGCCACGGCTCAACCTGCGCGAGTGATCGAGGTTAACCTCGCGCCGGTTCGCCCGCCGGGGTTGAGTGACGCTGCTGTCCCCCCCCTGGATGCCCCACCACTTATATCCACTAAATATACTAGTTTTTTGGCCCTATTTGGTACGGATGACTACAAAAAAGTGTAAAATAAAATCCGAAAAAAACACCGCCGCATACTGGTTGCCAATTGCGACCGATCCCGCTAAACGCAGCCCTGAGCGAACGAGAATTGAGCTCACAATGCTTGATTTTCGCCCTCGGGGAAAGCGAGCATTGCCAGCTCGCCGCGCGGATTGATGGGATTGATCGCGCCTTCCTTTTTGGGAACGCGCGGCACCCGGTGCCCGCCTCGGGCTGCACCCATTCCCCCCACGTTTTGGGGCTGCACAGGTGAGTTGGGGCCTGGCACCGGTAGGTACTAACTATTCTATGATATATCTAGGGTTTGACACCACTCTGGTGTCATCCGGCGCGAGTCCGGTCACCCTCACCCCGGGGTGGGTGGGGTGTAAATCCCCTTACTGTGCGTGCTACAGGTAAGTGTTTGTTTGGGTATTATATATATCTATTCTACTGATATTACCGAAGGGGATTGAGCCCACTTGGGCCCGCTTTGCGCAATTTTCGACCTCCCTCGCTGGGGGGGGGTCGAAATTGAAAAAATCACGATTGCGCCAGAACGCGGCGCGCGATAGCTTCGCAATTTGGGGAGCTTGTTTTGGTATGTACTTATATGGGATTCGTGTTCTTCCCGCGCTACTGCGTCCAAGTTTGCTTCTTCAGCAATAGTGGACGTGTTTCCATCCATATCCTGCTCCCACACTTGGTACGTTCACAGCGGTTGTTTGGCGCGTCACTCACACGTTTTACAGGTTGTATTGAGTAGGAATAGCCCCCCTGCAAGTTAATAGCGCTGCAGAGCACTTCCCTGCAGTACTATCTGCCTTTGGGGGACAGATCCACTTGTGGATCGCTCCCATTGCTTTTCCCTTGTAAAAGGGGGCTTGAAATACTTAGGTATTATAAATAACTACGAATCCCGCGCAATTCTGTGCCTATATGGTGAGTACTTCATCTTCTACACGCGTTTTTCGCTCAATATGACCCCCTCCCTCCCGCCTTCCCTTTTTACTTTCCTGCTTTGTTGTGGGCTGTTTCTAGGTCGTTTATACGTCCATTACATGTCCCCGAAACCGTTTGTATAACGGCTCAACGATCAGTAAGCTATTTTGATTTTTGTGTTCCATCCCCACTCTAATGACACCTCATAGATTTTCGCTTCTTCCACCGCATTATGGGCATGTTTTTCACTAGGGAATGGATATAACTTGTATATTATATATTATTCATGTACTCTAGCACAATAGATATACAAATGCACCGGTTTTCATAACAACACACAAGGGGGAGAGATGTGCATCGAAACAAAAAAGTTTCGGATGCCAGGAGTTACATACATCATATTACACCATAAAAACATGCAACCTTATATTACATATAACATACCTTTTGACCTGCAAAAAACCCGAGGTTGGTTCCCTGCCCCGTTGTTGAAATACACTGTTGAATACTCGGCGAGTGGCCAGAGGGGGTAGTCATATGAACGAACATAAATACTGATTTATTTGTTCTAAATTTTTGGATACATATTATATACATATATGCTACCTTGTACCTACAATTTTAGGCCATCCGGGCATATTCTGCATGCCTGGTGGAAGGTGATTCTGGGCAGCGATGGCCCCAGATCAAGCGATCAAAGTTCCCACGATCGCTGCCTCATCTTGGAATTTTGGGCGCTAAAGTGATCGGGACTCGGACACACAGAACAAAATGTCAAAAACTCGTGTATTAGTGTAGTGCATGACCACAAATAATGTATACACTGTAAATAACTATACACTAAAACAATTTCCCAAGATTCTGGGCCATGCGAAGCAATATTGGCCCCACAGCTGAGGGTGGGGTGATGAAACCTAAAAATGTGAATTGTGAAGGAGGGGTAAAACCCGTTGTCTATATCTCTTGCAGACATATAATAGACTCACATGGAACCCAGTATACGTTGGGAATAAGCAAGATCTACAAGGGAACCCGGCCCAGATGCAGATCTGCTCAAAAATATCGATTTGAATGTAAAAGAAGCAAACCCCCACTTGTGGGGGTAATAAATATGCAAGCTTGGAGGTATATGTCATTAATATGAGGCAATACAATGGTGGAATGGTTACTTACCGCTTTGGATCACAATTAGGGAAATTCGCCCCAGTGTGTCCACATCTCCCGAAGCGGAAACGTGAGACCCGGCGGTGCGGGAGGAATCCAGATCCCATGCAAATAGCCACTGAAACAAGTGCCCCAAAGGGCGAAACAATTGCGTGCCGCGTTCTGGCGAAATCACGATTTTTTCGATTTTGACCCCCCAGTGAGGGAGGTCAGAAATCGCACGAAACAGGCCCAGGTTGGCTCGCTCCACTTCGGGTATATCATTAAAATAGATATATGAAGTATAAAAACAAGTACTTACCTGTAGGACGCGCGGTAGGGGGATAACCACCCCCACCCCCCTGGTGTGAGGGTAACCGGACATCCACCGGATGACACCGGAGTGGTGTCAGATCCTATATATATGTTAGTATGGTATATAGATAGAAGGACTAAGCCCTGGCTTACCTGTGTGCCCCCCAATCGCGAGTCGAAGGGGTGAGCCCGGGGGCGAGCACCGGGTGCCACGCGTTCCCAAAAAGGAAGGCGCGATCAATCCCATCAATCCGCGCGGCGAGCTGGCTATGCACTGTAAAAAAAACTGCGTCTTAAATTCAGCCCCAAAAATTGACTGAAATTAAGTTGATTTATGTCGCCTTTCAGAAAAGCGCCCAATTTCAGTCCCCCACGCCGACTGAAATTCGTGGCTTGGTTCAGTCGGAAAATGACTGAACTTGTAAATTAAGTTACTTTTGACTGAATTTAAGGCGCAGTTTTTTTTACAGTGATGCTCGCTTTCCCCCAGGGCGAAAATCGAGCATTGCTTGCTCAATTCTCATTCGCTCAAGACCGCGTTTAGCGGGATCGGCCGCGATTTGCAACCGGCATATTATGGTATTTTTTTCGGATTTTATTTCGCACTTTTTTGTGGCCACCCATTCCGAATGGGGCCGAAAAACTATGCTTACATAAGGTAATTAAAGTATATTTAACGGATATGAGTGGTGGAGCCCCCCGGTGGGTACCCGGGAGTAATGTTCTCGATGTTCAGTTCAGGTTCGGTTCGCCCCCGCCAAATTTTTACGATTTGGCTGACAGCGGTTCAGTTCGAACCGAACTTCGAGATCATTACCCGGGAGGGGAGGGGTAGCCAGGGGAGAGAATTCCCACGAATGAGCATCCTCCCGGAATTATTTGATGGGAGGGAGCACGCGGGGGAAGCCCAGGGGTGCCGCATGATGGGAGGGAATGATATTTCCCACGATTGCGACACCCCGGGATCCCCTGATCAATGGGGGAACCGCCTGATCGCCCGGAGAGCCCCCTACCAAAAGGGATAGACCGTGGGAACATGCTGGGGCAGGGGAGTATTACCTCTGGCCCCCGGTGAGGCTGGGGTAATATTTTACCCTTCGACTGTGTTTATATTACTCTTATGTACAAAAACACCGTAGAAATAGTACTATTACCATAAGGACTCCCAGTAAAAGTGCGGACGCCGGCCAGACATAGGTGCAAGTCGGCAGAAAGTTCGTTCGGACCTCAGTGGAAAATCCGCGCCAAATTCGGGCGAACGTTGAACCGGAGCGATCACGCGGGCGGCCCGCGAACACGTCTTCACCGGTTCGCCGTTCGCCAAACCGGGGTGATCGAAACGCCGTTTCTCAGTCGTTTCTCACCGCCTCGCCGTGGGGTTTACCCCGCGGTCGAGCCCACCTTCTCGCCAGTGAGTCTACTCAACTGGCAGAGTCTCTCTCTCCTGGTGTCGACCCCAACACCCTCGGAACCCTGTCCTATCCGCCACAACGATCGCCACCTTGCCGTTGAGTTTACTCGAACGGGAGAGGCCGTGCCCCCTTACAGTACTTCCTCACTCCTTCGGTTTGCGGATACAATTCCTCTTTCACACCCCTGAATCTCCAGCGCCACCACCCCGCCTCACCTATCGCCCGACGTCTCAATTGTCATCTATGTACCGCCCGCCTTCAAAAGGCTCCTGTTTCACTCTTGACGGTTTTAACCCTTATGGCCTGGAGATAAAGCAGGAGTTTGGATGTGCCACATTCAAGTGTGCCGTCCGCCCTCAATTTGTTATCGAGCTAACCCATCCTCAGGGTGTCTCTCAGTCCGCCCACTCCTCGGTCTGCACTGCCACATACGCTGCACTCTCGGTTTGGTCTTGAGCGTCGAGGGTCGCCCGTTTGGCTCTCCGCTCGACCTACCCCGGTGGCCCATGGTCCAGCGTCCTCCTGGTTTCGCAAAAAACCTCACCCAAGTCTTTGAGTCCATTGAATCCGCCATGGCTGACGGTTGGCCACTCCTCATCCAGAAAGGCAGCTTCCCCGCGGGAAGGGGTAGGCTATGGGAACGTGTTGGGGCAGGGGAGTGTTACCCCTGGCCCCCGGCGAGGCTAGGGGAATCGTTTTACCCTTCGAGACTGTTTATACTGCTCTTGTATACGAAAACGCCGTAGGAATGCTGCCCCATTCCGACCAGCCCGGCGGGGGATTGGCTGATGATAAAAAGCATAGGCTAACGTTGGTTCCCATGGTCCAGAATCTTAGGAAAATGTTTTAATATATAAGTGTTTACAGCGGGTGACTATCCGCAACACCAGGGATATACATAGCCGTTTCAGAAGGGTGCCACTAGCCGAGGTTTGTTGACCAATATCCAGCTGCTGTCCGTAAGACTTTCGTCGAATAGAACGTGTGTTGCAGTAGCCGAGGTGCCGGGCTGCGTGGCAAACCACCCTTAGCAATGGACGACGGCCTCTTCTTCCTCCACAACCTCCTCTCTCTGCAACGGCTTGAAGTTGAGCACGAAAAGGCCAGGATCAGATGCGGCCCGTTGCGGCGGTTCTCATCGTCGGTTCGAACGAGGACCATGTCTGAGCTATTGAAAACCGGCATCCTCGTCGACAGTACCTTGGATGTCCAAACCTCCTCCCTAACCCTCAGTTCGGGACACCCTGGAAGCGCCTCTATGAGCGCCATGAAGACCGTGCCTTCGTTACTATGGTGGGGGTTGACACAGCCACTTTCCATGCAATCCTTGGAGCTTGTTTTGGAACTCTACGGCATTCACACACGGTTCCCCGCACCGGCACGCATACAGCAGGTCACCCGCGAGCCGGGAGAAGGTCACTAGATGCTGAGGGTGGGTTTGGCCTGGTGCTTCACTGGCTTTCGTCGACTATGCGCCAGGTCAGTCTCCAACAGATATTTGTCCTCGTGCCGCCAGCCGTGTCAAGATATCTGAGGTTCGCTCTCTCCATCCTCATCAAAGTGCTGAGGCAGATGCCCAGTGCTGCGATCGCTTGGCCACAGGGCGAAGAGTTACTCGAGCTCAGTGGATATGTTTCAATGCAACACCCGCTTCTTCAAGGCGTTTTTGGGTCGACTGATGGCCTCAACCTGCCGTGTTAAGTCTCCGCCGACAGGAGGTTGAGAATGCCACCTTCAATGGGCGGCTACATAGCCATTCCGTCAGCTCTGTAATCGCTTTCAGCTCAAAAGGTTTGTGCATGTCAAACTGTACCTTGGTATTTGGTGTTCGTGTCTCATGCAGGAGAGACCGCCGCTTGTCGTGCGAACTGTCCAGGCAGCTGGCATGACTCACGCATCGCTGAGGGGATTTACGCAAAGTTAGAAAACAAAACGCCTGACGGGTTCTCTTTGGTCGTTGATTCCGCATTCCCGCAAGGCAACGATCGGGTTGCCGGGAAGATTCGTGTCCCGCTCAAGGCTGGCGAGAAGCTCCCGATGGATCCTGTCGAGCGAAGATGCATCCTCAAGCTCTCACGGTCGGTCCTCTCCTACCGCCAGACTGCAGAATGGGGATGTGGGAGTTGCAAGGGAGTTTTGGGCGGTTGAGGATACCCTTGGGGATCGAGGATATGGATAAGCGTGCGGACCTCATAGAGACATGCTTCCGTCTCCACAGTTTACGCACGCGGTTGGTCGGATCAATCAAATCAAGGACATGTATGTCCCTATCTGGTGGGAAGGCAGCGGTGATAGGGTACAGAAGGGATCCGAACATATCCTGTTCGCTGACCGGCGGAAGCACAGCCGTGTTAGCACATTCCGTGTTCAAGAGGAGTGATTAGTCGAGCTTGCGAGACTATAGGGGGGGTAAAAGTCGTAGATTTGTCAGCAAACATATTTTGTGGCATAGGCTACAGCACTTGTTGCGGTTTCCTTGTGGAGGCAGCTTGTGGTGGGGGCAGAGACGAGCAAGATCTCGCACCGATAGTAATTAGGACGTATTATTGGTTGGAATTATAAAAGAATTAAAAAAATAACCCGCGAAAAATAACCCGCACCAACCCAAGTGAAAATGACAATAACATACAGGGGGGTCCCCCTACTCAAGACAGCCTGTAAAATATGTCAACAATATGCCAAGAGACCACAGTGAACATACCAAGTGTAGGGGCAAAGTGGGGAGATTGAGGTGATGGGCACGAGACTGTCACAAACATTCGGGCTCGCCCAGCGAGCCCGGTCAGCGACACTGGGTGAACGATTTTATTATTGAGGAAATTTCAAACATTTGGGCTCGCTGGGCGAAAGGTTTGTTTATTGAGGAATCTTCAAACGTTCGGGCTCGCCAGGCGAGCCCGGTCAGCGACACTGGGGGAACAACATTTTTATTGTGGAATCCCCAACCCTTTTGGGCTCGCCAGGCGAGCCCAGTTGGCGACTCTGGGCGAACCGATTTCCTTTTTTGGAAATTTCAAACATTCCGGGCTCGCCAGGCGAGCCCGATCGGCGACCCCGAGCGAACCAATTTCCTTTTTTGGAAAAGCGGCCAGCGCTAGATTGTGGTCCACTATCGGGTCGGAATACATATAGGTTAAGTCACGTGATCGTTTTGATCCGGACTTCGGTCCGGACCGGCTATCAAACACGTGACTCGGAGGTTGCCGATCAAACTTTGATCGGATCAACGGTTCGTCTGCCCGTTATCTTATCTCATGTCTAATCTAGACGCCCTTGGCGCCTCGGACTTAGGGATTTTTTCGGCTTGGAGCCCCAGTAAGGCCACGTGACCGGTCGCTTAATTGCGCAGTCACGTGGTTCTGAAAAGGTTAAGGGCTGACTAATCTCGGCGGTCTCGGGGCGCTCGGGGTGCCCGGAGATATCACGTGACTTTGATTTTAGGCGCTGATTAGCAATCGTTGAATGGAACAACTTCCGTATCGTGGGAAAAATCTTGGTAAGCACTGTACAGTAGCACGTGCTCGGTATGATCGGAAAGTTGGACCGATCTACTGATGGTGAGAAACTAACTGGTGGCGCGGGAACTGATGAGTCAGCAGACGAAACAGGGATATAATCGGTCAATCGTGAGAAAACGATCGGTTACAAGTCTTCCCCCAACAGCGACGTCCTCTTATCTTTCAACAAAGATAAGCTCCTCCCCTCCAACTGATTTTTAATAAAATCAAGCGGTACGTCTATCCCATACCCCCCTTCGGGGGGTATGGTCTCCTAACCTAACCTAACCTAACCTTACCCCTGGCGCCTCATCAACAATCCAAACGACCAGTTCATCAACCGAAAGTGAGGAGTACATGAACGTCTCATCATCTTCGCGTTCTTCATCTTCAGGATAACGTCCATTACGCTCTGGTGGAGGAGGAGGTATTGGGACCGAAGGTGGAGGTGCGGAGAGTTGTTCGTAAAGTGTCGAGTTCGTGTCACGAAGACCTACGAGGGCCTGGCGAACTTTGGGAGACGTCTAACATTCATATGAAAGACTGATCTTGCCAACTTTACACAACTCCCAGGCCTGAGACCGGTTTCAGAGAGGTTCCGCAACCGATAGGTGCCTCTTCGGAAGGATAGATTCGACGTTGAATGGGATGGTGAGGTAGGCTGGCGGTGGGGGGTCGGGGGTGACTTCTATAACATCCGTTGCTAGGCATCCCTCTGTACGACGTGTGGACATTAAATCCAAATTTTCTTATGCTACTGTTGGCCCCTAACGGACAGAAGGGAAAGGTCTATTCACGAGACAACCTTAAGGGAAGTCCGAAGACTACGACCTTAACTAGAACGGAAGACCACCGTCCGAGGCGGGGATGTGAATCCTGTCACCACCCGGTGAGGTCTGGGTCGGTGTCATCACGTTGGGGGCCGCCGTCCGGGCCCCAGCTGTCACCGTCATCCGACCCACCGCCGCTGTCTTTTTTTTTTTGGATCAGCATTTTTATCCCGCTACAGCTATCTAGTACAAGAGCAGGACGCGGCTGGTTTTATGGCTTTTTATAAAATAAGTAGGGGGAAAGGGAAAATGAAATGAGCAGTGAGGGGAGTAGGCAGGATAAGCTCAGCGAACCGAGGGGGTGGGCCCAGGATGTGGTCTATGCTATTAAACAAGGATCACGCGAGAGGATTGTTCGGCGGATATTAACGAAAGAAAATATCACTTAGTCGGGGTCTGGGTCGGGTCGGGGGGCACCGGATTTGGCGAATGCGCCAGATTTGTCCATGAAATGGATTAAGTCGAGTAAGCCATTGCGAGGTTCAAAGAGAGAGCGAAGAGAAAAATTATCGGCATGGAGGTTGGGGTGGTTCTTCCTGAGAATGTTGCGGAATGCCTCGTAGCGAGGGCATTAGCAGATGACGTGACGCCTGGTCTGCAAGGTTGGGCGAGTGACTTCGTCTGTACACGAGCACCACGGTGACTCGGTTGGAACAAAGCGTTGGTAGTACTCGCCGGTGTACCCATGTCCGGTGACGGTCTGCACAACTCTTCCGAAGAGTTCGCGAGGGGTGGATCTGAAGATCGCGTTGGGTGCAATTGACGGGCGGGTGACACCCGCAAGTGCGAAGCCACCGCCGCTGTCAAATTGGCTCTATGTTTTTGTCATCAGCCAACCCTCCGCCGGGTTGGTCGGAATGGGACAGTATCTCTAAAGGTTGTAGAAGGGTGACAATAGCCGAGTTTATTGACCAATATCTGAGGCCCTCCAAGCAGCGAAGGTTGATGAAATTGGAGGTTCAAGCATAGGGACAGCACCAGCACCCGTTGGAGTTGAAGTAGGCGAGGTTCCGGTCCTTTCCAGCCCCCGCAGTTTGGACGGTTGTCCGGTTTTCGAGCGAAGTGTTAGCACCGCGATTCCAGATGCACGGTTTGGAGACAATATCCACGACCCGACGCAACAGACGGGGTGGGTCCTGACAGTTTCCTTATAAGGCCATGGATACTCGTTTGCACACGTCGTAGCCTCACGGATAGTCACTCAGTATCCGTAATTATATAACCGCGTATGCCCATCCCAGTAGCCATAGGCGGCATCAGGAAAATGCTCAGTTATTTTTATGCGATCCCAGGGTTCCCAGTTTGTGCACGTGCATCCACGGGTGGAGTCTTTGATTCCACACACTTCCATCAAGCCAACAACGCATGCATGCACTTCCATGGAAAAGTAGCAAGCCTGCGCGCGCTTCCGTGGGAGCACTGCAATCCTGGAAGTGCTTGGATGATGCACGGTTGTTGATAGAATCTCCCCGAAGCGCCTCGATAAACCGCAGTCCTCGGTCGCACAGAAATGAGATCTGAACATGCAGTAGTAATATTCCCGCAATGCGGTTCCAACGCCGTCCATTTGAAACCGGTTCTCGGCCGCCTAATCGCGGTAACAACTCTTTGTCGAAATTTCTCGATTGCAGCACCTGCACTCCAGCGACTGACTTGCGAATTCCCTTCGCAACATGGGGGACATCGAGTGCAGTGAGACACACGAGCCCGAGAATCGTCAAGACCCCAGCGATTGGACTTTCACGCAGGTTTGCTCGTGTCCGGCAGCTGACGTCAGCCGGAGATAGTCTCCCCCTATCTGACCCGCCACCCCCTGCAACAACAAGGGAGCGAGCATCGTATCATTACTTATTATTTTTTGTCTCGCATCCGTGAAACTGTGAACCGTGAATGGGTCTATTCGACCCTAGGTGGGTTCCAGTAGAGCTAAATAAATGAATTGCGGTTGGTTGCAATTGCGGGAAGTTGTATGCACTTCGAGGCGCTTCGATGAAGCTGTTCCCCGATTCCGTGCACATCGGTCAACTTGGGCAACGCTTCCACATGCCCTGATGAAACTAGGCGGTGATTCCATGTACATACTTCCAACAGTCATTCGATAAATGCGCATGAAGAAACCGGCCGCGATGCTAGGCGATTTTGGCCATTCCACGCGCTTCGAAGCGCATGGTTTTTCATCGGTCATTTCCTGATGGCTGGGTTCCATTGCGGAGATTGGCTCCTCAACGTTGCAACCTCCGAGGCACTCCGTACAGCATAGCCCAACGAAATCAAAACTTCAAGCATAGCGATAGCGCCAGCATCCTGCAGGCTTGAGTTAGATAGGGCTGTGGTCTTCCTGGCTTGGTTATTCTGAAGGTTGGCCCTCTTTCAAGCAAGATGGCGGTGGCATCGTGACTCCAGATGCACGGTTTAGAAATAAGACCCACAGCCTGTCGCAACGGACAGGGCCCTGACAGATATCTCACTTAACGCCTAGACTCGTGTGTACATGGTGCAGCCCCCGATACGGATAGTCGCCTAACGCCCCTCAAAAACATACTCATGTGCAATCGTCGGAGTGTTGAGTAGGCGGCTCCGCATCGCTGAATTTACTTTTGACATCGTCCTCATTGGTCACTGTGGGGCTAAGAGTGGGCAGAAAGGCGAGTGGGTAGGATCATCTGAGCTTACATAGGGTGGCTATTAGCTCAACATACGATTCTCGGAGTTGACTCTGCAAGGCAACCCGCTGCACTCTAACAATACCAAGGATCTCTGCTACGCCTTCGTTGTCCAGGGTTCCTAATTTGATTTGCTGTACGAAACCATCAGTAGTAGGTCCTCGCATGCAACGATTGCAACATACCAGCGAATCGACATTCTCATTGGAGATGGCTTCGGACATATTGTATCTTGAGGAGAGCATAGGACTGGCAAGCGGCAAAACCCGGGACCACAAGCATGCGCATGATATCCACACAATGACAGAGCACACAGCAAACGGTGAACTGCGTGGAACACTGCACACGGATAGCAGTAAAGATGGCAAGTCAATCGGCCTGGTTTTGTCAGAAAAAATGTGCTTTGCGAGCCATCCGGCGCTCACGCCCATCACGCCCAAACCAGCCCGTGAGGACCAGACGCTTGTAAAAGCGCATGTATTCCTACTAAGGGAAGAGGATTGGAGAGAGCGTAGAGAAGGCTTTGACAAAACAATATAGGGACCTTGTAGCTTTTCTGGTGCTTTGAGGCTCAGCGTTCGGAACCAACAAAAATACTTCGCCAAAGCCCAAAGAACGATCGCCCTCTTTATTCCGCCTTATGTCCAATATAAAGAATGTACAGGGTTACCGGAGAGCGTTGTAGCTACAAGGTAGTGCCAAATTTGTGGCTAGGACATGGCCACAGGACTGGCGAACTCCTATCGGCGGGCATCAGACGGGACGTTTGATCTCGACAAAGTCCCCCCCTTACCGACGCAACTGCCGGGTATTGCTATTGTCGCAAACGTCCAGCATCCATGTGGGCAAGTTTTTCGTTTTCCAATGTCATTCGGCAACTCCTGAGTATGACCAGCTGGCCTATGAGCCGTTCCATCTCCCTCTTGTCGTTGGAGAACTCTGGGGATTCTAGTGTCTCTTGGACGACTTGATATAGATGCTGTGACGCCGTGGTCGCCGTAAACTCCCGTCCAAGACATAACAGAGCAAGGTCGCAATCTCTCTTAACAGTGCTCGGTATGCCCTCTAAAAATAACGTAACGGTCATAGGACTGGTAGAACTGGTAGAGAGTTGGAGCGGAAGGCACGTCGCATTGTCGCCGGAAGTGTTGTCGACGCTTCCTTCCGGGTACTGACGAGATTGAGAGGCACTGGTTTCTGTGATCAGTGCAGGGGGTTCGGCGTGACCCGGACACTCACAAAATCGCATCGACTCGAGCATCTAGAAATGCAAATTATCCTTCAAGAACTTGAATGGTTTGAGTTCGAACGCCTTTTGGATATCCGCATCCGAAAAAGTGCCCTTCTGTGACGGAATCTGAGTTGCAATTGCGGAGGGTGACTATGAATTCACATACCAGCGACGTCAACGCTTTTCGGGCTTCCACCTCGCTGGACTTGTTCATCGCGACAGCCCATCGAATGCATAGTATGTCGTAAGCGTACCGCACATTCTGGATATCGATGGTTGGAAATAGTTGCATGACCCGCTTAGTCCATCTGCTTCTGTTCGATACATGTTGGCTGTCAACAGGTGGACCGGGGAGTGAGAGGAGGTTCATCTCTGCCGAGTTAGGGGGGGGATGAGGCGACATTGAGGGCGTTTTATTGTGATCGTAAGTCGTATAGACGTCGGTTGGGATCCTTGTGTCAAGGTTGCGGAACGACGTGGCACCGATCATTGAGGCCTGAGGACCGGCAACGCTCCGCCAAATTCACTTCCGACGTGTAACATTCCCACGGGGGACCGTCGCAGGAGACTATGGATCATTTTTTGTACAGACAGAACGGCATAGTTCGCGACCTGGAGATCACAAAAAGAGGTACGATATCGCTTGGACGTCTGATCTGGCGGAGCGTTGCCTACCCCCACCAGTGTCAGGCGTCGACGCCGCCTTTGAAATTTGACTCTCCAAATACCATATGCACACGATGGTCGATCAATGTGTGCTCGAATATCTGCATTTTGGCCTGACGTTCTCTCACCTCCATCTCCATCGATGCGATCCTTGTCAAATCGGCGTCTCCCTTGATGATATCCAATTCCCTCAAAATGTGGCCCATGGCCTTGGAAGAGATGGGTTGACTCTTTATGTAACTTGCGCAATTCTCTACCGCATCTCCAACTCGCTGTGTAGGTTTCAGGTCGGCAGCGGAATAGAGACAACAGCCTGCGACTCACTTCAGCGGCATCAGCATCGGTTGGAGTGGGGATGGGAACGGTTCCATTCATCGTGGGTGGTGGTGTATGGATCTGAGCAAGTTGACACCCGCCTTGGGGTCACACCCTGTGTGACTGTCATGATTCACTGCATGTGACATGGGGAAGATCACGTGAAGTACCTTCGAGAAATGGGTCCAGGCCCAGGGAACTATGCCGTTCGGTCTGTACAAATAATAAAAGTCGCCATAATGGGTGACTATCCGTAACACTAGGGATATACATATCCGTTCCAGTAGGGTTCCGTTAGCCGAGGTTTACTCCTCAATATCTGAGGCACTCCGTGCAGCGTAGCCCGATGAAATCAGCAGTTCAAGCATAGGGACGGCACCAACACCTCGCAGGCCTGAGATACGCGGGGTTGCAGCCCTTCCCGGCCCCGGTGACTCGGAAGGTTGGTCGGTTTTCGAACAAAATAGTGGTAGCGTCGTGATTCCAGATGCGCGGTTTGATCCAGGGCCCAACACAACGGACGGGGTCCTGACAGTTCCCTTATAAGTCCATGGATACTCGTTTGCACACGTCGTAGCCTTACGGATAGTCACTCAATGACGACTGTCGTTGAGGATCTTATTGAAAATTGTGTGGAAACATGCCATTGGGTGACTACCCGTAACGCTAGAAATATACGTATCTGTTCCAGTAGGGTTCCGTTAGCCGAGGTTTACTCGGCAATATCTGAGGCACTCCTCACAGCGTAGCCCGATGAGATCAAAGGTTCGGGTGTAGGGACAACGCCAGCACCTTGCAGGCTTGAGATAGGTGGGTTTACGAGCAAAACAGTGGAAGTGTCTTGTTTCCAGATGCGCGGTTTGGAGACAATATCCACGGCCCGACGCAATGGTCGGGGTCCTGACAGTTCCCTTAAAAGCCTCTGGGTATTCGTCTAGACTCGTGTGTACATGTTGTAGCCTTACGGATAGTCACCCATTATGGCGACTTTTATTATTTGTACAGACCGAACGGCATAATAAACAAACGTAAACAATTATGCTCTAAATCAAGGGGAAAATCACGCGGCGTTACTCCCCACTCGTCCAGCATGATTCCACAGCACGAAGGGGAGTTTTCCAGATGGCGGGCCATTCAACCCGCCTTCCTATTAACCAATGCAGCTTGCGAAACTGCCAAACGGTGTTGCGTCGTTTCTGACTCTTTACTCAATGTCGAGGTGTCCGACGAAGGGGAACAACCGCGAGTCCGCTTTCGCGAGTTTTGGGCTACAACAGCTGTAGGTTCTTGACGGCGAGAATGATACGTTCAGTTTACTCAAAAGCCACGTAGAAACTTTACCTTGAGGTGATAGGAAGGTTTATGTGGGGACGTTCCGCTGGGATCGAACTGGCCCTCCATTCCGCCAGCCTTTACTCAATCTACAAATCCATCGACTGTCCGTGGTTGGACGAGCAATGTAGGTTGTTGCTCCACCTTATAGGAAGCTGTTCTTATGTTCTTTAGCGTTCATCGAGGAGATGTCCCCAGCCGCGATCGCCGCTTCCTGGAACCTAGCGCTTACCGTTGAGCTCCGTGCGCTCAGAAAGGCGTTCCAGGCAAGGCTTGACACCATGAGTCAGTGACGGATATAAAGTACCGCTAGTTCCTCTCCCCTTGTACGGTGCCACTGCTACAAATAAACCTCGCTGCCTGATGCCGGTGATCAGCCGTCGGATCCTGACCGCTTGATTTGCCCCCCCATAATGCATGCAAACCTGAGTTCAAGCGGATTCATACTCTCACGATCCCCATCCTGGGGATATTGGCGTTTGCAATCATCAAGGTTTGGGTAAAAACACTGTTGTTGGACAAGATCCCCGCAAGCGAAGAGCCGGAAGTTGCACAGGCTGCGAATCGAATGATTTCAGGAGGAGACGGCTTCTACTGCATCGTAACTGTATACCACAAATTACGGAAGCGACCCGCATGTGCGCATCACCGGTCGTCTTCCACCCGCTCCCCTCTGCTCAGCAAGATACC
>Ga0307515_10007464_pt1 | contig 21615 bp, 27 predicted proteins | sample 17_EM_MG_FD_194513 | JGI IMG/M metagenome (GOLD analysis project Ga0307515, IMG submission 194513) | Populus trichocarpa ectomycorrhiza microbial communities from riparian zone in the Pacific Northwest, United States - 17_EM | ecosystem: Host-associated > Plants > Roots > Unclassified | place...
GTACCAGGCCAGACCATACTGTGAAGGGATTGTGTCAGCACATGTTCGGGAGTGAAATGAAGAGAGGAATCAGCATACGAATCGGAGACGGCCGCACTCTCGGTGGAAGTGGAGGATCCGAAACGCCTGGTGACGGTGTAAGCCAAGAGGCGGTAGTTCTCCTTTGCTTCATCGGAGAATCCGAAGAAGAAGAAGAAGACGAAGGCGCAAAGGACGGCAGACCATCGATTGATCTCAAGTCCAGCGACGGTAATCGGATCTAAGTTCAACAAGACCCTGGGGTACTGGGAGATATGGGAGTATTCCCAGTGGGTATCAGCCCAGTCGACCCACGGAATCACCTCGCCCTGCTGCAAGTTGTGGACGATAGCCCAAGTGGCCAATGGAATGGTGAAGACAAGATCAAGGGAAGCCAAAACGGTGAGACGGCGGTAACGGTCGTAAGCCAAGTTGTCTTTGGCGGTGAGGAGATCCCTGATCTGCTTTCGCCTCCTCGTGAAGGCACGAATGGTGAGGTCTGAAGGGAAAAGGTAGGATTAACTATCGAAGTGGTAGAGAATGGGACGGAAACTCACACCCATAGACAGCTGAAACAACGCCAAGGATTAGAGGCCAAGACCAGACGAGAACGTAAGCAAGGTGGGTGTTCCAAGTGGCCGGTGCACAGCCAAAGTCCTCGTAGATGTCGAATCTATGACCAGAAACAATGTATTCTGGGGCGCGAAAGGGAACCAAGTTAGACCGCGCCAACGAAAAAATAATCAAAGGAGTAAATCGTACTTACCCACAGGCATCTGCAACACGGGAAGTCCAATTGCGAGCAACAAGTCGATGATCATCTCACGGCGTTTCTGCCGATGGAGTTCCAACTTCTGAGTAATCTTTCACGATGGCCAATCTGATCTAATAACCCACCTGAGCCCGAGTGGTCGTCACAGCGGTGGCGGAGGCGATAGAGTAGAGGCGGCGAACGATGCAGAGATTGCAGGCAGGCCATGCGACGGCAACAGCGATTTGAATGCGAGTGGCTGAATAGGGACCGTCAGAGATAGGGATCGAGTGAAGGAACGTGTACGTACTGATATCGCACCAGACTGGTGCCCAGTTGATGGCATTCCCGCTCCATACAATGGAGTCCACGAAGTGAACGAGACAACCAAGTGCAGTCCAGATCATGTACATGCCTGTGCCCACTTGCCACGAGTCCAGATGCCAATACATGGGGATGACTGAAAGGAGGAAGCCGATTCCAGAGAGCACTGTGAACGCAGTGTTGACTGCAGTCATATTGGCTGGCTGTAATTGTCGAAAAGCCGCCCGAGAGAAGAGAGAACCCGGTCTTTAGACCGATCTAGTACACACGTCGAAGGAAAGGTGGGTAACGGACCACAAGGAGGGAAGAGTATCTTGATATAAGGGGGCCTTGACATCTCATCGTCTTTTGTAAGGCAACATGGCTCGACAAGAAGTCCAGTTCTCAGCGAACCTTTCTTCCAGAAGGGGGAAGCCGATCTTGTGTGGGCGTCACTGGCAGAGATGACCCTGGCAACCTTTGTGACAAGTCAAAAAGTCGGTGCACGGCCGATCACCCTAGGACTGTTCTGATTTGACAGAAATGCTCCTTTTACTTAACGCATAGAAAAATACTGTCAGAAAGAAACTTATGAAACTTCCTGGTTGTCGAGTTGTTTTTTTCCGACCCTCACAGATCCCGCCGCGTCGACCAAACTACCACATTTGGTGGGTAAATCCCACGACAGGCCCCCAAATATTGAGTAGGTGACTCGGACAACCCTTGCTGGTCACTCGTCTGCGCTCGTAGACCACCAAAAAAATACTAAAATTTATATATCCGAAGGTGTATTTGTCTTGGGAGCGGTGCTGGAGGTCATCGACGCCCAGGAACGTTCGCCGACCCAATCTTGCCGCTGTCAAAAAGTAGCGGTCTCCAGCGGGCGTCCCGCACCATAAGTGACGCGCATCAAGTGGTGGCGGTCGTAGTTAATTGGTGCGGCGGATGGCCGGCTGTCAGCCACGGCTGCAAGCTAATGGCCTCAACCTGGCAACGGCTACCAGTTTGCCCAACACTGGCAACCTCATCGATGATATTTTTAATATTTCCCGCGGTTGAGCAGGGAAGAAAGGGAGGGGTTCCGACGATGTCAGGCGCTGCTGACGGGGGGGAGCGTGTGTCGGATGTGCATTGAGGTTCACTCGACCGATGTGTTCCAAGTGCTTGGAATGAGGTGCCTTTCTTCTCCGCAGGGCGATCACTGGGCTAAGAGATCCATCGCCTTCACCGTACTAAATCACGATCAAGGTCGCTACCGCTCTCCGTACCATCCGGGCCGCAAAACTCGTCGTCATGGCGTGTCACATTTTGAGCGGCTCGCCCAGACGGGTTTTCTTGTCGCGACATAGAAGGAACGTCCAAACAGGCAGTTCATGAGTTTTCTCCGCTCCGTGGCATGCTAACCCCAGATGGTGTGAGGTTCCTGAGAGACAAGGGCGATCTGTCGATTTGGTGAGCTGGGAAATATATGGCTTGCGTGATCACCAGCCTATACACTGTGGGAGTAAACACCTGTGAACTTCTCGTCAATTTCGTTGGACGCCAGAAAACCAACACACAGCCCAGGACCAAAGGGCTGGACGTAAGCTGGTCGAGTTCGGCTTTTGGGGGGAAAGTTGGTGTGGGTAGCGTGGATGGCGGGAGTTGGCGAGGGACATCCGGGAGGTGGGGAAAACAGGTAATCAGGTGAACATAAGTAAATCTCTATACGGGTTTGTTCAACACCACGGATCGAGGATAATACATCGTCAGACAAACACAGAGGTCATAGGGAACTCTGAGACAGAACGACGGTATTGGGGACATTAGCTTGCTGGATATACGGACCGACGATCCGTCAAAGGTGAGGACCTTCGATTCCTCGGCAGCCCGCTCTGACTCGTCGAAGAACCCTACAGCACCAGACATGTGTGCGACTCGAGCACACGCCGCATGAAAAACAAGCAACTGGGGGTAAGAGGGCGGTGCACCCTCGTAATCTTGAGACAAGCCGACCAGCATCGGAGTACCAGAAATGGACGTCTCAGGACGCTTAGAGCTGCCGCGGGCGAATTCCTCAAAAGCTCAAAATACGCGCTGAAAACGCAGACCTTTTAGCAGCCGGGCCGTACACGTAGAGTCAGCCACCATCAACGAAACTCCGGGTGGTGCACGTTGTTCTCGCCTTAAAACCGTAGATCCAAGCGGTCAAAACGAAATTCGAGATGGGGTTGTAACGAGAGTATATTTCAGATCTAATAGGAACGGTGATGAGGGACTCAGCAGTCGTTTATTATAGTGTCTTTCACACTGTCCTATTGAACGCCCTGCGTCGTTGACTCACCCAAACCGTGACGGGTTTCAATGGTTATGGTCATATTGTAGTTTGGCGCACTGCGTGGGCCACGTCGCGCAGACCAGGCCCGTAATCACGCACTGGGAACCGTCACAGGCAGGAGCCTGGGCCTGGGCAGCAGAAAAGGGGAGGTACAGCGTGTGAAATATTTTGATGTTGAACGACACAGGGAAGTAATCAAACGTACATCCGCCAGGCCAATCAGATGGTCTTAGTGTCTATCGACCACACGGTCGCATTTACGACGATATCTGTGATAATAATAATACCCCGACGATTATCAATAACCGCAACTCCGTACGAAAAAGACAGTAATGATAAAGTCGCGATTGTAAAGGACAGGACAACTTCGGAAAGCGAACACGAGGCAGAACAAGGAGAGTGGGAAGGAATAAGGCATATAGTAGGAGGGAATGTGGAAAAATAAAGCGTGAAAACATAAGCACATAGGAAATCATATATCCATATCGCACGGAGAGCGGGGGTTTTCGGGGGTGGAAACTAACAGGTGTGGTGAAATGGAAGGAGGGATGGTGGAGAGGGGGCTATGATCGATGGGGAGAGTCCGGAGTGTGGGGTCGTTATCGTATGTGGTGATTGATATGCAGCAGAAAGCAACAGAGCAAAAAAGAGGACAGTGTAGTAATACACAAGCGTTGGAGAAAACGACAATTAAGGGGATAGGATGGGAAAAAGGGAAGCGACAGAAATGGCAGTGCATGTGTCGTTTCCAGAGAATCGATGGAGAATCCGGGGGGTAGGTGGGGGTAATGGGGATGGGTTATGTAGGGGGTGCCCGTGCGATATGGTATATGATTGCATATGCGTATCTCGTCGAAGAGATGGCTTGGAAGGTGAGGAGGCAATCATGTCGGCCATCCTTGAACGATCCTCGCTGCGTTTCCGCTGAGCCGTCCAACCAAATCCCAAAACGCGCTGGTGCCATCGGCCGCAAAACCCTCTCCGCTCACTTGCATGGTATTGAAACTTGTCCAGGCCGCTCGATCGTAGTAAGTCGGGCCACCTGGGATGTTGTATTGGGGATTACCCAGATGCACCATCAGCACGAAAGCAACAGCCGAAGCGCCAGCGCAGAGGACCATGTTCGTGAGCACGCCAGGGCCACCGGTTCCGCCACCGTAAATATACGTGTTATAGATGTTGTAGAACCTTCCCTTCCTTGGCGACGAGGAAGGGCTGATCGAGATAGACGAAGAGGGAGCGGATGATGTGGACGGCCTTGGGCGACCCGACTTGGGAATTTCTTGTAACACCCTGTCAATGACCGAACATTCAACACCGAGCTCGGCTTTCAAGGCTTTCCATTCTTCCAAAGCGTCCTCGGAAACACCTATCCTTCTGAGAACTTCATTTGGCCGGGTCGAACCAGGATGGAGGTCCTTGATGGCCTCAGCGATATGGAAGTCGAGCTCACTACGGTCGTATGTGGGAGGCAGATCATGTGGGTGCAACTGATCAACGGAGGGCTTGGGCGTGGGAGGAAGCAATGTGGATGAAGATGAGGCCATGCTTTCCTCGCCTTCGTGATGACCACTGGAAGAAGCTTCGTCGGCGTCAACGGCGTCGATTTCGTCCGTTTGGACCTCCGTGGCGACGACGATCTTCTGCGGAGGGGTCAGTTCGGGGTCGGTTTGGACCAAGATCGACGAGGTGGGTATCTCCTCCGTCTGAACAGAAGAGGGTATCATAACGGGCTTGAGCTCGGGGAGCGATTCGTGCTGAATCTCGGCGTCGGCGTACACCCTCTCAACGGTCAGTGTTGGGATCGGCATACGACCGTGAGTCTTCTGCGTTCAAACGATTAGCGTGTATCCACCGAGGAGAAAGGGACATACCCGTTTCCTAGTCTTCGTGATGACGGTCTGTATAAATTCATCGTCGTCACTTTCCTGGTTGATGGTCTCATCGACGATCGTCTCATCCTCCGAGTCTTCCTCTTGCTGAACACGCCTTGGGGGAGCGACATTAGGATCGATACCAGCTCTGACCATTTCAGCGCCCAATGTTCTCCCAACGCTCGCAGCGCTACCAGCTACGCCGTCCTTCGATTGCTCCAGCGCATTCGCGGCGTTATTCCTCATCTCATCCATCTCGAATCTCAGGCGGTCGATGGTCTCCTTCAGCAACAAGTTCTCCGCCTTTTGGTCATCCAAGGAACTATACGCCTGTTGGGCCAGTTCAAGATCTGCGGTGAGCTGGTTAATCCGGTCCTCGAGACCTTGCTGCTCCTTGTTCCATTTGTCTGTCTCGACCCCATGTACGGCGGCAGCGTCGGCGTATTCTTTGACTTCGGTATCCCTGCGGCGAAGGCTGAGTCTGTATCGTTCTGATTCTGTGCATTGTTCTTGGTATTGCTTTTGGAGGTTCTGGTATGACGCGCGGGAGTTTTCGAGGCCCTTCTGGAGCTTTGATATCTCTGCCTCGAGAGCTGAAATCTGATTTTGGTTTTGTTTCTGTAGGAATTTTATGCCAGATAATGATTAGCCCAGAGGATCAACCACGTTTAAAAAGGAAGGGCGAACCTCTTTTGACTTTAACTCCTTCTCTTCCTTTCTCGCCGCAATTAACTCAGCTTTCAACTCCTCCAGCTTCTCCTGCGCCTCCTCCAACTCCAGTTCCAGGTCGTTAACTTTGCGGTTCAGGCCCTTTTCTGTGTCGGAGAGTTTCTTGCGGAGCTCATCGATCGTCTTGTTCAGAACATCGACGCGTTCCTGGGAATCCATCGAGGAAATCGACGGGGCCGCAGAACGATCGTACACGAGAATACCCTGTACTTCGTCATCCGAATCCGAGTCATCGTCGCGCTTGGGGATGGGAAGAGAGCTGATAGAAGATAAAAACGACATCTCGTCTAAGGAGTTGTCCGCAGAGACGGGTTGTGAGAGTGTGAAATCATCGATTTCGTCGTAGCGATCGGAGCTATAGAGCGCGGCGATGTTCTGGGGGTATGATTGAGAACGGGAATGTGGTCGAGGTCCTAAAGGAGGCGAATTGAGGGGTTCATGCGAAGTTGTTGGAGACGTTGGGTTGGATGTCCGGGTCTGGCTGCTTCTTCGTCGGTCCCACGTAGACCCAGACTGTGGGATTGTCGTATATGCAAAAGTTTCCAGGAGTATGGATCGCTGCAACTCACCTCAGAATCACTTCCGCCGCGTCCAACGTCACTTTTCCGTCGCGAAGCCGGCGTAGGGCGCCTCGTCCAACTAGACGGACCGTTGTTCACCAACGGGGTAGACCGCTGGCGTTTAGACGTGTCAAACACCGAGTCGCGTAAGTTAGGAGTCTTGGGTGGTGGAGGGGGACCGTTCGAGGGTGGCCGACTAGGGTGGACCGAAGTTCCTACGGAGTCGGAACTGGAGGAACGCGATGAAGCACCATCACGACTACGTCTCCCTCTATGCGGTGAATCGGATTCGCTACCTTCGTCGGAGCTGAGAGCACTTTCTGGTACCTTGTCTCTGGAAGCCGTCCGAAAGGCGATGAATTCGACGAGGACCTTGGTCGTGGCTTCAAGTCCGGGAGTGGTTCGGATAAACTTGAGGAACATTTCTTCTTCATCCTTCGACAGCAACTCGACATTATCGTGGACGCTGCGGTAGGAAGTCAGGATGTCGACGAGGGCTTCGGCCGGGACGACTGGTTCTCCTTGGTCGTTTTGGTGGGAGCGCGGGTGGTTTGCAATAAGGTCGTGGAGGTCGCTCTCGATGTTGGCTATCGAGAGCCGATTCCTGCCATATACCGGCGTAGTCATAGGAAGACAGAGGGCTGGATATTTGTCGCTGTCGTCGTCGTGGTTGAGGGAGGGAGGGAGATGGATGGTAATTCGGGCCGAGGGTATTCAAGGTGGCAGGTGGACTCGACCACTTTGTTCGATCGACGCACGGCTTCCTGAAGCAGCCAACAAAGTCCAAGAGTCACAACATGTCCGACTCCGTGCCTCAGTCAGACGTCTCACGGCCTTCCGCCCTCCCAACAGCCTCGCTATTTCAGTCCAGGACTTCGGCCGCAGCGCGCCTGGCGCAGTCCCAGGCTCAAAATTCGGCTCAATATCTGGATGACATTGAAGAAGAGTGGAATAAGAAAGTAGATACGGAAATCGAAACTCTCGTCGACGGAATGGTCGATATCGTCTCTCTAGCCTCCGTGAGTTGTTCGAATACATTACGCCCCACCGTACGCGAGGTTGAACAACGCGAGAGATTCGAGATAAAGACAAGTTTCGGATGGCACAGGAAGCATTCCAAACTCAGTGTCGGGCAGAATCGATGGTGCGTGGACGCTCTTACAAACTGACCCCGTTCAGCTGGGATTTCATGAAATGAAGTAGATCAAGGCATCTCATTCATTGCTGTCTATCACCCATTCCATGAAACTCTTGCTTCTTCTATCGGACGAGTCCCAAATAGCGAGTCGGAGGGATGCGGAACTCAAGGCTGTCCAAACAGAGAAACAGGAGACGATGAAAAAGGTAGCCCATCTATTGGACGAACTGCTTGGTCGCTCTACGGCGGCCACCGCAGACGATGCGATGGAGATGTAAGCCATTCGTCCTCCAGATCCCCTATTCCGCGGCACATTAAGTGTCTCTATTCCATAACAAAGAGACGAGAGCCATCACTCACCAGCAATATTACACTCCCATAATACAAGAGTATGAATACCCTCTGCGTGACCTCCCTATTTACTCTTCTTGAAGTATGGGCTGTTCACGATGGCCGACTGGGACATGGCAAAGACGGAATCTCCCACGCTAAGGAAGCTGTCGACTACTGAGCGCACTGTAGGCTCAGTGATAGCAGTGGTGTCTGGCCTAAGAAATATCCAGGGTCAGGCTGGAATGCGACACCGAGAAGCACAGGCACTCACGCAAACCCAGACGAACGCTTGATCCCTGCCAGAACAGTGGAAATAAGGACCGCATCGGCGGCATAGTGAACTAGACGTCCAAGAACCATGAAGTGTAGACTCGGGAGAAAGGTGTAAAGGATGCTGGGGTTTGTGGAAAGGCTGATAAAAACGGAGGCCTGGGGCCACCCAAGTAAGTACGAGTCCCCTCGGCGCGCATTCACGGCACCAGATTCTCACGAATGCTCCTCCTCTCCGAGATGACACCCTCGATCAGAGCGCTCTCGGTACCCGAGGCTTAACTAGGACGCGTTTTGGGGTCCCCAGTTTGGGATCTTGGTTCCAGTGTCAAACATCTCCTGTGCCATCATCCCCACAGCAACAGGTGGAGGTTACGGTTGAGAGGCATCCACGACTCGTGTGCCCAAGTCCCAGGCGGATCTAAAAGGAGTCTTTCAGGTAAACCCAAGGTGAAGCTGAAGTGAGGAGACACGTCAGCCTATCGAGGACAATCAGTCGTCTTTCTCTCATTTGGTGGTATTTATTCTCGAGATATTCTTTCTCCCTCTCGTCATCGTCCCACGTCTACTGGGCTGGAACAGCCGTCCGATCATTCTCTTGTCATCAATCGCCCCCGTTTTCCTCACTTCATCATCCCCTTTCTCATTTGCCCGTTGAATGGACTCCCTTTAACACTAAACCGTGACGATTATGCTCCACTGCCCGCCTTCAAGTCCCTCGGTCCCAGGGATTACAAGAACAGCCCAACGCTATCGTGGTGTACGAGAAGACTCCAAGCCAAGGCCCGGGACGCCCAGGGTGAGGTACAGTCGTATCCACCGGATTTTTGGGCACCTTTTTCTTGAACTCTGTGCTCGGTGATCGACCCCGTACAAAAATTATCGACGAGATTCCACCGTCGTCTCGGGACCGTGGAGATAACGAACATTGTATTGTTTCTAAAGTCGGCCGACGGTACGGGGATTTTATCTGGGGGTGTGAGTTCGAGTACTTCCCCGTGTCATTCAACACCTCAGTCTTTTTATATATAGCTAGGACGTCGTCCAAGAAGCCGTACCGTACCTCTCCACATACCCTTCGCGTCGTTCCTACGACAGGATATAAGATATGATCAAGGACACAATGAAGCCCTCCGGCAAATATTACAAGATGGCCAAGGAGAAGGTACACGTATTCTGCCCACTACGCCTTCTCTGCTCTGCTCTCATGCTTGGTCAGGCTCTTGGGTGCGACGGCTCCCGGTCTATAATCACCGTCACGGGCTTGACAAATGAAAGATAACTCCAGGATAATGCCGAATTATAACGCGAGAACGAGGGTACGGGCGTTATTCCCATTACTATTGAAGCATATCACACTTTGAGTGAATTGGTAGTGGGGCGCATCGGGACAAGTCTCCGTATTGGTCGACTTGCCTCCAAATTAAGGTGTGCTGCCCCGTAATTCAAAGCTGCTTGCTCTTCATGCAGTGTGTGCTCAGGTCGTACGCATGTCTGGCATTTCCGAGGCTTCTTTAACAACTAGTGCTAAAGATGGATGCCGGGGAAACAGGTGCCCTCGCCATTTCCCATCGATGTATCATTGGCCTCCTTACGCAGTTGTTCACGAGGTCGGGCGATGTCATGCCATTTCTGGTGACCTGTGTTTTTATCCAATGATATGCCATCGATGTTGAATTACTCCCTCGCATGAGTTTCTCGGGCCAATGGTGATCACACGTTCCACAACGATCCCATCCGGTTTCTGTGGCTAAGTACATGCGAGACCAACGTTCGAAGGAAAAAGAAAAGAAGTATACAAGTACCTCTGTTTGGCGTCGTTCCGCTGATTAGATCCTCTCGTCCCCTCTCCACACACGCACATACACACATGACCAACCCCTCAATGCCCCGTTCGTTCACGTTCAGCAATAAATACCCGACTCTATATCAAGTCCTCTTCTCACCCTACACACCATACGTCCCACCACAAGCCTCGCCAATCGCGATGTTCGCGTGGAAGCAGAGGATCTGGTTCGAGAGCGCATTTGGTCTCGTGGTCATGGAACCTTGGGAGAAGTACACCACCGGTCAGTGTTTCGGCGGTCTGCGAAATCTACTACTCCGTCGTCCACTTAGACCTCGATAACCTGCAGTGGTGTTCCTTCTCCTCGTATTTGGTTGTATGAGCCATGCGGGCCATGTCGCATACCGAATGTTATCCTCAATCGCATTCGGATTCAAATCAGCGGCTGCCTTCCCCCACGACGCAACCGCGATACAAAACACCACGCACCCCGTGTCGTGAGTAATTCCCGCCGACATTGATCTCAACGTGATATTTATTCGTACTCACTGGGGGACGAAGGGTAAGGAGTGGGTAATCGGACTGAGAGAGGGATGATGGGGTGTCTAGACCCTGTTTGTATCAGCCTAAGGATAGAAGGAAAAGTTTTGTATTATTACCTCTGGAGTGGAATGTCGCCGGTTGGCAATCTCGGGTGGTGATTTTGATCCCGCGGCCAACTACATAGCTCGCCGATCATTCAATATTCACTCCTTCGCCGCCTGCCAATAGGATCCGGGATTGCGCGGCGGCGCGTGAATTTTGTGCTGGTCAGTTTCTCTCGCTGTTACGTGCGACATCGGGAAGAAAAACAGCTGCTTGCTCCAACTTCCATGCGGATGAGTTAGGCGACCGCTTTCGAATTTAGAAATTTATCTCCGCCCTCGCGGATCACGGATCCAAATTTCGACCTGTTCAAGTGGCAGAGATTACAGAAGATAAAATCGTGATTCAGCACTCAGCGTTAGACGGCGGACGGGAAGTGCGTCAGGTGGCCGGCCATGATGGTCACGGGTTTTGCCTAAGACGAGCAACAGCAGGATCACAGACATGATGCATGAGTGGCTATCCACTGACATCGATCATCGGTCATCCTTGTTTCAGTGTTAATCTCGTTCACCCGGTCTTCCGAATATTACAGTTCAGCGCGGGAAGAAAAACCCAAGCTTGTTCAACTGAGTGCGGCGTTATGATAGACAACCGTATGTCGCCATAATTCGTCCCCACACCACGGGATATCGACAAACTCCGTGTCGTGCAGCGCTGTGCAGGCGATGGAGCGTCTTGCTGATGGATTTTGCCTGGCCCGCAGATCACACGAAAACCGAGGCTTCGGAGTCTACGATTGTCAAGCGGAATTGGACAGTTTTCGGTCCTTGTGATAGCATTTATACTCTTCGGTGATCGCCTTTTGGGCCCTGATTATCCATCCGACCTAAACACGTCGAGAAGAGAAGATGGAACTGCTCAGACGGAGCTCCGACTACTGTGTAGGCTCAACTCGTGCATTCCCAAAAGTTCCGCCGGCCAGCTCGAGGAAACACCAGCCTGTAGCCTGCGTTTCATTCAACACAACGTGATTACGACCAAACAAACACACGGAAAATACCGTCTTCCGTGATTTGAATATTTCCACAATATATAGATCTTCCCTGTCGGTAACCAGGATCTGATCTGCCTTTGCCAGCCAGAGGGTCGCATCAACGAGATAGGAGAAGGTCGGTCCGAGGCTCGGTTTTGCGGTTGTACCCGAGAAGGCTGATGCGGGGTTGGATCCCCCCCTGGGCATCAATGTGGAGGTGTTTGTGATCTGCGATCAGAAAGTCTAATCTAGCGAGAGGGATTAAAGCGAAGTTTCGACGTACAATAGACGTGAGGTGGTGGTTGTGGCAAATCGTGCGAAGGTGGCGAATGAGGGTCGTCATAACTGCGTGCCCTGAATGCACCTATCGGTAAGCGTGGTATTCACGACTATGCTGCGGCGATACCTTCTGCTGTCACCGCACTGAGATTTGGGCCGAGGATAGGCGCGATATTGTTGATGACAAGGCACCCGACATCAGTGAACTACAGAAGGTTGACCGAACGCGAAGAGAAGCGAGCCGTTTCCAAGCACTCACCACCGCAGAGTTCAATATCTCAAATAATGAATCAATGTCGAACGCGAGCGCGACCTGTAAGCGCTGGAGTGCGGTAGACGTGCCCTGGCGCAGTCAACTATCGTTAAATAACACCGCCACCGCTCAGGCACTCTGTTTGGCAATACAGACCTCCCGTGATTCTCCTGATCGGAGGATGGTATCCGCTCTCGCAGGAGAAAAGTCCCCAGTCGTGTCGATCCACAACACAGTCGTTTTCTGGTCCAGTGACAGGCTATTACACGCAATCTGCAATGCGAGGGTCTTTAAAAATTTCAGCATCGTGAGGGCAAACAGAAATGTTTCAAAAAGAGAAGATCGTACAGCAGCCCCACTTCCATGCCGTCCGGACACCTCTATGACGGAATCCTGCAAGGTCGTTCCAAGGAGTTTATCAAGATCGCCAAGGCCGGTGGAGATCTCGGGTTTCGATTCGTCTGACAGAGGGCGTTCGTCTGCTCCGGTAGCGGGGAAACGGGGGACAGCACACCGATTCATCACAGCTTTCACACAACGCTCGAGTTCAGACAATGGGACCAAACCGGGGGGTAGCTTTCTCCAAATCTCCGGTACTGTCGCAGAGAAAAAGAGATCCGCCTCTGAGACGATTCCGAGGGTTTGTAGAGCATCGACGAGGGTGGTGGGTATGACTTCAGAGGACAACGATGACAGCCGCATAGTCGCTTGGGTGGATATCGTGAGAATTCTCGACTCTGGGAGGAAAGATTAGGCTGGAATCGAGCCTCGACATCAGCCAGAACAAAATCTCCGAAGGGCGCTGCGTCAACTGAGTTGAAGTGGACACAGCAATAAATTCCGCTAGGCTGGAACCCAGAGCTCGGAGGCGGGGAGGACGTCTCTGTGCCACAACCGGACATCGGCAGCCCCGGCCATCACCCGTTAGTCTGTGGCCGTCCCAAAGGCAGAGGTCATCACCAAAGGGTCCGACCTATAACACCACGCACGCGACCATAGCAGAAATGGTCACAACCCCTAATTACACTCGTCCTTTTGATGCTGCATCTCTCCCCAGAATCCGCGTGTTGCCAACATGTCTGAGTCTCCCACTGTGGAAACGTGAGCCTTTTGTGCTGTGAACTTCCGCCCTGCTGACCCCAGAACCCCGTCACTTGACGATCGTTTCGACATGCGCTACCAGGCTGGGTTACGTGCTACTCGGTATATTCTTCTCACTTTGGTTCTCCGGAATACTTTCCTACCAAACGCTGTATTTTTACACCAACTACCCCAGGTGGGTGCATATGCCGCGCGTCGGGGTCTCTGCGGGGATTTAGTTCTGACACGCTTGATACGCGCTCTTCGTTTAGCGAGCGCAAATGGCTGAAGGTGTTCGTGAGTCGGAAGGGATTCCCGAGTGCAAGTCCTCGCTCACCGCTGACTGCAGGTCGGGATACTCGTTCTTGCGGATGGGGTGCAGACAATCATGGGGGTCGCAATAATCTGGGAAATCTTAATCAGGCACTTCAGTGAGTCCTATACTTCTCCACCTCGCGCATCCTCTGACAAAGCCCCTGCTCTGTAGACGACATGAAAGCTATCAAGGAATCCACACGGCGTGCGTCTCCTTTCTCTACGAAGTACATCAATACGCCATTCACTCACAGAACCTCACTCCAGTATTCCAGATCTGTGCGTTTATCTCGGGCCACACTCTGAATTTGCATCATGGGGGCTAAACTTTCCATTCGTTGGACCATACGAACATCCTGGCCTTCTCGCTAAACACAGATCCTGTGCTCATTGTGAGTCGTCACTTTCCCCGCGTTACCTTCCCCTTTCGGAATTTGATGGCCGACGCTCCACCGCATCATAGGGATCGATTTCAAGCAGCGTTCAAATATTCTTCGCTTGGAGGATAAAGGTTCTCTCGATGAACCACATCCTGTTTGCAGTGATCGTGGTCCTTGCCGTTCCCCAGTTCGGTGCGTCACCTAATCTGACCGTCCCCCGCTCGTAAGATCTCAGGACCCTGACGTGAGGCTATTCTCATCCGTAGCTGCCGGAATTGCGTATACCATCTTAACCGTAAAGGTCGGATACATTGCCGAGTTCTGGAACTTCAACAGCGTGATCATCGGATGGGTCGGCTCCTCGATAGCTTGCGATATCGTGATCACCACGACGCTCACGATGATTTTGGTGCGTTCGACTCTCATTCGTCATCTGCCCCGGCGAATTATCTGATGACCGTGATTCTCTTCGGTAGCGAAGGCATCGTGCAAATCAGAATCTGGGCGCTGCGACACATTTGGTTCACAGGGTTATAATGAGTGAGTTAGCGTATGCGGTTACGTCCCCCTGGGTCAGCCTAGACGATTCGAAAACTAATCGCGAATGTTTTGCGGTAAATATAGTGAGCATTAATAACGGCCTCGTGACAATACTTTGGTCGTTAGCTCTTCTCATTACGGTAGCTGTAACGGTCCGTTTCCCCCCCGCTTATTCGTTTCCCGATGGTGCCTTATTGACTCTTTCTTTCACAGAGACGCGGAGCGTAAGTTTTATATTTCAATATCAGTGCATCCAGAGATCTGATTGATCGGATTGCAAAGCCATAATATGTTCTTCTACCCGCTTGCGTGAGCGCACTATCCCCTTCGTTTTCCCCATTGATCCGGACTGAACGAAGAACGACGGATTCTTCTCTCTTTCAGAAAGGTGTACTTAATCACGATGCTCGCATCGCTCAATTCACGACCGATTGTCCGCCCGGAACTCGATCCAAGGATCCATTCGGTGCTTCAACGAAGTAGTACTCCACGACCGACCACTCCAAATTTGTATTTATTGGTTCGTGATCCTTCCCCGAATTCGAGCATACCCACCTGACATTTATTCCTTACGTTTCCAGCGGCCCCCCGTTGATCATGGGGAGAAACCGGTGGGTTGAGAATTCCACAGATTGAGACGAATGTGAACGTTGCTGACTACTTTGTTTTTCTGTAGCCGTCTGCTTCACGGGGTTCAAACCACATGCGAACCGCCAGTAGGATCACAGAATACCTACCTATGACCCAGGAAGAGGACGAGAGCAAAGCCCAGGGTCAAAGAGAGGAGAGGCGCCTGAGTGACGGGTCCGCCGACGAGGGTCAAAGAGGGGAGGGGCGTCCGAGTGACGGGTCCGCCGACGAGGGCCGACCACTTGTGCGAGAACCGTCACTAAAACAGCCCACTAGCCCCCCACGCCCGGCACGCCATGACAGAAGCAGCGTGTCGAGTCGGCCTCGTGGCCCCCGACTTCCAGTTCCTCCAAGTTCCGCCGCCAGGAGATTATCCGCGTAGGGGCCCCACCACCACACCATTCACTGTAGAAATAGATGATATTGTCACGAACCCTCATTAAACATTTATCTATACTTTGTTTATTTATTATGGGACATTTGCATTAGGCTACCTTCCAAGGACTGTATCACTGTAGTCGAGCATTTTGCTACTCCTAATCACAACTGACTAAAAAAAAGTCCACAAGTCATCAGCAAAAGGTGAATGAAGAAAAGACGGAGATGCGGATGGCCGCAGTAATCGAGTAACCCGAGTGGTTCGTTGTCGCCAAACTAGAGGATCCGGGGAAATAAGGTCGCAGTGACCAAAACCACGGTTAGACCTCGAATCGACGTTGGACGTCCATCAAACCCCGCGAATCTCAATCTTCACCTTTAACCCTCTTAGTTTAACCTTTAATCGATGTCATATGGCGTTAGATCACACCGACCGTGCCAAGGAAACCATTTCAAGATTTCTTGAAGTAGGTCTGGAGGACACGCTGCCCTGCAGCGAGCTTTGACGAGGAACCACCACCCATGGAAGCCCGTTTCTTAACTTCTTTCGGAGACGCTTTGGTGTCTTTGGACGAAGATGCCTTGGGTTTGAGTTTGGTTTCGGAGGATTTGGAGGTTATCTTCTTTTTTGGCTTTTTTGGCTCTTCGGGTTCCTCTTCGTCGACGGACTCGTATGAAGAGTAGTCCTCGGTCACTGAAGGTAGCGTTTTCAACGTCGGGAGCTAATCGGGCCAGAATGAGAGTGAAGCGCACCCATGTAACCTTTCGCATCCGTAGACATCTTGCCCTTCACGACTCGTTTCTTCTTCAGGCCGTTCCTTCCGACGGGCCCAACCTTCTTCTCCGCCTTCTTTCTCGATCTCTTTGGTTTGACCTCGGCGGGCTCGTCGTCGACATACATCGAATCCTCGGCATCCCCGAGTTCGGTATGTTCTTCCTCATCAGAACTTTCGACTACCTTGGGTTTTGGCTTGGACCTAGGGAGCGGTTTCTTTGGAGCGACAGCGGTGACTCTCTCAACCTCGTCTGGAAGTGCGTCCAGCATCTGTTTCTTATTATTAATAAGTGGGGGCTCACCATCGTCGATGTCCATCATAACCTGGACGCTCCGTCCAAGTTCCTCGATGTCTGAGCTTTGTGCACTGGCCTTACCCCTGCCCCTGCGAGGTTTGGGTTCATCGGATTCCTCGTCATCCGAGACGATAACCCTTCCTTTGAGTTTCGCACCCTTGGGAGGCTCGGGCGATGGAGGTTTTGCCGACTGTTCGGAGTCTGATATTTCGAGGGCTCCGGTTTTTCGCTTCACTCCTCTCTATAAGCTGCGTCAGCTCGTCATACAGAGATGTATGCGTGGTGCAACTACCTTGGCCATCTCTGCAGGTTTCTCCTCCACAGGTTTCGCCTTTGGCTTCCCTTTTTCATGTTCTCCTTTACCCTTTTCCCTCTTAACCTTTGCCTCTTTGGCTTCCATCTCTGCCCTAGCTTTCAGTTCGTCGGCTTTCTCCTTCTCCTTCTCCGCCTTAGACTTGGCTTTGCTCCAGTCGAGTGTACCGGCCTTGGTCGGCTTGTTCTCCACAGGAGCCTTTGATTTCTCCTTTGCCAGTTCTTTGGTAGTTTTCGTCGGCTCTGCCTTGATGGTCGAACCTTTCTTAAGCGTAGCATCCTTCTTTACGGTGGGCTCCTTCTTGATGGTGGGCTGCTTGGAGATAGCCGACGCAGCACCCTTGCCTTTGAGGTCGCGTCTGATCGGTTTCCTCTGGGGACCGGAGATATTAGCTTAACCAGACCAGTACCAGACCAGTAAACATGAAAACTTGAAACACCTTTCTCACGCTACGACTGACGATCCGACCGACTTTCTTGGCCAATTCACCAGTCTTATCTTGAGCATCGAGCTCCCGAACCCTGTCTTGGTCTTTGCATACAAGGTCAGCGTCCTGCGGGGGCAGATTAATCCTGTCAATGGTAGCCTGGGCAAAGGGTGCGCACAATGAGATAGACCGCTGACAGACTGTAGACGTCTATAGAGTCGATGATGTAAAACTTGGATTTCGAATCTGTCACACACGAGATGATTAGCCAAATCTGAGAGCGAAATGCCGTATAGATGACTCACCTTCGAGCTCGTCTTCGGAGACGAGGAGAATCAGTCTCTCCTGGACTGCCTCACCGCCCGTGTTCTCCTCCCATTTCCTGGCTGCCTCTTCGTCGATCTCCGCGAAGGGGTCACTGTCGAAGCCGTACCTTGATGGTGGGGTACCTATCATGATGTATGTGGCATGCACGTCCTTCCGTATGCTCCTGAACTTCTGGAGCTCCCTGGGTAGTCCAGTTCAGCAAATCACTACGGGGTTGGATACGGTTGGACGTACAATCTCGCATCGTTGACATGGATCCCCAATTCACGACTGAGGAGCCGACATGTAACCTGTCAAACGGAAGTCCGATGTTCGTCGGAGGGTGTCTTTTTTGGGGGGCCGGGTTAACGCACGACGGTGTTCTCGATGAAGAGCTGTTTCTCGAGATAGTCGCGAACTTGGTCCGAGGTCATGACGGTGGATGGCCGATCGGTGAGTCGACGCGTCAAAAGCGCGTATGCAATACGGAACGTACGGGGGAACACCGGGTGCGTCGAGACCCCGTGGGGAGGCTCGAACGTTCGTCGGAAGGAATTTGAGATGTGTAAACCTTTTACATATCGAAGAGATTAAGATTAGATGCGGGGCAACAAAGCCAGGACACGTAAGACGGAAACCTGCGGCTCTTTCCCCGCTCGAGTGCGTGTTCCGTAAATGAGAGCGTACGGTCGGGATTCGTTTCCAATCCTGTAAACTTCGGCGATAATACAATGCGTCAAATGATGGATATCTCGCTGCTTATCCTCCTAGCCGACATCTCCTCCGACGTTGCCCTCCTCCTCCCATCGCCGTCCGCAACTTCGACCAGGCGCTCTGTTCCCGGCGATCGCCATACTACTAGTGGCCATCAGTGACTGGCAAGATGTCTCACCCACCCTTTATGATCATCCCACAGAACGCGACGCCCTACTATCCGACGGGGGCTACCCCGCTCCTCTCCGCAATCCGCACACCCCTTCTGCTCCAGACCGCCGCCTCTCCTGCATCTACCGCCAATGCCCCCACCGCAGCGACTCCATCGGCCATCGGAAAACAGAACTCACAACCCGTATTCAAAGCGCCCGCGCACAAACACGCCCATCACCTTCACTCCATCCCGCCACGGGAGAAATCTACAAGAACCTTGATCATAGACCACCTGCTATGGGTCCATAGTCGCACCAGGTTCGCACAGGCACGGGCAGAGCTCGGTATGACCGACCGGACAGGAGGTTCATCCTCCCCGAACTACATCCATCGGGAGAGACCGGAGAACTTTGAGGAAGAAGACGAAATCGCCAGTGATGGCGAATGTGTCTCTATCCTCAGACACCGCTCCGGGTGGTCTGCAGACGACGAGGATGCCAGGCTGGCTGTGAAGGATCCCCAACTGGCAAAAGCGTTACGGACTCGCAGCGAAAGTGTAGAAAAAGTCGTCGCATCTATGCTTCATCAACCCCCGGAGGTTCGACCTCTCCACCCTCACGACGCTGCCAATTCTCCAGGCTCCCCCGAATCGAAAAAACAGACTCAATCCGGCACAAATTCACATCCACACACGCTCCCGAACGGTGTCCGACTGAGAGCTGCATTGGCTACACTTATCAACGACTTTTTCGCTCGAGAATCCCCTCCGTCATCGACCCAGTCCTTAAATTCCTACTTACCCCCAGGAATAATCCCCCTCCTCCCCGTTTCCTCTTTGATTTCAGAGATCCCCTCCTCCCTTTCAGTGAGTACCCGAGATGATATCACGACGCGAGGCTAAAATTATCACCGGAAGCACGCCAATCACTTTGCACGTCAACACCGTCATCCTCCCGCTACCCCATCCCCCCAAACCCTTTCACTCTACGCTGCCGGCATCGATCCGTCTTCTTCACCCGCGCCACGTTGTCCCCGTCACCTCTATACCGGTTGCACGATATGTGTGCCTCCTCCGGGTACCCGCCAGGCGTCCCGGAAACCAGTCGTTACTTCCTTCCCCGCTGGTCACCCAAACACGGTAACCGGTTGGCAGGACGGGAGCGGGATTGGGTCTGGGTTGTCTTCCGGCCCGAAGAAGGACGACACACTTTTGCGGAGGAAGTACCATGGAACCACCAACATTGTTGACCTCATTCCGAGGTTCTTGAAACTCAGCGCACTGGTCGCCATGGAACTGGGCCTCGAGGCTGACGAACAAGGATCTGTCGGCGCACCTCAGTGGAACATGAATGATACCCAGAACCAAGCATCTTCGCCTCAGAAGGACAAAGGTCGGGCAGTCAGCACCAATGGCTTTGACCCCCGTTCCCCCACCCCCACCCCTTCTCAACAACAGAGCAATCCTTCTCCAGGATCCTCGAGTGACAGTGGCGAAAAGATTCAGATGCAGTTGTACGCTTTGCGACCTTCGTCAGAGTGGTATGCCCTTTGTGCCGGTTTGCTGACCAGGGCTGTGCTGGAGGGATATATGTGTGGCGGATGGCAAGGTCTTGGCGCACTGGAGACTTTGATGAAGGTTGGGTTGGGACTGCGGCCGGACGTGCTGAACATCCCTACCGAAGACTCCCCCAGCCTCTCGGCAGACGGTAACGGTGAAAGCTCGGCCCAACAATACCATCATTATCACCACTATCACCAGCACCACCATCACGACAACTCTTACGAAGAGTTCGACCCAGATGACTTCCCGACGATCACGGAATCTGCAAAAGTTCTGTTCCCGTCGTTGCGTCAACGGGCGACCTCGATAAACTCGTTGGGAATGGTGGAACAGCAAGTCGTGAAAGAAGCTCCTGAACGGGAGTACGAGTGCGACATGGAGGAGCGACTTTCAACGGTGAGGCCGCGGTTCCCTCGAGTGAACGTGTGGCCATTCGTATTAACTTTGACGATCTAGTTCTATGACGTTCAACATACATGCCCGGACCTTTCGACTCACCTTGAGGATATCTCCTGGCAGTATCCCACTGAACCATTGGAGCGTGCCATGCTCCGGTTCTTTGAAGCGATCAGTACATGGAGAGGCAAGCCTGAACTGGAGACCGTGAGTCCTTCGTTTCATCCTCACTTTTTTCTTTGCTCCCTCCACTCCCCCCCTCTCATTATTCACCTTTGCTTTTTCATATTCATCATCGCGACCCGATGGATATGGACTAACTAACGGCCAGTACAAGAAGAAATCTCGAAGGAACCTAGAAGTGGATCCATCCACCGGAATTGCGCCTCTCAGCATGGACGCCCTCGTTCACTCGAGCCCGATCGTCGGGTTGGGAAGTCCGGGGAAGAAGAGGCCGCAAGGACCGAGGATCGAGAAGTACTTTTTGCCTCCCCCTCAGAACGGAGGGACCCTTGTGAGCGGGATGGGACTGAAGAGGAGGAGGGAGAGCGTTAGTGCCGCGTTGGATTCGGCGACGAAGAGGATGAGGACGCAGTTTGATGCTTTTGCCTCCATGGGCAACACTCCGATGGGAAATATTCCGATGGGCAGTTCACTGATGGGAAGCACCCCCGGAGGTCCTTGAATCTTTCGTGTTCTTGGCCTGCCAGTCTCTTGCTATTTAGTTTTTTTTGGGCCGGAAGGGACTTGTAGCGATTGTATGCACACACTGTACATATTATGTTATTGCTTAACCTGCTGTCTTCACCATTATGTCCTGCACCCTCCCACACTCACGTCATTCTCGTTAGGCATTGACTCGGGCAGGACATCGACTTCCACGTTATGTAACGAGTGGGGACAATTGAAAACCTGCTTTCACGTGAAACAAGAAACACGGATTATTTTCGTGTGCCATTTTTTTCTTAGCCAGAGCAAAATTAGGCGAAAGATACGAGATAGCGGAAAAAAATGATTCGGCCCGGGCTCGAACCGGGGGCCTTCTGTGTGTTAGACAGATGCGATAACCAACTACGCCACCGAACCGCTGGGAGCGACTCGGCTCGAGATTCCACGGTC
>Ga0307515_10007465_pt1 | contig 21615 bp, 19 predicted proteins | sample 17_EM_MG_FD_194513 | JGI IMG/M metagenome (GOLD analysis project Ga0307515, IMG submission 194513) | Populus trichocarpa ectomycorrhiza microbial communities from riparian zone in the Pacific Northwest, United States - 17_EM | ecosystem: Host-associated > Plants > Roots > Unclassified | place...
CGCTGGTTCGTGCGCGGCCTTATCTCCACCGAGAAGTGAAGGAGTACTCCCTTGGCACCGATCTCCATTCGTGGCGTGAAGAAAAACTACGGCAAGAACCCCGTCGTTCACGGCGTCGATCTCGAAATCCAGTCCGGCGAGTTCATCGTCATCCTCGGTCCGTCCGGCTGCGGCAAGTCCACGCTGCTGCGCATGATCGCCGGTCTCGAGGAAATCAGCGGCGGCGAAATCGCCATTGAGGGCCGCGTCGTCAACCAGTTGGAGCCGCGCGAGCGCGGCTGCGCCATGGTGTTCCAGAACTACGCGCTTTATCCGCATATGAGCGTCGCCGAGAATATCGGCTACGCATTGAAGGTTGCCGGCGTTTCGAAGGCGGAGCGCAGCCGGCGCATCGCCGAGGTCGCCAAGGCGCTCAGTCTCGAACCCTTCCTCGATCGCCGTCCGGCCGCCCTTTCCGGCGGCCAGCGCCAACGCGTCGCCATGGGCCGGGCAATGATCCGCGAGCCGAAGGTGTTTCTCTTCGACGAGCCGCTGTCGAACCTCGACGCCAAGCTGCGCATCGCCATGCGCGCCGAAATCCGCCGCCTGCACCGCCGCCTCGGCGCCACCTCGATCTTCGTCACGCATGACCAGACCGAGGCGATGACGCTGGCCGACCGGCTGGTGGTGATGAACGGCGGCAGGGTGGAGCAGGTTGGCACGCCGGAAGAGGTCTATCATCATCCGGTGTCGCGCTTCGTCGCCGGTTTCGTCGGAACGCCGGCGATGAACCTGCTCGAGGGCACGATCAACGATGAGGGTGTCTTCGTCTACGACCAGAGCCGCAAGATCCCGTTGCCGCGCGAGCGCGCAGCACCGCTGAAAGGCAAACGCGTCGTGCTCGGCATGCGCGCCGAAGCCGCCCGCTTGGTGGCCCCGGACGCACCGGGTGCTCTGGTCGCGACGGCCGATTTCATCGAAGAACTCGGTGCGAGCCGCGTCGTCCATGCCGATTTCGACGGACTGCCCTTTGCCGTGGCGCTGACCGAGGCGGTGAAGGTCAAGTCCGGCGATCCGATCGGCATCGCGATCGATTACGACCAGATCCACCTCTATGCCGCCGATACCGGCCGGGTCATCGAGAGCCCGGTCACAGCAGGCGCAGGCGCCGTTCACGCCTGAAAGGGTTCGTCATATGACCGTTTCCTTCCCGACGCGGGATGAAACGGTTGCGACGAGCTGACCGGCGGGCTGTATCATCGCCCTGCGCCACCGAGCGAAGCGATCGCGGCCTTGACGGCGTCCGCGCCGGGCTTTGTCGGCCGGTATTCCAGGCCGACTGATCCGTCATAGCCGTTGGCGAAGATCCAGCCGAGGCGGTGGGCAAGGTCGATGCCGCCCGTGCCCGGTTCGTTGCGGCCGGGATGATCGGCGACATGGACATGGATGACGCGGTCAAGGCGACCGTCGAGCACGTCCTCGGTGCGTTCGTCCATCACGGCGGAATGGTAGATGTCGTAGACGATGCCGATCTCGGGGCGGGCGATGTCGTCGATGATGTCGAGGCCTTCGCGGGTCGAATCGAGGAAATAGCCGACATGGTCGATGCGGATGTTGAGCGGTTCGACGCCAAGGCGCACGCCGCTGCCTTTGAGGATATCGGCGCCGGCTTTCAGCGTTTCGGTCATTGCCTGCCGCTGTTCCTCGCGGGTCAGGCCCGGGAGGTCGTCGCCTGCCTGGGCGATCAGCACCGGCGCGCCGAGGCGCTTGGCGACTGTGACGGAGTGGGCCAAGCCCTTTAGCCACGCCTGACGGTTGGCGGCGTCGGTCAGTGCGATCATCGGCTCGGCGACGAGGCTGGAGACGGCAAGGCCGGTCTCCTTCAGCGCCGCCTCGATCGCATCCAGATCCTTGTCGGTCCAGCGCCAGAACTCGATCGCCGTCAGTCCGGCCGCATGGGCGCGGCGGATGCGGTCGGGAAAGCTGTCGCCCTCCTCAGCGAACAGCCATTCTATGCAGGCTGAATAGTGGCGCATGAAAATTCCTCCTGATGTGACCGCAGGCATGCGACAGATCGGACCCTTCGGCAAGAGGTGGGTGCATCGGCCCGGCTTGTTTCCGATGGCGATATGCTGAAAGCAGTCTAACCCAGGCTGCCGGCGAAACGCTTTGCAAGCCGGTTCTTCTCGAACATCTCGACAACGAAATCGACAAACACGCGGGTCTTGGCAGGCAGCAGGGCGCGGCTGGCATAATAGAGCGAGATCGGCCCGGCATCGACATACCATTGTGGCACGAGGCGGACGAGTTCGCCTGTCTCGAGATAGGGCAAGGCATCGGGCACCGTCGTCAGTGCGACGCCGAGGCCGAGCAGCGCGGCCCGGCACATGGCGACCGGATCGTTGAAGACGATGCTTTGCTGCAGCCCGGCCGGAATCTCTTCGCCGGCGGCGTTGCGCATTGCCCAGTTGCGGATGCGGCCAGTGCTGAGTGCGCGCATGGCGATCCCGTCGAGCGCCGCCAATCCCGTCGGGTCCGTCGGCGGGATGCGGCCGGCCATATAAGTGGGTGATGCAATGGCGATGAGATGGGCAGGTCCGAGCGTGCGGGCGATGACGCCGGGCGGCAGCTCGAATCCGCCACCGATCGCCGCGTCATAACCTTCGGCGATCAGGTCGACCGGGCGATTCTCGAATATCCATTCCGGGCGGATCAGCGGATAGCGCTGCATGAATTCCGGCAGCAGCGGCAGGATGTAACCGATGCCGAAGGTGGGGCTCATGCTGACTTTCAGCACGCCTGCTGGAGCACCGCGACCGGCCCCGGCGTCAGCGATTGCGCCTTGCAAGCCGTCGAGATTATCACGGATGGCGATGAGGAAACGTTCGCCGGCCTCTGTCAGCGTCAACCGGCGCGTGCTGCGCTGGAAGAGGCGGATGCCAAGATTCGATTCGAGCGTCGCAACATTGCGGCTGACGGCGGCAGGTGTCAGCGCCAGCCTGCGTGCGGCCGCCGAGAAGCTGCCGAGTTCGGCGCTGCGCACGAAGGATTCGAGATTGGCAAGCGTTTCCATCGCAGATTTTCAACGTTCGTTTTAAATTCCCCGGAGGTTATTGCCGGATTCCGTTGAAGGCAAGGCCGCCGGCGGGCGGCTTGGAAGGCGTTGCCGATACAAGCTATAAATATTAGCTATTTTGTTGTATGTTCACGCTTTTGACGCTATTTGCCTGCTATTGGCAGGATAAATACTGCGATTTCTGCAAGGCGACGAGAGATGCTGACGAAAAAGGGAAAATACGGGCTGAAGGCACTGGTCGATCTGGCGCGGCTGGCGCCGGGCGAGACGGCCTTCATCAACGACATCGCGGCCCGTAACAATATCCCGAAGAAGTTTCTCGACACGATCCTGCTCGAGTTGCGCAATGTCGGCATCCTGCGCTCGAAAAAGGGGCCGGGCGGCGGTTATTCGCTGTCACGGCCGGCCTCTGAGATCCGCATCGGCCATGTCATCCGCACGCTGGATGGGCCGCTGGCGCCGATCCGCTGCGCCAGCCGCACCGCCTATGAGGCCTGCGACGACTGCTCTGATCCGGAAACCTGTCAGGTGCGGCGCTCGATGACCGAAGTTCGCGATGCGATCGCCGCCATTCTCGACAATATGACGCTCGAACAGTTCGTTGCCGACCGCAGCGGTATCGAGGGCGCCGAGGAAGAATTCTCGATCTCCGCCGCCAGCTAAACCTCGACAGGTTTCGACAGATAGTCGCCGGCGGTGCGCAGCAGCGCCTCCCGCGGCAGCGACAGCGCGTGGATACGGGCATTGCGCCAATGCCGGTCGAGATTGAGCCCGATGCCAGTCGACGCGTTCCCGGCAAGTTCGAACAGCGCGTTTGCGGTGTCCAGCGCCACTTCCACGGCGGCGATCGCCGCGGCCGAAGCGGAGAAATGCGCATCCGCCATTGCGGCCTCCACGGGGTTGACCTGGGCGATATCGAGCTTGCGGCCGGCCCGTTCCAGGGCTGCCGCCGTCGTTTCGATGCGGACGGCGCGTTCGCCGATCCGGGCGAAGATCGTGCTGCGATCCCCAATAGCGCTCATCAGGTCGGTCCATGCCGCCCGCGCGATGCCGAGGCTGACACCGGCCTTGAGCAGCAGGCCGAGTGATATGCCGGTCGGATATCTGGAAGAGGGGGCGGGCGCAATCGTATCTGCATTGACATGGAGCTTGCCGACGATCGCAGTCGCCGAGCCGTTCGTGCGTTGGCCGAAGCCGTCCCAATCGTCGACCACCTGCAGGCCTTCGCTGTCGCGGGCAAGGTAGAGCGTCACCGGGCGACCCGGCGGAGCAATAGTGGCAGCGGCGATCCAATCGGCAAAGAGAATGCCGGGCGCCTGCCGGGTGCGCCCGCTCAGGCGATAGCCCGGGCCTTCGGCTGCAAGTTCGGTCTCGTCGGTGAAACGGGCGGCGGCAAAGCGGTCGCCGAGCAGCGCGCGGGCAAACAGAGATGCCTTCAGATCCTCGAGGCCTCGCGTGCGGAGCGCCTCCAGCACACAGAAATGGTTCTCCAGCGTCTCGCCGATCGAGGCATCGCCCTCGGCGATGATCGCGACGATTTCGGCGAGCAGGGCATTCGACACATCAAGCCCTTCATGTTCGGGCGGCACGGTGATTGCCGTCAGCCCTGAGAGCGACAGCGCATCGAGTTCGGCATGGGGCAGGATGCGGTTGATGTCGCGTTCGCTCGCCTGCCGCCGGAATGCGGCGGCGAGGTCGCGGGCCGTGGATATCGCCTGCTCTTCGCTTTCGATGCGGTTCGCGGGCGGCCTGAGGCTGTCATGAAACTGCGATACCGTTCCCATCGATCACTCTTTCCTCGACGGATACAGGAGTGAGGGATTGCTCCCCGAATGATAAGGTCGGTTTTTCTACAAAAACCAAGCGCTTTGAATTTTCTTACCAGCTTGATTGCGGTGGCCTCCACTCTACTTATAGTTAAGTGGAGGGGTCTTGATTGGAAAATATGATGAGCGATTCTCTTGCCCGCACCCGCGAGGTTTCGAAAATGCTGCGCCCTCCGAGACCGCGCCTGACACTGGATATCGCAGCTATCCCGACCTATGCGATCGGCGACATTCACGGACGGCACGACCTGCTTGTGAAAGCCGAGGAGGCGATCCTGCGCGATGGCGCGCAACTGCCCGGGCGCAAGCTGATCGTGACGCTCGGCGACTATATCGACCGCGGCCCGGAATCGGCGCGGGTCATCACCCATCTCATGGAACCGCTGCCTGATGGATTCGACCGCATCTGCCTTGCCGGTAACCATGAAATCGCCATGCTCGACTATATCGATGGCTGGGCATCCTTTGACGACTGGATGCAGATGGGGTCGGCTGAGCTGCTCAAATCCTACGGCCTCGATACCGACCACCTGCCGCTGGTCTTGCGCTCCGGCGCGCAGCTCGATGCCTTCATCCGTCAGTCGCTGCCGCGCCCGCATATCGATTTCCTGAGGACCATGCCTGTCATGCTGGACACGCCGAATGTGGTCTTCGTGCACGCCGGCATCGATCCGATGCTGCCACTTGAGGCGCAGACAGACGAGGATCTGGTCCTCATCCGCCGCCGGTTTCTAGAAAGCGGCATACCATTGCCGAAACTCGTCGTGCACGGTCATACGCCGAACGATGAGCCCGATATACGGTCGATGCGGCTCAATCTCGATACGCGCGCTTTTCGCAGCGGCAAACTTACGGTCGCCCGCTTCTGGCGAGGCCAGGTGCACCTGTTTTCCACCTGACGTCTCTGTCCGGTTGATCGTCTGCCGGTTGCTGAGGACCTAGCTTGAGGCCGCCTCAGGCGACCCCTTCCTCGACCGGGTTTGTCTCGACCGCCTTCTCAATCGGCTGTTTGCGGCGCCAGCCGCGCAGCACGACGTAGAAGACCGGCGTCAGGAACAGACCGAAGATGGTCACACCCAGCATGCCCGAGAAGACAGCGGTGCCGAGCGACTGGCGCATCTCGGCGCCGGGGCCGGTGGCGATGGCCAGCGGCAGAACGCCGAAGATGAAGGCGAATGCCGTCATCAGGATCGGGCGCAGGCGAAGGTGGCTGGCCTCGATGGCTGCCTCCACCGGCGACTTGCCCTCATCTTCCGCTTGTCTCGCAAACTCGACGATCAGAATGGCATTCTTGGCCGCAAGGCCGATCAGGACGATCAGACCGATCTGCGTCAGCACATTGTTGTCCATTCCCCTCAGCGACACCCCGATCAGCGCGGCGAGTACCGCAAGCGGCACGATGAGAATGATCGCCAGAGGCAGAACCCAGCTTTCATATTGTGCCGCCAGTGCCAGGAAGACGAAGACGACAGACAGGGCGAAGATGTAGATGGCCGTGTTGCCTGTGTGGGTTTCCTGATAGGCGAGTTCCGTCCATTCGAAGGTCGTGCCTTGCGGCAGGATCTTTGCCGCCAGCGCTTCCATCTTCTTGATGGCGTCGCCCGTCGACGTGCCTGGCGTCGGATTGCCCTGAAGCGGCACGGAGACGTACATGTTATAGCGCTGGACCAGTGCGGGACCGCTGGAATCCTGGATGTCCATGAGGGTTCCAAGTGGAACCAGCGCGCCTGTTGCCGAGCGGACCTTCAGCGCGAGGATATCTTCCCTGTCCATGCGATATTGCCGGTCGGCCTGGGCGCGAACCTGGTAGACGCGGCCGAACGCATTGAAATCATTCACGTAGGAGACGCCGAGATTGATTGATAGCGCATTGAAGATATTGGGGATCGGCACATTCAGGAAGCGCGCCTTATCGCGGTCGATCGCCAGGAAGTATTGCGGGCTGGCATCCGAAAATGTCGTAAAGACGCCGGTCAGCCCCTCGGTGGTTGCCGCTGCACCCATCATCTGGCGGGCGAGACCCAGCACGCGTGTCATATCAGAGTTTTCAAGATCCGAAATCTGCATCTTGAAGCCGCCGGAATTGCCGACGCCGCGCACTGACGGAGGCGGGATGGCGATGATGAAGGCTTCCTGGATGCTTTGCAGCTTGCCGTAAAGCTCGCCGATGATCTTGTTTGCGTTCTCGCCGCCTTCTTCACGTTCGGCAAAGGACTTGAACGGGACGAAGACGACGCCGGCATTCGAGGCATTGGTGAATGTCGCCCCGCTGAAGCCGGCAAACTGCACTGCGTTGCCGACACCGGGCACGGTGCGGGCGATATCGCCCACCTGTTTGACGACGGCGTCGGTACGCGCAAGCGAGGCGCCGTCAGGAAGCTGTATGACGATGATCGCGTAACCCTGGTCCATGGTCGGGATGAAGCCGGCGGGAACTCTCTGGCCCATGAACCATGTCGCTCCGAGCAAACAGGCGAAGGCGAGCATCGAGCAGGTCAATCCCACCCAACTGCTGACCAGATGCCGGACAATCCATGAATAGCCGGCGCTCAGCCGATCGAATCCATGATTGAAGCCGTTCGCAAGACCTCTTCCCAGGCGTGTCGCGACATTGGTGCGCTTGCTTTCATGGTCATGGGTTTTCAGCAATATGCCAGCGAGGGCGGGCGAAAGTGTCAGCGAATTCAATGCCGAGATCGCAGTGGTGACGGAGATCGTCACCGCGAACTGCCTGTAGAACTGGCCTGAGATGCCTGGAATGAAGGCCGTCGGCACGAACACGGCGATCAGCACCAGCGAGATGGCGACGACGGCGGTTCCGACTTCGTCCATCGTCACGTGCGAGGCCTGCTTCGGCGTCATGCCGCGCGCCAGATTGCGCTCGACGTTTTCCACCACCACGATGGCATCGTCGACGACGATACCGATCGCAAGGACAAGGCCGAACAAGGTGAGCATGTTCAGCGAGAAGCCGAATGCCAGCAGGACGGCGAAGGTGCCGATCAGCGATACCGGGATGGCGATGATCGGAATGATCGCGGTTCGCCAGGATTGCAGGAAGACGAGAACGACGATCGCCACCAGGATAGCCGCTTCGGCGATGGTCCTGTAGACCTCCGAGATCGAATCCGCGATGAATTCGGTCGTGTCGTAGACGATGCGGTATTCCAAGCCCTGAGGGAAATTCTGGGAGATATCCTTCATGATCGTCTGGACCTGATGCGCCGTGTCCAGCGCATTGGTCCCCGGCCGGGCGAAGATGCCGAGAGCAACTGCGGGGTCGTTGTTGAGATAGCTGTTGGTGACGTAATCCTGCGCGCCGAGTTCGATGCGGGCGACATCCTGCAACTGCACGAGCCGGCCTGATGTCGTCGATTTCACAATGACATATCGGAACTCGCGCACATCGGAGAAGCGTCCGTCCGTTCGCACCGTATATTCGAACGCATTCTTGCCGGTAACGGGCGGCGCGCCGATCTTGCCGCCTGATACCTGGACGTTCTGGTCTCTCAAGGCGGAGACGACGTCATCCGATGTCATCCCGTAGGCGGAGAGCTTTTCCGGGTCCAGCCAGATTCGCATCGAATACTGGCGTTCGCCGAAGATCTGCACGTCGCCGACGCCGTCGAGGCGCACGAGAACGTCGCGGATGCGGTTGCGGGCGTAGTTCGAGACGTAAAGCTGGTCATAGCGGTGCGACGGTGACAGCAGGTGCACCACCATCATCAGATCGGGCGAGCTCTTGTCGGTGGTCACGCCAAGCCGCTGGACTTCCTCGGGAAGACGGGGAAGGGCGATGGAAACGCGGTTCTGGACGAGCACCTGGACCTTGTCGAGATCGGTGCCGAGCTTGAAGGTGATGGTCAGCGACATGGCGCCGTCGGCGCTGGAATACGAAGACATGTAAAGCATGTCTTCGACGCCGTTGATCTGCTGTTCGAGCGGGGTCGAAACGGTGTCGGCGATCGTCTGCGGGTCAGCGCCCGGATAGGAGGTTCGCACGACGATGGTCGGTGGCGCGATCTCCGGATACTGGGATACCGGCAATTGCGTATAGGCAATGCTGCCGACGACGAGAAGAAGGATCGAGATGACGGCCGCAAAGATCGGCCGGTCCACGAAAAAATGAGCAAATCTCATTGTCCGCTCTCCGCGCCGGCGGTTTCGGGCGCAGTGTCCTGCCGCTCCTGCGGCAGTTCAGTCATCTGAGGCGTGATCTTCGAGCCCGGCCGGGCGCGGATCACGCCGTTGACGACGATCGTCTCGGTGCCATCGAGACCCTCGCGGATGACGCGATAGCCGTAGAGCCGCGGCCCGGGTCTCACGGGCTTGGTCGAAACCGTGCCGTCTGCGCCGACGACATAGACGACGCGTTCGTTCTGGTCCGAGCCGATTGCCTCGTCAGGAACGAGAATGGCCTGGTAGGTGTTGGAAGCTTCGACCTGAATGCGACCGAAAAGGCCGGGCTGAAGGACGAGATCGGGATTGGGGAAGCGGGCACGCAGACGAATGGTGCCACTCTCATTGTCAACCCGGTTCTCGGCGAAATCGAGCTTTCCCTTGAATGGCTTGGCAGCGGAATCCGAGATCGTGACGGACACATCAAGGCCGCCGCCGCCCTGCTGGAGATCCTTGCCCAGCTTGCGCGCGGTGTCGGCGAAATTCAGCAGGCGGCGCTCGTCGACGTCGAAATAGAAATCGATCGGGTCGAGAGACACGATCGTCGTGAGCACGGTCTGGTCTGTCTGCACGAGGTTGCCGGCTGAAATCAGGCGGCGATCGATGCGGCCGCTGAGCGGTGCCTTGATCTCCGTATATTCCATGTCGAGGGAGGCGCGATCGGCTGCGGCCTGCGCGCCGCGGACATTGGCTTCGGCCGAATCGAATTCGCGGCGGCGATCATCCAGCGTCTGCGCCGACTGGCTGCCGCTCGAAGCAAGCGACTGCGCGCGCTTATATTGTGCGTCGGCAAAGACCAGGGCGGATTGTGACGCTTCGAGCGTGGCCTTTGCCTGATTGAGCGCGGTTACGAATGGCCGCTGATCGATGACGAAGAGCAGGTCGCCCTGCTTCACCAGGGCGCCGTCCTGAAAATGAATTTCCTGCAGATAGCCGCCGACGCGTGAACGGACGGAGACCTCGTCGACCGGTTCGAAACGGCCGATGAACTCGTCGCTGTCGACGACATCGCGAACGACCGGCTTGGCGACGGTGACTGGCGGCGGCGGTGCGCTCTGGGCAAGCGCGGCCAGAGGCATGAATGTCGCGATACAGCCAAGCACCACTATTTGTCGAAGCGCGTAAGTCATATCGGTCCTCCAATCCCGACGGCCGATCTGCTGCCGCCAAATCCAAGATGAAATGATGCTGTTCAGGTCTTGCTGCTTTGAACGAAGGCCTTTGCCTCCGCGATTTCCCCCGGCGTCCAATCCTTGGAAAGGAAGGCCGGCACGCAATGCACATCAGAAAAATCGTAACCCTATGGAATTGGACTATAAACGGCAGCGGCGAAAAATTGCAAACGCCAATTGGTTGCGATTCTGGAATCCATCAAAACTTCACAGAGGGCGTCAGCTCTCGACGATCTCGTCGCTGCCGGGTGGCAGGACGGCGAGTTCGGCCCAGTCGAGCTCCTGTTCCAGCACGTGGAAGACATCGTCATCGATCTCGTCGGCGCGGCGCATCGCAGCCAGTCTGCGGCGTTTTGCGACGATGATGTTGCGGCGCTGTTTGTCGAGCCTGCTGACTTCGCGCGGGTGTTTTCCATCAGCGGCGATCTCGCGCTCGGAGGTGTAGACCTCGCGCAGGATGCGGGTCGATTTGTCCTCGCCGTCCACGAGTTCGGCAAGGGCCGCGTCGATCAGCGCGACACGGGCTTTGGCGAGGTCGCGGTCCAGAGACGTGTCCGGATCGAATTTCAGGAAGCGAATCAGCGGCCCGAGCGTCAGTCCCTGGACGATCAGCGTGCCGAGAACGACAGCAAGCGCGCTGAGCAGGATGATGTCGCGGTCGGGGAAATCGATCGGCAGGGCGAGCGCGGTCGCCAGCGTCACGAGGCCGCGCATGCCGCACCAGCCGGCAAGCAGGCTCGCCGCGAGCGTCGGCACCGGCTGTTTCGTGCGCCTGTGTGCGGCGAGGAAATTGATCGCGCGGTTATAGAAGAGCACCCAGGCCAGGCGAACGAGAACGACGGTCATGAAGACCGCGGCGGCGAAGGTAATCGCGAAATTCAGGCGGCCGGGATCGAGGTCGAGGACGATCTGACGGGCCTGCAGGCCCATCAGCAGGAAGGCGAGCACATTGAGCAGGAAGACGCAGGCTTCCCAGACCGAATAGGAATGCGTGCGGTGGCGGGCCGTCTGCCGCTCGGGCATGTAGCGGGCGATGACCATCGCGTAGACGACGATGGCCAGAATTGCCGAAAGATGCAGCCGCTCGGCGATGATCCATGTGCCGAAGGTGGCGACGAATTCGAGCAGGGTGCCGCCCAGCGTGCCGGCGAGCCTCACGCCGATGACCATGTAGAGACGGCCCATGAGATAACCGATGACGAGGCCGCCCGGCACGGCGAGCGCCAGTTCCGCCAGGGCGCCGGCGAAGAAGGCGGGGCTTGCGGCCGCCGCAACCGCGGCGCTGAAGATCAGGAGCGCGACCGCATCGTTCAGAAGGCTTTCGCCCTTCAGGATCACATAGGTCTGGCGCGGCAGGGCGAAGCGGTTGAGCATGGCGGTCGCCGCCGCCGCGTCGGGTGGCGCGACGATGGCGCCGAGCGCGACGGCAGCGGCAAGCGGCAGGCCGGCCATCGTCACGCCGACGGCGGCAACGGCCGCGGTCGTCAGGATCACCGCGATTGCGGCAAGCGAGAATAGCGGCAGCCAGTTGCGTCTCAGCGTTCTCGGCGGCAGATCAAAGGCGGCGTCGAAGAGCACGGGCGCGATCAGCAGCGCCAGCGCAAGTTCAGGGTCGATCGAAATCTCCGGCGCCCAGGGCACGGCTGCGACGATGACGCCGGCGACCGCCAGCATGGTCGGATAGGGGATGCGGAACTTCCTGGAGAATTGCAGGAAGACGATCGCCACCAGCATCAGCGTCAGCATGCTTTCGAAGAATGCCATAGGGCCTCCCGCGCACCTCTCGCGGAGGCGATTCCTGCTGCGGAATTAGGGCGAAGGCGGCACCACGGCTACCGTCCGGCGGCTGCGAAGCGGCGAAAGGGCAAAATTACGGGTCGCCTCAACCGCCGTCTGCGGCATATTGGCCGCATCCGCGGAATCTGCTGCTCCTCCTCTTGTGCAATGCACATGCTCAATATATCTACCGATATCATAAGTATGCTTATAAATAACCGACACAGGTTTTCATGAACGCCACCCCAACACTCGGTTTCCTTCTCCACGACGTCGCACGGCTGCTGCGCAAGCGGTTCGAGCAACGCGCGAAGTGCCTTGGGTTGACCCGTTCGCAATGGCAGACGCTCGCCTATCTCTCGAATAACGAGGGCATCCATCAGGGCGGCCTTGCCGAAATCCTCGAAGTCGAACCGATCACGCTGGTGCGCATCCTCGACAAGCTTGCCGAACGCGGCCTGATCGAGCGCCGCCAGCACCCGACCGACCGGCGCATCTGGCTGCTCTTCATGCGCGAGGAGGCGCATCCGCTGCTCGCCGAAATGCGTGAGCTCGGCGATACCACCCGCGGGGAAGCGCTGGGCGGCGTCTCAGTCGAACAGCGCGAGCAGCTTTTCCACATCCTGTCCGTAATGAAGACGAACCTAGTGCAGGCGTGCCGGACTCCGGTCGCCGAGAATGAGACGAAACATGGCTGATCAATCTCCCCTTCGCGTCGTTGCCGACGCCAATGCCAAGACTCCTGTCGAAGAAAACGAACTGAAACAGCAAGAAACGGTAGCCGAAGCGCCTTCATCCAATTCAGCGCCCGCTACCGCCGTGGCTGCGCCTGGCGGCAACAAGGTCCGCCGCCGGCGCAGTCTCACGCGGCCGATCCTTTTCGCCCTGCTGCCGGTGGCGCTCGTTGTCGGCGGTTATTATTACGTCAATGGCGGCCAGGTGATGTCGACCGACAACGCCTATATCCAGGCCGATATGGTCGGGCTCACCACCGATGTCTCGGGCATCGTCGACCAGATCAACGTGCATGAGAACGAGGCGGTCAAGGCGGGGCAGGTGCTCTTCAGCCTGCGGTCGGATTCCTTCAAGATTGCACTCGATGGCGCCAAGGCGCAGCTCGGCGCGCAGCGCAACCAGATCATGAATCTCAAGGCCAGCTATCAGCAGTCGCTTGCCGAGATCACCCAGGCGCAAGCCGATTTGCCCTATTATCAGGATCAGTTCGACCGGCAGCAAAACCTCGTCAACAACGGCAGCGCGACGCAGTCGGCCTATGACGAAGCCAGGCACAATCTGGAAGCCGCGCAGCAGAAGGTTTCCGTCGCCAAGGCGGAAGCCGCAACGACGCTCGCCCAGCTCGGCGGCAATGCCGACCAGCCGGCCGAGGAAAATCCGCTCTACCTGCAGGCCAAGTCGCAGGTCGACAATGCCCAGCGCGAACTCGACCACAGCGTCGTCAAGGCGCCCTTCGACGGCATCGTGACCAACGTCAATGCGCTGCAGGTTGGCTCCTACCTGGAAGCCTCGCAGCAGGCCTTCTCGCTCGTTGCCAGCAAACATCTGTGGATCGCCGCCAGCCCGAAGGAAACCGAGCTCACTTACGTCAAACCCGGCCAGACGGTCGATATCTCCGTCGACACCTATCCTGGCGTGGTCTGGAAGGGCAAGGTCGAGAGCATCAGCCCGGCTTCCGGCTCCAGCTTCTCGCTGCTGCCGGCGCAGAACACCACCGGCAACTGGGTAAAGGTCGTCCAACGCATTCCGATGCGCGTCAGCATCGAGGACGCCGACGGCAAGCCGCCGCTTCGCGTCGGCATGAGCACGGTGGTCGACGTCGAGACCGGACATGCCCGCGGCCTGCCCGATTTCGTCAACGATCTTCTGGGCCAGGCTCAGGGCAAGGGTCATGAGTAGCGCTTCCGCTTCCCCGGCAGCCCCGATTGCCAATCGCGGCGCGATCACGGCCTGCGTCATCCTCGCCGTCATCATGCAGGCGCTGGATACGACGATCGCCAACGTGGCGCTGCCCTATATCCAGGGCAGCGTGTCGGCCTCGGCCGACCAGATCAACTGGGTCCTGACCTCCTATATCGTCGCGGCGGCGATCATGACGCCGCCATCAGGCTTCCTTGCCGCCAAGTTCGGCCGCAAGCGCGTGCTGCTCGTCGCCATCGCCGGCTTCGTGGCGGCCTCCGTTCTCTGCGGCCTGGCGCAATCGCTGAACCAGATCGTCGCCTTCCGCCTGTTGCAGGGCCTGTTCGGCGCGTCGCTGGTGCCGCTTTCCCAGGGCATCCTCCTCGACATCTACACCGTCGAGGAGCGCGGCTCGGCCATGGCCCTTTTCGGCGTCTCGGTCATGGTCGGGCCGGTCCTCGGGCCTGTCATCGGCGGCTGGCTGACCGACAATATCAGCTGGCGCTGGGTGTTCTACATCAACGTGCCGATCGGCGCGCTCGCCTTCATGGGCATTGTCGTCTTCGTTACCGAGACGAAACGAGATCTGCTCGCCAAGCTGGACTGGTTCGGCTTCGGGATGATGAGCCTCGGCATCGCCGCGTTGCAGCTCTTCCTCGACCGCGGCGAGCAGCTCGACTGGTTCTCCTCGGGTGAGATCGTCGTCGAGGCGCTGATCTGTGCTGCCGCCTTCTATCTGCTGATCGTGCATACGCTGACGGCAGAGAAATCCTTCGTGAACCCGAAGCTGTTTCTCGACCAGAACTTCTCGATCAGCATGATCTTCATCTTCGTGATCGGCATCACCTATCTTGCCTCGCTTGCGCTGATGACGCCTTATCTGCAGACGCTGATGGGCTATCCCGTGACGACCGCCGGCATCGTCATGGGGCCGCGCGGGCTTGGCACCATGCTCTGCATGTTCATCGTCGGGCGGCTGATCGGCAAGGTCGATACGCGCTTGCTGCTGGTGCTCGGTCTCGGCCTCACCGCCTGGGCAATGTACGACATGACCGGCTGGACGCCCGACGTCTCGCAATGGACGATCGTCTCGGTCGGCTTCATCCAGGGCGCCGGCCTGGGCTTCCTGTTCGTGCCGCTGACAACAATCGCTTTCGCCACGCTGCCTGCCCATATGCGCGGCGACGGCACCGGCCTCTACAACCTGTCGCGAAATATCGGCTCGTCGGTCGGCATCTCGATCGTCTCGGCGCTGATCGTCGAGAATACGCAGAGCAATCACGAATCGATCGCCGCCTATGTGACGCCGTTCAACCACGCCTTCAACGCCGTGGCGGCGCAGGGCCTGAGCCCGGTGACGGCCGCCGGCCGCGCCTCGCTCAACGAGATCATCACGCTGCAATCGACGATCATCGCCTATATGGACGATTTCAAGCTGCTGATGCTGATGTCGCTTGCGGTCATTCCGCTGGTGCTCCTGCTGCGCAAGCCGAAGGCAGCGCCCGCCATCGACCACAGCGCGGTAATGGAATAATCAGCGAAACGGCTTGCTGAGATAACGCGATCCCTGAATGCCGAAGCGCCATGGTGCTTCGGCATTTTTCGTGATGCCGATGCGTTTGCCCGAGACGATCGGCACAGGCGCCGACGGCGCGATCGCATAGGGCGGACGGTCGAGTAGCCTGTCGTTGATCCCGATGTCGATGCCGAGCGCCTGGCAGAGCTTGCCGGGACCACTGCAAAGCGCCGTCAGCATATCGGTGCCGCGCCGTTCCATCATCAGGGGGATTCCCGTTTCCGGCTCCAGGGCGCGGATGAGTGCGGCCGAGCCCGGATGGCAGACAAAATTCAGGCACCAGTACATGCCGTAAATGCGGTAGATGTAGACGTTGCCCGGTTGGCCATACATGGCGCCGTTGCGTTTTGTCGGGCCGCGGAAACTGTGCGAGGCCTCGTCGTCGGGGTAATAGGCTTCGGTCTCGGTGATGCGGCCGCCAACGCCGTTCACGGTCAGATGGCAGCCGAGCAGATCGCGAGAGACGGTGATCGCGTCACGCGCGAAAAATTCCCTGAGGCTTTCGCCGGTGAGCATGCCGGCGCCGATTGCGCCATCCGTCGTTGCATCCGTCATATCCGATGCGGATAGCATCCTGCTTGCCGATCTGCCAAGCCGGTTTAGCGACCGGCGTTCGGATCTCGCATCGCGATCGAGGGCGAGGTGACCGAGACCGGATCGCTCCCCGGGAAGGAATCTTCCAGGCCCTCTTCCAGCTCTTCTTCGAGCAAAGCGGGATCCTTGCTGCGTGCGCCATCACTATGGGCAGGTTCGATCGCTGCCGCAAGCAGGGCCTTGGCCTGCAAGATGGCGTTTTCCGATGTCAGCTCAGGAGTGCTTCGCAGCGTCACGGCGATGCTGTCTTCGCCTTCGCCGCCGAATTCGACGACGAAGCCGTCTTCCGTCTGGTAGACGGTGATATCGTTGAGTGCCATGGCCGTTCTCCGAGGGCGCTCATATTAGCAAGGCGCGTTTTAGTGAAGCGCGTTTTCGGAATTTTGTCGAGCGAAGACCTTTACCAGCCAGTCGATGAAGACGCGCACGCGCGGCGAAAGCTGGCGGTTGCGGGGATAGAGCAGGGACACCGGTGTCTGCGTCAGCGGAAAATCCTGCAGCACATGGACCAAGGTGCCGTCGGCAAGATCTTTTTCGGCGTGATAGCGCGGAATCTGGATCATGCCGAGACCGAGCCTTGCCGCTGAAATATAGCTCTCGGCGGCATTGACGGTGACGGTGGCCGGAATGGCGACGTTGCGCACTGCGCCGTCGACGATGAATTCGAGCGGCAGCAGGCCGCCGGTGCCGCTGGAGCGGAAGCCGACCATGCGATGGCCGGCAAGCCGGTCGGGATGCTGCGGCAGGCCATGACGGGCGAGATAGGCGGGGGAGGCGAGTGTCACCTCGTCGAGCACGGCGACGCGCCTGGTGATCATGTCGCTATCCTGAGGCGTGCCGACGCGCAGCACGCAATCGATACCCTCACGCACCAGATCGACCAGCCGGTCGCCCTCGCTCATGTAGAACTCGATGTCGGGATAGGTCTCCAGGAAGGACGGCAGGCTCGGCAGCACGAAATGGCGGGCAAGCGTGCCATGCACGTCGACGCGCAGCATGCCTTTCGGCTTGGTGCCGGCAAAGGCGCCTTCGGCATCCTCGATATCGGCGAGGATCGACAGGCAGCGCTGGTAATAGGCTTCGCCGTCGAGCGTCGGGCTGACATGGCGGGTCGTGCGCTGCAGCAGGCGTACGCCGAGGCGGGCTTCGAGCTGCTTCACCGCATCGGTGACGGTCGAGCGCGGCAGGCCGGTGTCTTCGGCCGCAAGGGTAAAGCTGCGGCGCTCCACGACGCGGGAAAAGACCCGCATGGCATCGAATCTGTCCATATTGTTTGTTCGCTATTGCCGGATAGTGATGCCAAAGAATGCCTGATTATCCGCCAAAGGAAAAGCGGCATCCTCTCCTCATCGAAAACGCGCTGCGGCGCACGCTGAAGGAGAACGAAAATGGCCAGCAACGAAAATAAGGTCGCATTGGTGACCGGCGCTTCCCGCGGCATTGGTGCTGCAGTTGCCGAGCGCCTCGCCAAGGACGGTTTCACCGTCGTCATCAATTACTCCGGAAATGCCGCCCCGGCGGAGGAACTGGCCCGGAAGATCGAGGAGGCCGGCGGCAAGGCGCTGACGGCGAAGGCCGATGTCGGCGAGGCGCAAGCCGTCCGCCGCATGTTCGATGCCGCGGAAACCGCTTTCGGCGGCGTCGATGTGCTCGTCAACAATGCCGGCATCATGATGCTCTCTTCGCTCACCGAGGCCGATGACGCCAATTTCGACCGCCAGATCAGCGTCAACCTCAAGGGCACTTTCAATACGCTGAGGGAAGCGGGAAAGCGTCTGCGCGACGGCGGCCATATCATCAACTTTTCGACCTCCGTCGTCGGCCTGAAGCTCGAAACCTACGGCGTCTATGCCGCCACCAAGGCCGCTGTGGAAACACTGACGGCGATCATGGCCAAGGAGATGCGCGGCCGCGACATCACCGTCAACGCCATCGCGCCCGGCCCCGTTGCCACCGACCTCTTCCTCAACGGCAAGTCGGATGAGCTCGTCGCCCGGATGGCGAAGATGAACCCGCTGGAGCGCCTCGGCACGCCTGAGGACATCGCGGCTGCGGTCGCCTTCCTCGCCGGCCCTGATGGCGGCTGGATCAATGGCCAGACGCTGCGCGCCAATGGTGGCGTGATCTGACGAAAGCCGGCAGCAGGGCGGAATATGAGCCGCCAAACCGTTATCGCAATTATGTGAACGAGGCTTGCGGATTTTTCCTCTTACAATCCTGCGGAGAGTGCATATAATCGATTTATCAGATGAGAGCGGAATTCCCTGCCGCTTTCTTCTGACCTCCAGAGCCTGCCGCGTCCCCTGCGGTGCGACGGGTTCGATGTTCAAAGTCGAAGATTGCGGCCCGTTGAAGGTTTCCCCTGCCTTCCGGGCCGTTTCTGTTTTGCTCTTAGCTGTCGTTCAGTCTTGTCTCTACCAGAAGTTTCACCAACCAGTCGACAAAGACGCGCACCTTGTTGCTGAGATGGCGGTTCGGAGGGTAGACGACGTAGAGCGGCAGCGGATCGCGGCGCCATTCCGGCAGCACCTGGACAAGTTCACCCTTTGCGATCGGCTCGCGCGCCATGAAGATCGGCACCTGCGCGATGCCGAGGCCCGTCAGCGCCGCCGTCAGATAGGTGCGGCTATCGTTGACCGAGGCGATGTAACGCGGACTGGTCTCGATCACCTCGTTGTGCCGGCGGAATTCGAAGGGCAGCGTCCGGTTGTTCTGGGCGCGGAAATAATTGACCGAATAGTGATCGGTCTCCAGATCCTCCGGCCGCTCCGGCATGCCAAAGCGCTCGATGTAGATCGGCGAGGCGCAGGTGATCATCTCGACTTCGGAGACGCGGCGCGCGATCAGTGACTGGTCGGCCGGCGTGCCGGCGCGCAGCGCGCAATCGACATTTTCCGCGAGGTAATCGACCGTACGGTCGCCGACGCCGAGGTCGATGCGGATATCGGGATAGCGCTGATAGAAATCGCAAAGCGCGGGAACGACGATGGAATCGGCAAAGGCGCCGGCCATTTCGACGCGCAGGCGCCCGCTCGGCAGGCTCTGCGAGTTGGAGAGGCTGCCGTCGAGTTCCTCCAGTTCGGAGATGAGCTGGGCGGCGCGTTCGTAATAAAGCGCGCCGTCGGTGGTCACCATGACCCGGCGCGTGGTACGGTTCAGAAGCTTGGTGCGCAGATGCGCCTCCAGGCCCTGGATGAGATTGGTCACCGTCGCCTTGGGCATGGCGAGCATGTCGGCGGCGCGGGTGAAATTGCCCGTCTCCACCACGCGGATGAAGACGCGCATTGCCGAAAGCTGATCCATCGGTTTCAATTCCGCAGTTTGCGTTGCACCATTGTTCGGGATCTGGAACAGTGTTATCGCGATATCGCTTCTTATTCCCTGAATGGAATAACAATATCTTTTTTGTACAAAATGCAAGCGGGCAGGCTCCGTCTGCTTGACATCGAAAGCGCAAAAGAGACCGGACCCATGACGGTGGAATTGAAAGATATGATGCTGGATAAGGTGGCCATCGGCCCCGTTTCCGCACGTATCTACATGGGCGCCGATTATGGCAAAGGCCCGCCGATCGTGCTTTACCTGCATGGCGGCGCGTTTCTCGACAGCGACAAGGCGGCCGACCGGCCGGTGGCGATGAGCCTCGCCATGGCGGGCGCCATCGTCGTCGACGCTGACTACAGCGCGCTATCAGGAAATATATTTCCGAAGGCGCTGGAAGTGTCCTTCTCGGTTTTGACTTATCTCGCCAACAAGCGTGCCGGTCTCGGCGACCGCAAATCGCTGCTCTTCGTCGCCGGCGAAGAGGCAGGTGGCAACATCGCCGCCGGCGTGGCGCTGAAGGCGCGCGACCAGATGCCTGATGCGCTTGATGGTCAGATCCTGATTTCGCCGCTGCTCGACCCCTTCATGGGCACTTCTTCCATCCGCAAGGCCGAAGCGATCGGCATGCGCCAGCGCTGGACGGAAGGCTGGAGCCATTATCTGAGCGGTGGTGGTTGCCATCCCTACGCGGCGCCCTGCCTCTGTTCGCGCATTTCAGGCGTTGCGCCTGCGCTGATATTGACCGCGGAGGACGATCCTCTGCACGACGAAACACTTGGTTACGGTGCCCGCCTGAAAAAGGCCGGCGTCGGCGTGCGTCAGCATGTCCTTCCCGCCGGGACGGGCTGGCCCTCGATTTATGGTGGGAAATCCGAGGGAGTGTCCGACTGGCAGGAAAACGTCAGCCGTCATTTCGGAGGCTTCCTTCGGGACGTAAGCGTTCAACCGCAATTGCATTGAAGAAGACCTGATATTTCGCCGGCCTCGAGCCGCAAGGAGAGTACCGATGACGTCCAGAAAGAAGCGCTGGGCCCTTGTGGGCGCCGGCATAGGCCTTGTCGCGTCCGTTTCCGGCGCTGCATTATTTTTAGAACTGCCGATGAGCGCGACCGCCACGGCCGCTTCCGCCCCCGCACAGGCTCCCGCTGTGCCGGTGACGGTCGCCGTCGTCGCGGCGCGCGACGTGACGGCCTGGGAGAATTTCTCCGGCCGCCTGGAAGCCGTCGACCGTGTGCAGGTGCGCTCCCGCGTTGCCGGCGCCATCCAGTCGGTGGCTTTCCGTGAAGGTGCGCTGGTGAAGCAGGGCGACCTGCTCTTCACCATCGACCCTGCTCCCTACCAAGCAAGTGTGGCGCAGGCGCAAGGCCAGGTCGCTTCGGCCGAAGCCAAGGTCAGCCTGGCGCAGACCGAACTCGACCGCGGCCACAGGCTTTCCGACAACCGCACCATCTCCCAAAGCGATCTCGATCAGCGCCAGAGCACGCTGGCCGAAGCTCAAGCGGGGCTGCGTTCGGCGCAGGCTGCTCTGCAGTCGGCCCAGCTCGATCTCGATTATACGCAGGTGCGGGCTCCGGTTTCCGGCCGCATCGGCAAGATCGAGGTGACCGCCGGCAACCTTGTTGCGGCCGGTTCGTCCTCGCCTGAACTAACGACGCTTGTTTCGGTCGATCCGATCTATGCGAGCTTCAACGCCAGCGAAGAGATGGTGACGCGCGCACTTGCCCAGCTTCCGCAGACGGACAGTGCTTTGCCTGCCGTCGAGCAGATCCCGGTCGAGGTCGGCACGCTGACGGACAGTGGTACGCCGATCAAGGGCAGGCTGCAGCTGATCGGCAACGAGGTTGATGCGTCCAGCGGCACGATCGGTGTGCGCGCCGTCTTCGACAATCCGGGCGGTCGTCTCATCCCCGGCCAGTTCGTGCGGGTGCGCATGGGCCAGCCGAAGGCCGAGAACAAGATCGTCATCAGCGACCGCGCCGTCGGCACCGACCAGGACAAGAAGTTCGTCTTCGTCGTCGATGCCGAAAACAAGGTCGCCTACCGGCAGGTTCAGCTCGGCACACTGGCTGAGGGGCAGCGAGTGGTCGAAAGCGGCCTGAACGCCGGCGAGACGATCGTCGTCAACGGGTTGCAGCGCATCCGTCCTGGTGCCGTCGTCGCACCCGAGATGGAACAGAAGGTCGCGACCGCGCAGTAGAA
>Ga0307515_10007466_pt1 | contig 21602 bp, 24 predicted proteins | sample 17_EM_MG_FD_194513 | JGI IMG/M metagenome (GOLD analysis project Ga0307515, IMG submission 194513) | Populus trichocarpa ectomycorrhiza microbial communities from riparian zone in the Pacific Northwest, United States - 17_EM | ecosystem: Host-associated > Plants > Roots > Unclassified | place...
CTTCGGCAACGGGCTGAACCTGCCGGCCGGCACGCCGACCTCGTGGGTGATCCCGAACCTGTCGGCGATCGCGCAGGCCTACGACATCTACTGCAACTGCATCAAGAGCGGCCCCGCCGGCGGCCCCGGCGACTTCACGCTGTCGTCGACGACGAACGGCAACGCGCGCGGCAACAACCGCACGGTGACCGAGACCGACACCGGTGGCTTCCTGATGGGCGAATTCTCGACCGAGGTCGGCGGCGTCCCGCTGCGCGGCAACGTCGGCACGCGCTACGTCAAGACGAGCATGACGGCCAGCGGCTACCAGTCGACCGGCGGCGGCACCGAGGTGTCGGTCGACCGCACGTACTACGACTTCCTGCCCTCGTTCAACGTGGCCGCCAACTTAGCGCCCGACCTGATCGTGCGCGTGGCCGGGGCCAAGGTGATGTCGCGCCCGCAACTCGGCAACCTGACGCCGGGTGGCTCGATCAGCACCACCGGGCAGCTCTCGATCACCTCGGGCAACCCCGACCTGAAGCCGTTCCGCGCCAAGACGCTCGATGCGAGCTTCGAGTGGTACTTCGCGAAGACCGGCTTCGTCGGCCTCGGCCTGTTCCAGAAGAACATCAGCACCTACATCCAGAGCCTGCGGGTCAACGTGCCGTACAACCAGACGGGCCTGCCGCTGGCGCTGCTGCCGGCGAACTTCACCGGCAACGAGGTGTTCCAGGTCACGACGCCGATCAACACCAGCGGCGGCAAGCTGAAGGGTTTCGAGGTCAATTACCAGCAGCCTTTCACCTTCATGCCGGCACTGAAGAACTTCGGCATGCTGCTGAACTACACGCAGGTCGCCTCCAAGATCGACTACCAGGTCTCGCCGACGAGCAACACGGTCATCACCGACGACCTGCTGAACCTGTCGCCGAAGTCGTGGAACGCGACGCTCTACTACGACGACGGCAAGTTCAGCGCGCGGGCTTCGGCCTCGTACCGTTCGAGCTTCCTGACCCGCGTGCCGGGGCAGAACAACAACGACGTGGAGGGCAAGAACAAGACGCTGAACGTCGACATGTCGGTGTCGTACAAGGTCAACGACAACCTCGACCTGACGCTCGAAGGCGTGAACCTGACGAACGAGGCCAACGACCAGTTCATCAGCCGCGCGCGCAACAGCTCGGTCGTCTACAACAAGACCGGGCGCGAGTTCATGGCCGGCTTCCGCTACAAGTTCTGAGCGTGATGCGCGAGCACCTGGCCCTCGCCGCGCTGGTGGCCGCCAGCGTGCTCGTGCCGGCAGCACGGGCCGCGGCGCCGGCGCGCGTGATCCTGGTGGGCGACTCGACGATGGCCACGCGCACCGGCTACGGCGACGCGCTTTGCCAGCGCTTCGAGCCGACAGTCGCGTGCCTGAACCTGGCGCGCGGCGGCCGCAGTTCGGGCAGCTACCGCGCCGAGGGGTTCTGGGACGCTGTACTGGAGCGCCTGCGCGAAAACGTCGGCGACACCGTCGTGCTGATCCAGTTCGGCCACAACGACCAGCCCGGCAAACCCGGCCGCTCGACCGATCTGGCGACCGAGTTCCCGGCGAACCTGGCCCGTTACGTGACGGAGGCGAAGGCGGTGGGCGCCCGCCCGGTGCTCGTCACCCCGCTGACCCGCCGCAGTTTCGTCGACCGCGCGCTGAACAACGACCTGACCCGATGGGCCGACGCCACCCGCGCGGTGGCCGCTGCGCAGCAGGTGCCGCTGCTCGAACTGAATCGCGACAGCGCCGCCGTGGTGCAGGCGATGGGTCAGGCCGAGGCCGACACCCTGGCCGAGGCCCCGCCCGGCGCGCCGCGTTTCGACCGAACGCACCTCGGCGCCAAAGGTGCCTGCCTGTTCGCGGGGATGGTCGCGCGGGCGCTGCCACCGATCGTTCCGGGCATCGCCGAGGGGCTCAGGCCCGAGGCAGCCTGCCCCTGAAGCCAGCGCGGTAAGCGGCCAGACCCGCAGCGCCAGAGTAGACTTTGAAACACTGTATCGATTGACCCGAAACACATGGACGACGACTCATTCGACCCGAAGCAGCCCGAATCGGTAGCGGCCGTGCTCAAGGTCTTCGCGATCCTGCAGTCGCTGGCGGAGCGCAACGAATCGGGCATCTCCGAACTCTCGATGCGGCTGGCGATGCCCAAGGCCACGGTCTACCGCTTTTTGCAGACGATGAAGAGCCTGGGCTACGTGCGGCAGGAGTCCGACAGCGAGCGCTACGGCCTGACGATGAAGATGTTCGAGCTCGGCACGAAGGCGCTGCAGTACCCCGATCTGATCGAGTTGACGAAGCCGCACATGCAGGAGCTCGCCGAGGCCACCGGCGAGACGGTGCACCTGGGCATGCTGATCGACAGCGAGATCATCTACGTCCACAAGGTCGATTCGCGCCACATGCTGGGCATGTATTCGCGCGTCGGCCGGCGTGCCCCGCTGCACTGCACCGCGATCGGCAAGGTGCTGCTGGCGTGGGAAGAGCCGGCGCGGCGCGACAGCATCCTGAAGGGCTGTGATTTCAAGCGCTACCGCGACAAGACCATCACCGACCGCGCCGGCTTCGACGTCGAGCTGCAACGCACCCGCGACCAGGGCTTCGGCGAGGACCGCGAAGAGTTCGACGACCACATCCGCTGCATGGGCGTGCCCATCTTCGACCGGCATCGGCAGGCAGTCGCCGGGCTCAGCGTCTCGTTCCCGACCTTCCGCTTTGACGCCGCCCGCCAACCCGAGGTGCTGGCGATGCTGCAGAACGCGAGCCGCGTGATCTCGAAGCAACTGGGCTGCAGCCAGTACCCGCTCGACGCACCCGAGCCTGCCCGCCGCTGAGGGGAGTGCGGGTTGCAACGGATTGCGGCTGCATCCGCCCGGTGCGATTCTTGCTCTCAAAGTCATCGGTTGTCGTACAACTAGCTGACTCTTGCTTACTGTCCTCATCATCACCATCCCGCCGCGGCTCGTGCCGGCTGCATGAATCAGATCCTCCCCCGCCGCCGCGCCCGCACGCTTGCCCACGAACTGGTCGAGTCGCTCGGCGACCGCATTCGCGATGGCCGGCTCGCGCCCGGCGACAAGCTGCCGACCGAGGCCGCGTTCATGGGCGAGTTCGGTGTCAGCCGCACCGTCGTGCGCGAGGCGATCTCGAAATTGCAGGCCTCGGGGCTGGTCGAAACGCGCCACGGCGTGGGCACCTTCGTCGTCGGCATGGGCGATGCCTCGGCATTCCGGATCGCGCCCGAGCAGCTCGCGACCTTGCGCGATGTGGTCGCAATGCTGGAGCTGCGAATCGGCGTCGAAACCGAGGCCGCCGGGCTCGCTGCCCAGAGGAGAACGGCCCAGAATCTGATCGTGATGCGCGACGCGCTCGACGCGTTCACGCAGGCCGTCGAGGCCGGGCGCGATGCGGTCGCGGCCGACTTCCAGTTCCACCACGAGATCACCCGCGCGACCCAGAACCCGCACTTCGCGAGCCTGATGGCGACGCTGGGCACGATGATCATCCCGCGCGCCCGGCTCGACCCCTCGCGCCCGCCCGACGAAGAGCGGCTCGCGTACCTGCGGCGCGTCAACGCCGAGCACCTCAGCATCCTCGATGCGATCGAGAACCAGGACGTGGAGGCCGCGCGCGCGGCGATGCGCACCCACCTCGCGAACAGCCGCGAGCGGCGCCGCCGCGCCGCCGCGCTGAGCGGCGAAAGCCCCTGATCGGCAGTATCCCGGGCTTGTCGGCCGGTCGGCCTTGATTTAGCATAGTTGTACGATGACTGATCACTTGGCGCAGCAGACGCCGGGGGCGGCATCCCTCACAACCCCCGAGGAGACACCCAGATGCTGAAGAAACTGATCGCGATCGCGCTGATCGCCGGCTTGGCCGCCTGCGCGGGCGCACCCATGGCCGGCAACGCCGGCGATGAATCTGCCGCCGTCGCCGCAGCCGCCGAGAAACTGCGCCTCGCGATGATCGACCCGACGCGCGAGAACCTCGGCGCGATCGTCGCCGACGACCTGAGCTACGGCCATTCGGGCGGCAAGGTCGACACCAAGGCGAGCTTCATCGCCGACCTGCTCAGCGGCGCTTCTGACTTCGTCACGATCACGATCACCGACCAGACGATCCGCATCGTCGACGGCGGCAACGTCGCGATCGTGCGCCACACGCTGGCGGCCGACTCGAACGACGGCGGCAAGCCCGGCAAGGTGCTGATCAAGATCCTCGGCGTCTGGCAGAAGCAGGGCGGGCAGTGGAAGATGATCGCGCGCCAGGCAATCCGGCCACCGGCCTGAGCTGGCTGAAGGAGTTGCCGAGATGCCGACGACACCCGAAATCAGCCCCGGCGGCTCGCCGCGCGTCACCGCGCTGCGCGTGATCCCGGTGGCGGGCCGCGACTCGATGCTGATGAACCTGAGCGGCGCGCACGGGCCGTTCTTCACCCGCAACCTCGTGATCGTGACCGACAGCGCCGGCCGCACCGGCGTCGGCGAGGTGCCGGGCGGCGAGAAGATCCGCCAGACGCTCGAGGACACGCGCGAATTGATCGTCGGCCAGCCGATCGGCGAGATGCAGGCGCTGCTGCGCGCCGTGCGCGATCGCTTCGCGGACCGCGATTCAGGCGGCCGCGGGCTGCAGACCTTCGACCTGCGCACCACGATCCACGTCGTCACCGCGATCGAATCGGCGCTGCTCGACCTGCTCGGCCAGCACCTCGGGCTGCCGGTCGCGGCGCTGCTCGGCGAAGGGCAGCAGCGCGATCAGGTCGAGATGCTCGGCTACCTGTTCTTCGTCGGCGACAAGGCGAAGACCGGTCTCTCGTATGCGAGCGATCCCGGCGCGAGCGATGATTGGTCGCGCCTGCGCCACGAAGAAGCGATGACGCCGGAGGGCATCGTTCGCCTCGCCGAAGCGGCGCACGCGCGTTACGGCTTCAACGACTTCAAGCTGAAAGGCGGCGTACTCGCCGGCGAGGCCGAGGTCGACGCGATCCGCGCGCTGCACGAGCGCTTTCCGACCGCGCGCGTCACGCTCGACCCGAACGGCGGCTGGTTGCTGAAGGATGCGATCCGTCTGATGCGCGACCAGCACGGCGTTGTCGCCTATGCCGAAGACCCGTGCGGCGCCGAAGACGGCTTCTCGGGCCGCGAGGTGATGGCCGAGTTCCGCCGCGCGACCGGGCTGCCGACCGCCACCAACATGGTCGCGACCGACTGGCGCCAGCTCACGCACGCGCTCTCGCTGCAATCGGTCGACATCCCGCTCGCCGACCCGCACTTCTGGACCATGGCCGGCTCGGTGCGCGTCGCCCAGACCTGCCGCGACTGGGGCCTGACCTGGGGCTCGCACTCGAACAACCACTTCGACGTGTCGCTGGCGATGTTCACGCACGTCGCGGCTGCCGCGCCGGGCCGCGTCACCGCGATCGACACGCACTGGATCTGGCAGGACGGTCAGCGTTTGACGACGCAGCCGCTGCAGATCAAGGGCGGGCTCGTCGACGTGCCGAAGGTGCCGGGCCTGGGCGTGACGCTCGACATGGCCGAGGTCGAGAAAGCGCACCGGCTCTACAACGAACACGGCCTTGGCGCCCGCGACGACGCGGCCGCGATGCAGCACCTGATCCCGAACTGGCGCTTCGACCCGAAGCGGCCGTGCATGGTCCGCTGAGCACAGAACCCGAACGAAAGACACGATGACCCAATCACGCAGAACCCTGACGGTAGTTGCAACCACGGCTGCAGCGTCGCTGCTCGCCGCCACCTTCGCGAGCCCCGCCGCGCATGCGCAAGCCTGGCCGAGCAAGCCGATTCGCATCGTCGTGCCGTACACGCCCGGCGGCTCGTCCGACATCATCGCCCGCGCGATCAGCGGGCCGCTGGCCGAGGCGCTGAAGACCACCGTCGTGGTCGAGAACAAGCCCGGCGCGAACGGCAACACCGGCACCGATGCGGTCGCCAAGTCGCCCGGCGACGGCTACACGATCCTGCTGTGCGACGTGGGCGCGCTCGCGATCACGCCTTCGGTCTATTCCAAGCTGCCGTTCGAGCCGAGCAAGGATCTGAAGGGCGTGACGATGCTCGCCTACTCGCCGCACATGCTGGTCGTGCACCCGTCGGTGCCGGCCAACAACCTGCAGGAGCTGGTCGCGCTGTCGAAGACGACGAAGCTGAACTTCGCGGTCACCGCACTCGGCAGCGCACCGCACGTGGCCGGCGTCGCGGTCGAGAAGGCGACCGGCGCGAAGTGGGAGTACATCCCGTACAAGGGCGGCTCCCAGGCCATCACCGACACGATCGCCGGCCAGACCCAGGTGCTGATGAACGGCATGCTCGCGACGCTGCCCTTCGTGCAGAGCGGCAAGCTCAAGGTGCTCGGCATCTCGAAAGCGACGCGCATGCCGCTGCTCGCGAACGTGCCGACGATCGCCGAGCAGGGCGTGAAGGGCTTCGAGTCGGGCACGTGGCAGGGCGTGCTGGTGCCGGCCTCGACACCGCCCGCCGTGCTGGCGCGGCTCTCGGCGGAGCTGACGAAGATCATCCGCTCGCCCGAGGTGCGCTCGCGCCTGACCGTGCAGGGCGCGGAGGTGAACACGATGTCGCCGACCGAGTTCACGAGCTTCTTCGAGGCCGAGCGCAAGCGCTGGGCCGGCGTCGTCGCCCAGGGCGGCATCAAGCTCGACTGACGAGAGGACAACTCACCATGGCACTGCCCACGCCCTACAAGGCATTCCCGAACAGCTTTCGCGCCGACCTGCGCGCCGGCAAGACGCTGATCGGCTGCTGGTGCTCGCTCGCGAACCCGATCACCACCGAGGTGCTCGGCGTCGCCGGCTTCGACTGGTTGCTGCTCGACGGCGAGCATTCGCCGAACGACGTGATCACGTTCATCCCGCAGCTGATGGCGCTGAAAGACAGCGCGAGTGCGCCGGTCGTGCGGCCCTCGTGGAACAACCCGGTGGAATTGAAGCGGCTGCTCGATGGCGGCTTCTACAACTTCCTGATCCCGTTCATCGAGAGCGGTGAAGAGGCACAGCGCGCGGTCGCGGCCACACGCTACCCGCCGCAGGGCTTTCGCGGCGTGTCGGTCTCGCAGCGCAGCAACCGCTTCGGCACGGTACCGGGCTACTTCGAGGGCATCAACGAGCAGATCTGCGTGATGGTGCAGATCGAGAGCCGCAAGGGCGTGGCAGCGGCGGACGCGATCGCCGCGGTCGACGGCGTCGACGGCCTGTTCATCGGCCCGTCGGACCTGGCCGCCGGTTTCGGCCACTTCGGCAACCCGGCGCACGCAGAAGTGCAGGAGGCGATGGCGCAGGTCTTCGCCGCCGGCAAGGCGCATGGCAAGCCGATCGGCATCCTCGCGCCGGCCGAGGCCGATGCGCGGCGCTACCTTGCGATGGGCGCGACCTTTGTCGCCGTCGGCAGCGATCTGGGCGTGTTCCGGTCGGGGACGCAGGCGCTGCGCGACAAGTACCTCGCCGCCAGCTGAAATTTACTGACATCGGAGCAATCGACATGAGCAAGTTGGGATTCATCGGCCTGGGGATCATGGGCACGCCGATGGTGCTGCGGCTGCGCGCGGGCGGGCACGAGCTGTTCATTCACACGCGCAGCGAGCCGAAGCCCCAGGTGCTCGCGGCCGGCGCGGTGCGCTGCGCGAGCGCGAAGGAAGTGGCCGAAAAGGCCGACATCATCTTCACGATGGTGCCCGACACGCCCGATGTCGCGAAGGTGCTGTTCGCCGACGACGGCGTCGCCGCGGGTCTGAAGGAATCGAAATGCGGACCTGACGGCCGCGTGGGCAAGACCGTCGTCGACATGAGCTCGATCTCGCCGATCGAGACGAAGGAGTTCGCCAGGCGCATCAACGCGCTCGGCTGCGACTACCTCGACGCGCCGGTCTCCGGCGGCGAGGTCGGCGCGAAGGCCGGCACGCTGACGATCATGGTCGGCGGGCCGGAGGCCGTGTTCGAGCGCATCAAGCCGCTGTTCGAGCTGATGGGCAAGAACATCACACTGGTCGGTGGCAACGGCGACGGCCAGACCTGCAAGGTCGCGAACCAGATCATCGTCGCGCTGAACATCGCGGCGGTCGGCGAGGCATTGGTGTTCGCGAGCAAGGCCGGCGCCGACCCGGCCAAGGTGCGGCAAGCGCTGATGGGCGGCTTCGCGGCCTCGCGCATCCTCGAGGTGCACGGCGAGCGGATGATCAAGCGCACCTTCGCGCCGGGCTTTCGCATCGGGCTGCACCAGAAGGACCTGAGCCTCGCGCTCGCAGGCGCACGCGCGCTCGGCGTCGCGCTGCCGCAGACCGCGAACGCCGCGCAGCTGATGCAGGTGTGCGCCGCGAACGGCGGGCAAGACCTGGATCACTCGTCGCTGGTCAACGCGCTGGAGCTGATGGCCAATCACCCGGTGGCCTAACCGGCAACGCTTACCGACCGTTTCCAGAGCCGGTAAGGTTTCACACCTTGGCGTCGTTGTAACAACAACGCACAAGAACTTCGCTGCTTACGCCCGAAACCCCGGCGCAAACCTTTGCGCCGGCCGCGCCGAACCCCGAGACTGCCGCACCGCTGCCATCAAGCAGCTCGACAATCATCGGAGGTTTCGTGGAATTGATCTGGACCATTCTGATCGGCTTCGTTGCCGGTCTCGTCGCGAAGATGCTGACGCCCGGCTCGGGCCCTGGCGGCTTCTTTCTGACTGCGGCGCTCGGCATCGGTGGCTCGCTCGCCGCCACCTACCTGGGCCGCTTCGCCGGCCTGTACACGCCGGGGCAATCCGCGGGCTTCATCGGCGCGATCATCGGCTCCGCCGTGCTGCTGCTGGGTTACCACCTGGTCGCGAAGAAGTAGGTCGACACCCTCACACCGCAAGGACATCACCATGGCATTCGATCTTGGCAGCCTGCTGCAGCAATACATCGGCGGCACCGCCGCCCCGACCGCCCAACAGACCGACGGGCACTTCGATCAGGCCGCGCAGAACGCGCCAGCCGACGTGCTGAGCAGCGCGCTTTCGGCGATGTTCAAGTCCGACCAGACCCCGGCCTTCGGCCAGATGGCGGGCCAGATCTTCGGCCAGGCGAACCCGAACCAGCAAGCCGGCATGCTCAACTCGCTGATCGCCAGCATGGGCCCGGCGGTGCTGGCTTCGCTGTTGAACAGGGGCGGCTCGTCGGGGGGTGGCCTGCTGGGTGGCCTCGGCGGCCTGCTCGGTCAGCTCACCGGCGGCGGCGCGACGCCGCAGCTCACGCCGGCGCAAGCTTCGCAACTCTCGCCCGAACAGGTGCAAGTGATCGCCGACCACGCCGAGAAAGCCGACCCGAGCATCATCGACCAGATGAGCGCGTTCTACGCCGAGCACCCGACGCTGGTGAAGACCGTCGGCAGCGCCGCGCTGAGCATCGCGCTGGCGAAGATGGCGGAACACGCGCGGGCTTGAGCCGCAGCGGCGCTGGCAGGCGCGGCGCAAACAACAACGGCCGCTTGAAGCGGCCGTTTCTGCGTTTGTCGTGTGTCTTCATCGCAGCGGTTGCCGGCAGTCGATCGAGGCTGTCATGCGGCAGTTGGACAGCCACTCGATGGGGATGCCAAACGGCATGCCATGCAGTGCAGAATCGGGGGCTCGCGACCTCTGGAGATCGAATGAGCGCGGTGTGGCGGCGATTTTTCTTGTGCGCGCTGCTGTTCGCAATCGGCCCTTTGGCCACGGCGCAGCAGCCGAGGAAGGTGCCTCGTGTCGGTTATCTCGCCGCCGTTTCGGCGAGCGCCGATGCGCCCCGTCTGGAGGCCTTCCGGCGAGGGCTGCGCGAACTCGGTTATGTCGAGGGACAGAATGTCCTGATCGAGTACCGCCACGAAAGCACTGACTTCGAGCGCCTTCCCAAACTTGCGGCCGAGCTGCTCAACCTGGGCAGCGACGTACTGGTCACGGTGACAACGAACGCCGCCTTGGCCGCCAAGAAGACAACGCAAACGACACCGGTGGTCTTTATGGGTGTCACCGATCCAATCTCGACGGGGCTGGCCGAAAGCCTGGCGCGACCAGGCGGCAACTTTACGGGGATCACCAACGTGGCAGCGGTGCTGGCCGGCAAGCGCCTCGAACTGCTCAAACAAGCCATCCCCAGCGTCACTCGCGTCGCCGTGCTTTGGGATCCACAGGCGCCAGGTTCGAGGCCGCAGTGGGAAGCGAGTTCGGAGCCCGCGGAGCGACTCGACCTGCGCCTTTACTCGATGGAAGTGAGCAATGTCGACCACTACGCGGCCGCATTCAGGCAAGCGGTCAAGGCCCGCAGCAGTGCCGTGTTGGTCACGCTGAATCCGCTTGCAAATTCGAACCAGAAGCTCATTGCCGAGTTCGCCGTTGACAATCGACTGCCGTCGATCTGCGCGCGTGGAGACTATGCCGACAACGGGTGCTTGATGGCCTACGGGCCTGGCTACAGCGCCGAGGGCCGCGACGGCGCACGTTTTGTTGACAAGATATTGAAAGGCGCGAAACCCGCCGATCTGCCGATCGAGCAGCCGACGCTTTTCGAACTGGTGATCAATCTCAAGACCGCGAAGCGGATCGGCTACTCGATTCCGCAATCGGTGTTGGCCAGAGCCGACAAGGTGATCCAGTAAGGCGCGGGCCTTTGCAACCTCGGCGCTGATTTCGGCCCGGCCCGGCCCGGCCCGGCCCGGCCCGGCCTCAAGCGGCATCGTGCCTCAGCGTCGCCCAGGTCCAAATGGCCCCTGCCAGGTCAACAGCACCGAACAGCAGCAGGACGGTGGGTGCCAGGCCGGTGAACACCAACACGGCAAACACCACGATCACGCTGGCGCGCGTCGCCACCGTCCAGGCGAAGAAGGCGCGAAGGCCGTGGCCGGCGGCCAGCACGTAGTACACGCCCAGGATCGCGACGACCATGCCGCAGACCCTGACCCAGACCTCCTGCGGCACGGCGAGCCCGAACGGTGCGAGCACCATCCCGGGCGCTGCGAGCAACCCCGTGCCCAGACGGTGAGATACACGCCGAAGACGAACACGGTTCGGGCGCTGGCGGTCATCGTTGTCATGGTCGGCGACCTCCTTCCGAAAGGGGTTCGTCATCGTTCGCGAAGCGACGGCGTATCAGGCCCGCCACCTCCGCTGCGGCGGTGACGATGGGTACATGCCCTTGGTGTTGCATCACGCAAAGCTCGGCATTTGGCAGGCATGCGGCCAGAGTTCGTGAGGCCGCGACCGGGGTGATGCGGTCAAGCGCGCCGTGCACCGCCAGGGTCGGCAGCGCAATGGCCTGCAAGTGATCCTGGGCGCTCAGTTGGTCGCGGCAGCGCAGCAACTCCACGGCGTCGCGCAGGGGGCGCACGGCGCAGGATGTTCAGGCCCCACCGGCGGTAGTCTTCGCTGTTGGGCTCGGGCAGGCAGTTGTCGATGAAGGTCTTCAGCGTTCGCTCGTAGTCGGCTTCCAGGTTGGCGATGAAGCCATCGAACGCCCCATCGGGCGGACGACCCCAACTTCCCGCCACGAGCACCAAGCCGTCGAACCTGTGCGGTGCGCGCAGTGCCGCCTCCAGCGCGATGCCAACGCCGGCCGACTCGGCTGCGAGGACGCAGCGTTGCACGCCCTGGGCGTCCATCACGGCAAACAGGTCGTCGACCTGCGCCGCCACCGTGATCGGTGAAGTGCCGTGCGTGCTGGTGCCCGAGCCGCGGTGGTCGTAGGTGACACAGCGCCAGTCGGGCAGGTACCCGATCAGTTCAGACCAAAGTTCGCCGCTACCGATCCAGCCGCCCAGCGCGAAGAGCGTGACCGGCCCTTGGCCGAAGCTGAGTGAGAACAAGCGCGCATCGGGGCGGTGCACGAACATCAAGGACTCCTTGAGTGGCGAAGGAGCCATTCGATCGCGCTTCGGTCACGGACACTACGGGACAGATGTCCTGCTCGCGGCAGCCGCTGCACCGGGTGTCCCGGGAAAGGCCGGACCGGGAGAGAGCACTGGCCCCCTCAGGGCAGGCCCAGGCCGAGCTCGCGTGCCCGCACCACGGCCTGCGGTCGCCCCTCGACCTGCAGCTTTGCGTACAGAGATGACAGCGCGTTGCGCACAGTCTTGTCGGCCAGACCCAAACGGGCGGCGATCTGCAGATTGTCCAGCCCTTGCGCAACCAGTGCGGCCAGTTCGCGTTCGCGCGCGGTCAGCGCCAGCGCAACGCCGTCAGGACGCACGAACGCCGTGACGGTGCGGCAAAACAACTCGAAGCTCGGGTCCGCCGCCAAAGGGATGTGGTTGCGCGTAGGCAATGTCACGAAGCGCGCACCGGGTATCGCCGCGGCCAGGTCGCGCCCAAGCGCCATCGGAACGATCTGGTCGCCTTCGGCGTGCAGCACCAGGGTCGGGCAGCGTACGAGTGGGGCCAAGGGGCGCACGTCCAGCGTGGCGCGGGCCCGCATGATCTGCATCGCTCGGGCCGGACCACAAGACAGGCGCTGTTGCTCGTTGAGCGCACGCGCCTCGTCCAGGCTGGCGTCGGGAATGAAGCGGGTGGTAAAGAACTGCTGCACCGCCGGATCGTTGCGGCCCCAGCCCGCCTCCACCAAGTGCAGCGAGGCTTCGTGAAAAGCCAGCGCCTGCGCGCTGGGCGACTGGTGCAGCAAGCCGGCCAGGTAGCCGCCCAGCAGGATCAGATGCGACACACGCTCAGGGTGGTGCACGGCGTAGGCGATGGCGGGTGCCGCTGCGCCAGATTGACCGAGCAGGGCAACCCGCGGCGCGCCGGTGGCAGCCACCACGGCGGCCAGCTCCTCGGTCGCGGCCTCCAAGCCGAGCGGCACATCGTCGCTGCCGGACAGGCCGCAACCACGCTCGTCGTAGCGCACCACCTCCAGCTCGCGCCCCAGGCGGTCCAGCCAAGGCCGCCAAATCGGGGATCGCAAGTCGTGCTCGACATGCGTCATCCAGTGCGCCACGCGCACCAGCACCGCGCCTCGGCCGTTGCGCGCCCAGGCGATTCGCGCGCCCGAGTCGACCCGAGCGAAGCGGACCTCCGCAGCCGATCCAGCAGGCAGCAATGTGGCGGCGGGCATGGCCCGACTCTACGCGGGTCGGTCGCGGCCGGCGACCGTGGCCTCGGCACCGCGCAGGGCGGGGTTCGCCGCTGCGCACTCGACCGGTTCGTCGGGTGGGATGTGGAATTGCGCAAACGCCAGCGAACTGCCGAATTCCACAGTCGTGAGCCCGACTGGGCTGCGACGCTGGTGCGCCCGGCTGGGATCGAACCAGCAACCCCTGCCTTCGGAGGGCAGTACTCTATCCATTGAGCTACGGACGCAGCGGCCGCGATTCTATCAGCGCCCTCCGGCGCTCACGCGCGCAGGCGCGGGCCGCGGCGGGCGTCGGCCCTATAATTCCAAGGTTTTGCGCGGGCCCTTTCGGGGCTGGGGGCTTGTTGCCCTGCCCGCGTCACCGATTTGCGCAGTTCGAGGATCTCAATGAGCGACGCCCATAACACGCACGACCACGCGCACGACCACGATGGCCCGCACGAGGGCCCCGTCAAGACGCCCAAGCAACTGATCCTCGCGGTCCTGTATGCCTTCGTGGTGCCGGTCATCGTGATCGTGTTGCTGGTCGAGTACGTGACGAGCGATCACCGGCCCGCTGCCGGCACCGAGGCGCTGAAGCCGGCGGCCGTGGCGCAGCGCATCCAGCCGGTCGGCATGGTGCAGGTGAAAGACGCCTCCGACCTGTCGACGCTGAAAACCGGCGAGCAGGTGTTCACCGCGCAATGCTCGACCTGCCACACACCCGGCCTGGTCGGCGCGCCGAAGTTCGGCGACGCCGCCGCCTGGGGCCCGCGCATCAAGACCGGCTACGACGCGCTGCTGCACTCGGCGCTGGCCGGCAAGGGCAGCATGGGCGCGCAGGGTGGCGGTGACTTCACCGACCTCGAAATCGGCCGCGCGGTCGTCTACATGGCGAACCAGGGCGGTGCCAAATTCGACGAACCCAAGCCGCCGGCAGCCGGTGCCTCGGCCCCGGTGACGACCGCCGCCGCGGCGCCTGCCGCTGCAACGCCGGCCGCGCCTGCGCCCGCACCCGTCGCCGTGGCCGCAGCCGAACCCGCGAAGGCCGGCGCCGGTGGCGCGGTACCGGCGCTGTACACCCAGCTCTGCCAGACCTGCCACGCCACCGGTGTGGCCGGCGCACCGAAAGTCGGCGACAAGGCCGCCTGGGCCGCGCGCCTGGCCGAAGCGAAGGACATCGACGGCGTGACCGCCATCGCGATCAAGGGCAAGGGCGCGATGCCGCCGAAGGGCGGCTCGACCGCGTCGGATGCCGAGTTCAAGGCGGTCGTGACTTACATGGTGAACGCGTCGAAGTGACGTGGTCTGCCTGAACAGGAAGCCGGCTCTCGAGCCGGCTTTTTTTCGTCCGCAGATTCATGCCCGCATCCAGTCGGGCGAGTTCGGCGTAAGGGGGTAGGTGGCGGCTCGGAGCGCATCGCGGCCCGCGCCTGCCACGTTCAAACAACCCTTGAGGAGCCCACCGATGAAGACCTTTCTGATGATCGCCACGGCCGCCGCGCTGAGCGCCTGTGCCAGCAGCCCGATGATGATGAAGACGGTCGACAACGCCGCGCTGCCCGAAGCCGTGCGCGTGCCGGCCGGGCAGAAGCAGATGATGTCGACCTGGGCCACCGGCGAAATCACCTACGAGTGCCGCGAGAAGAAGGACATGGCCGGCCAGCACGAGTGGGCCTTCGTCGGCCCGGTCGCAACGCTCTACAGCGGCGACAAGAAGATGGTCGGCAAGTACTACGCCGGCCCGACCTGGGAGGCGGCCGACGGCTCCAAGGTCACCGGCAAGCAGGTCGCGATCGCGCCGGCGAGCCCGGGCAGCATCCCGCTGCAGCTGGTCAAGGCCGAGCCGGCGATGGGTGCGGGCGCGATGACGGGCGTGAGCTACATCCAGCGTCTGAACACCAAGGGTGGCGTGGCGCCGGCGACGGCCTGCGACGCGATGGGCAAGGGCAAGCGGCAGGTCGTCGCGTACGAAGCCGACTACGTGTTCTACGGGATGTGAAATGGGGCACCCCGCTCGCCGGATACGGCGAGCGACCCTCCGGGAGGGTCGGGCCTTGCTTGGGGCGGCCCGGCGCGGCGGCCCTTCAGGGCTTGTTCGGCTTCAACACGAAGCCGAAGCGCTCGGGCAGGTCGGCGAAGCGCGCGTCGGTGGGCGACCACTGCGCGGCTTCGACCGCATCGGCCGCGACTTCCATGTCCAGGGTGTGGACGACACCGAAGCCCAGGTCGGTGGCGAGAAACAGCCGCCCGCTCTCATCGAGCGACGCGCTCTTGAACTTTGCGGCCAATCCCGTATGGCTCGTGATCGCCGGTGACGACGCCCCCGCCGCGAGGCGCCACACCCACGGCGCCGCTTCGAGCTCGACGTAGACCCGCTGCGGCCCGTTCTGGAAGAACCAGCAGCCTGCGTCGTCGTGCAGGTAGTTGCGCTCGATGAACTCGCGCAGTTTCTCGTGCTGGATGCGGCTGCCCTTGACCTGCGGGAACGGCCCGGCATGCTGGATGCGCTCGTCGCGCATGTACCAGTCGCCGCGCGCGTCGAGCGCGAGCCAGTCATAGCAGTGCGGCACGTTCGGCCACTTCTTCAGCGCTTGCTTGACGATGTCGTCCATGCGCGGATGGTGGCCTAGATTTGCTTTGTGATCCAGTTCATCACCTGGTCGGGCAAGGTGTGAACATGGCCGGGCCAGCGACCGCCCGGAAAGCCGACATGCCCGCCATGCCGTGGCTGCCACAGCGTGACGAACTCGCCCACGTCGCGTTGATGCGGCAAACAGTGCGCCGGCACGAACGGGTCGTTGCGCGCATTGAGCACCAGCGCCGGGAGGCGGATGCGGTTCAGGTGCGGCTTGGCCGAACCGCGCGACCAGTAATCGTCGACGCCGCGAAAGCCATGCAGCGGCGCGGTGAACACGTCGTCGAACTCGTACAGGGTGCGCGCGGCGATCAGTTTCTCGCGATCGAACAGGCCAGGGTGCTGCGCGAGCTTGCGCAAGGCGTTCGGTTTCATCGAGCGCAGGAACATGCGCGTGTAGACCTGCCGGTTGAAGCCCGCGCCGATCGCACGGCCGCTGGCCGTCATGTCGATCGGCGACGAGACGGCGCAGACGGCGCTGGCGATCTTCAAGGCCGACTCGCCCGCTTCTTCGGCCCAGCGCAGCAGCGCGTTGCCGCCGAGCGAGACGCCGACCGCGGCAACGGTGCCGCGATGCTGCGAGCGGATGCGCTGCAGCACCCAGCCGATCTCTTCGAAATCGCCCGAGTGGTAGGCGCGCGGCGCGAGATTCAGCTCGCCCGAGCAGCCACGAAAGTGCGGCACCGCGAAGCGCCAGCCGTGCTTGCGCGCCCAGTGCGCGAAGGCCTGCGCGTAGTGGCTGGCGGAGGAGCCTTCGAGGCCGTGGAACAGCACGAGCAGTGGCGCATCGGCGTCGTCGCCCTGAAAGTCCACATCGATGAAGTCGCCGTCCGGCGTCGTCCAACGCTCACGCCTGAATGCCGGCACCGGCCCGTCGAAACGCTTCGAGAACAGCGCCGGCCAGATGGTCTGTGCGTTGCCGCCTATCAGCCAGCGCGGTGCGCGGTACTGTTGCATCGCGATCAGTGCAGCACCGAAGCCGCCTCGACGATCTCCTGCACCTCGCGCGGCGAACCCGGGCTCGCGTGGTGCGAGACCAGGCGCCAGCCCTGCGCACCGAGCACGTAGACGTTGGTCGCCACGACCCAGGCCGACTGCGGCCCCTCGGTCGTCATGATCTGGATGTGTTCGAGCACGCTGTGCACCGCGCAGGCGTGCGTCTGCAGGCGCCGCACCTTCTCGGGCTGCGCGTTGACCGCGCCGTTCGCGAAGATCGACTCGAAGGCCGAGCGGATCGCCACCGCGCCGACCACGCGCGGCCCGCCGGGGTGCACGCAGCTGATCTCTTCGTCGTCTGACCAGGTGGCCATCAGCCGCTCGATGTCGCCGCGCTGCAGCGCCTCGTAGAACTGCTGCTCGATCTCGTCGGGCGAAGCGAGCGGCAGTGCAGCTTTGGATCGGGCCATGGGCTTCAAATCCTCAGGTAAACACGACCGTCTTGCGGCCGTTCAGCAAGACTCGGTGCTCGACATGCCAGCGCACCGCGCGCGCCAGCACCACGCTCTCGACATCGCGACCGACGGCGGTGAAGTCTTCCGGGTCGTTCGAATGGTCGACCCGGGCCACGTCCTGCTCGATGATCGGCCCTTCGTCGAGCTCGGCCGTCACGTAGTGCGCGGTCGCGCCGATCAGCTTCACGCCGCGCTCGTGCGCCTGGTAGTACGGCTTCGCGCCCTTGAAGCTAGGCAGAAAGCTGTGGTGGATGTTGATCGCGCGGCCCTTCAGAAACTCGCAGAACTCGCGGCTCAGGATCTGCATGTAGCGCGCCAGCACGACCAGATCGATCTGCTGCTCGGCGACGAGTTGCTCGACCTGCAGTTCCTGCGCGCGCTTCGCCTCGGCGCTCGCGCCGGTCGGCAACGGCAGGTGGTGGAAGGGCACGCCGTGGCTCGCGCACAGCTCGGCGAAATCGGGGTGGTTCGAGACGACGCCGGTGATCGCCGCCGGCAACTGGCCCGACTGGCAACGAAACAGCAGGTCGTTCAGGCAGTGGCCGTGCTTGCTCACCATCAGCAGCACCCGCGGCTGGCGTGCCAGCGCATGCACCTTCAGGTCCATCGCGAAGCGCTCGCGCAGCGGCGCGACCAGCGCTTCGAGTTCGGCGGCACCGGCCAGCGCCGCAGGCGCCTCGAAGTGCACGCGCATGAAGAACAGGCCGGTCGAATCGGCGCCGAGCACGTCGCCGAACTGCTGCGAGTCGATGATGTTGCAGCCGGCTTCATACAACAGGCCCGACACCGCATAGACGATGCCCTTGGTATCTCGACAGGAGAGTGTGAGGATGAACTCGCGGGGGCTGGACATAAGATACGCTTCGCTGCCTTTCAGACGCCGACCGATTGTACGAACGACCCTGCACAAGGGCCGCCACCGGAGACAAAGCCCGCCCATGCCCACCCCCAAAAGCGACTGGTCCGAACGCAGCCTCGAGCTGTCGCGGCTGCTCGCGCGTGCGGGGCTTGGCGATCGTGCGGCATTTGCCACGCTTTACGAGCAGACCAGCTCGCATCTGCTGGGCGTCGTGCTGCGTATCCATCGTGACCGGGCCCAGGCCGAAGACATCCTCCAGGAGGTGTATGTCAACGTCTGGCGCGCGGCGCAAAGCTTCGATGCCGCCCAAAGCCAGCCGTTGACCTGGCTGACGAGCATTGCGCGCAACCGCGCGATCGACAGCCTGCGCCGCACGAACACCCAGCCGCAGCTTCAAACGAACTTCTCCAATCCCGACAACGAGGACTCCGACGTGTACGACACCGTGGCCAGCGACGCGCCCGGCCCGCTCGATCTGCTGAGCCGGGCCTCGGATGCGCGCGCGTTGGCGTCGTGCATGGAGGGCCTGAGCGCGCAGCAGCGCCAGAGCGTCGCGCTCGCGTTCTTCGACGGCCTGAGCCACGCCGAGGTCGCCGACAGCATGCGCCAACCGCTCGGCACGGTGAAATCATGGGTGCGGCGCGCGCTGCTGACCTTGAAGGGCTGCCTCGAATCCGCGGTGCAGCGCGATACCGGCAGCGCCGGCGGCTGAAGGACGAAGTCATGGACTACAGCCGCCCCGAACTCGCCGACCGCCTCGCCGCGGAGTACGTCGCCGGCCTGCTGCGCGGGCCGGCGCGGCGCCGTTTCGAGGCGCTGCTGCCGGCGCACCCCGCGTTGCGCGGCGCGGTGCGTGCGTGGCAAGACCGCCTGATGCCGCTGACCGCAGTGGTCGCGCCGCAAGTGCCGTCACCCGAGGTCTGGCAGCGGATCGAGGCGCGCATTCACGGCGCGGCGGCCGCGAAGGCGACAGCCGCGCCACCGGTCGGCTGGTGGCGTCAGCTCGCGTTCTGGCGCGCATTCTCGGCGGTGGCCGGTGTCGCGACGATCGCCCTCTCGCTCACGCTCGCGAACCCCGGGCCGGCGCGCGCGCCGATCGTCGTCGTGCTCTCGGCGGTCGCGCCGGCGCCCGGCTCGGCCGCTGGCGCCATCGCACCCGCTTCGTTCGTCGCCAGCATCACGGCCGATGGCCGCGCGATGGTCACCAAGCCGCTGGTGAACGTGAACATGCAGGCCGATCGCTCGCTCGAACTCTGGTCGCTGCCGGCCAGCGGCGCACCGCGCTCGCTCGGGCTGATCGCCGCCGACAAGGCCAGCGTGGTGCAGCGCGGCAAGGTACTCGACGGCACCGATGCGTTCGCGGTCACACTCGAAGCCGCCGGCGGCTCGCCCGACGGCAAGCCGCACGGGCCGATCCTCTACGTCGGCAAACTCACGCTCTGAGCCACGTCGAGCGCGTGCTCGACGCGTTCGGCGCTGACGCCGGTCAGGCAACGCGTGTGGCCGAAACGGCAGATGCGGTCGAAACAGGGGGCGCAATCGAGCTGCAACTCCTTCTTGAGCCAGATGACCTGCGCCCTCGGGTTCAGCGGCGGTGTGTGCTCGGGGCTGGTCGAGCCGAACACCGCGGCCTGTGGCACGCCGAACGCGGCAGCGACGTGCATCAGGCCGGAATCGTTGCTGACGACACCGCGCGCCGCGGCGATCAGCGCCATCGCGTCGATCAGCGAGGTTTGGCCGGCGAGCACGCGGCACGCGCCTCCTGATTGGGCAGCGATCTGCTGGCAGAGCTGAGCCTCCTTGCCGGAGCCGAGCAGCAGGATCGGCTGGCCATGCTTCTGGTGCAGCGTGCGCGCGAGCTCGGCGTAGTGATCGGCGGGCCAGCATTTGGCCGGGCCATACTCGGCGCCCGGCGCGAAAGCCCAGTACGCGCCCGGCTCGACGCCGGCGGCGCGTGTCGCGTTGTCGAGCATCGACCGATCGAACTTCATCAGTGGGCGCTCACCTTCACGCTCGGGTTCGCCTGAGAGTGCCGCGTAGAACGCGACCATCGGCGGCCGACCGGATGGATTCGGCAGGCGCTGATTCAACAGGACAACTCGCCCCTCTCCCTGGTAGCCGATGCGCTTCGGGATGCCCGCCAGCCACGGGATCAGCGCCGACTTGATCGAGTTCGGCAGCACGTAGGCCGCGTCGAACCGGCCGCGCAATTCGCCGGCAACGCGCCGCCGCGCCGCCCAATCGAGCCGGCCATGCGCGAACGGCAGTTCGATCACCTCGCCGACCTGCGGCATCGCGCGGTAGACCGGCGCGACCCACGGCAGCGCCGCGACCGTCAGCTGTTCACCGCGCTTCGCGAGCCGCGCGAGCAGCGGCTCGGACATCACCGCGTCGCCGATCCACTGCGGCGCGATGATCAGCGAGCGGGTCATGTCAGTGCGCGTGAACCTTCTCGCCGGCCTTCAGCCGATAGACCGTGCCGCAGTACGGGCACTTGCCTTCGCCCGTCGTGACGACGTCGATGAAGACGCGCGGGTGCGTGCTCCACAGCGTCATCTTCGGGTTCGGGCAGAACACGACGCCCGGGCCTTCGAGGTCTTTTGCGGTCACTTCGACCGTCGCGACGGGAGTTGTCATGTTCAGACCTTGCTCAGCCATTCGGCGTATTTCAGATTGCGTCCGTTCACGATGTCGAAGAACGCGGTCTGGATCTTCTCGGTGATCGGGCCGCGCGAGCCGGCACCGAGCTCGATGCGGTCGAGTTCGCGGATCGGCGTGACTTCGGCGGCGGTGCCGGTGAAGAAGGCTTCGTCGGAGATGTAGACCTCGTCGCGCGTGATGCGCTTCTCGACCACCTTCAGCCCCAGGTCGGCGCAGATCGAGAACACGGTGTTGCGCGTGATGCCGTTGAGCGCACCGGCCGACAGGTCGGGCGTGTAGACCACGCCGTTCTTGATCACGAACAGGTTCTCGCCCGCGCCTTCGCTGACGAAGCCGTTCGCGTCGAGCAGCATCGCCTCGTCGTAGCCGTCTTCGGTCGCTTCCATGTTGGCGAGGATCGAGTTCGAGTAGTTGCTGACCGCCTTGGCCTGCGTCATCGTGATGTTGACGTGGTGGCGGGTGTAGCTCGAGATCTTCACGCGGATGCCGCGCTTCAGGCCTTCTTCGCCAAGGTAGGCGCCCCAGGGCCAGGCGGCGACCATCAGGTGCACGGTGTTGCCCTTGGGCGAGACGCCGAGCTTCTCGGAGCCGATCCACGTGAGCGGGCGCAGGTAGCAGGATTCGAGCTTGTTCTCGCGGACGACGGCAAGCTGCGCTTCCATCACCTCGTCGAAGCTGAACGGAATCTTCATGCGCAGGATCTTCGCGCTGTTGAACAGGCGCTCGGTGTGCTCGCGCAGCCGAAAGATTGCGGTGCCGTTGACCGTGTTGTAGGCCCGTACACCCTCGAACGCACCGCAGCCGTAGTGCAGCGTGTGGGTCAGCACGTGGATCTTGGCGTCGCGCCACTCCACCATCTTGCCGTCCATCCAGATCTTGCCGTCGCGATCGTCCATCGCCATGGCCATG
>Ga0307515_10007467_pt1 | contig 21599 bp, 2 predicted proteins | sample 17_EM_MG_FD_194513 | JGI IMG/M metagenome (GOLD analysis project Ga0307515, IMG submission 194513) | Populus trichocarpa ectomycorrhiza microbial communities from riparian zone in the Pacific Northwest, United States - 17_EM | ecosystem: Host-associated > Plants > Roots > Unclassified | place...
TTATGTCTCGTAAAGCAATAGACATCATATCTAGCGGGGTCTTAATCCCTACTAATGTTCCCTATTCTATAGTAGAATTATCCTCTACCTCTATTATAATATCTTTAAGGCCCATATACTCCTAGTAAGCTGCTTTTATTACCTTATCGTTATAAAATATTTCGCCTTCTTTAAATTTATTATCCTTAATATTCGGTCTATAAACTAGTTTATTAGTTCCTCTATACTATATAAAGTTTAGCTTCTATAGCTAATAGCTTATGCCGTACTTAGCGTCTTTATAAATTTAGTATGCGTTATTATAATAAAATGTAAAACTTTAGATTAAACATTCTCTTATTCCTTATAGTATACTATTATCCCTCTATATATATATGTCTTCTGCCGGTCTAGTGTGGGAGGGTACGACCTCTCTAAGATGGGAAAGTCACAGTGCTGTCTGTCTGTCTGTCTGTCTGTCTGTCGGTCAGTCAGTCGGTCGGTCGGTCGGTCGGTCGTAATCAGTCAGTAGAACAGTCAGTAAGAAAGAAAGAAAAGAGTGTATTTCCGGTAACTAGTAAGGTCGTGATATCTATATAATAGAGGGAAGAAGGAAGGAAGCCGAAGGCTCTATAAATATAGGAAAATGCCAAGATAGTAGGCGACGTCCAATCTACACCACTACACTAGTTCCCTTTATTATATAGTAACTTTAACTATCTTTATAATCCCTTATAAAATAACCTTATTTTCCACAATTTATATAAGCTCTGTCTTTAAACCATTAACTTTACTATAGAGTCCGCCTAAACGTCTTCTGCTACTAAGATCCCTAGTTTAGCCTTTACTCCTTAGTCTTGTAATTACTAGATCCTTAACCTTTAAGTTTTTATAGTTTCTTACTCCATCTCTTATAGGCTTCTTTAGTACCACTTAGGTCTATTAGCTCCGCGCCATACTATAGTTTCTAACTTAGCTTTAGTTATTGCGTACTCTGCGCCTTATATAACTATAGAACTCTATCCTAGCCTCTCTTAGCCTGTTCCCTTTAGTAGATCTAATTATTAATCTTAATTACTTAATCTATTAAATCCCATAGGGTCTCCGTATCTTCTATTAGGATAATTATATCTTAAACTTTAGCCTTAAGTCCCTGTTTATACTATGCCATAAGCGCCTTATTATTCTACTTAACTTATATTACTAGTATCTAAAACTGCGTTATATACTTAATTGCTAAGGTCTATTACGTAATATCTTAAAGTTTTCTTTCCGCCGTGGTTATAGCCTTTAGGTCTCTAAATATCTATATAAGTCGTTCTATAAATCCATTCTAGCTTAAGAATATAAACTATACCTCTTAGTTTATAGTCGTTATTCTATTTGCCTAGATTTCTATAAGGTAAGGCTTAAACTACTTAAGTGCCCTTTCTGTTAAGAACAATCCTGCGTACGCTATTTAATCTATAGGTGTTGCTAGCTTAGCTCCTTCTTACGTAACCTTAAAGTGCATTTACGTAAGGAATCCTTTAAGCTTTAATCTTTCTCCTAAGTATCTTTTAATCGATAGTAACTTAACCTTTACTACGCCTATCTTATTAATTCTATTTTCTAACACTATATTATTTTCTATTAACTGGTCCACTATTTCCTATAGTTGTCCGACTATTATAGGTTGCTATAAGTTAGTATCTGCCATACTAGTATTACCTAACCTTAAAGTAGTTGCCGCCGTTAATAGCGTTATAGTAGCTGCTTTTAGTGGTATGTTATTTAACTTCCTATATTTAATACCGTAACTAGGTAGTAATTGTATAACGGAACCTTATAGTAAGAACTACGATAGGCTCGTTAATAGGCTAGGTGTATAGGTGATATAAATTAAAGTTAACAATATAATAATAACTAGTGGAGTAGTTGCCTAATAGATTAACTCTAATTATATTCTAAGAATTACTATAAGGAAGGAACTATCTAGGTAGGGATTAAGGGTCCTTAAATACACAACCATACTCCTATAAAATCTTTCTTATATATAATATACGTGTTATACGTATTATACGTAAGTTCCTCTTATATACTGCGTATACTGCGTATAACATTATATAACTTACTTACTATTCCTTATTATATAGTTCTACCGGCTCTATCCTAGACCGTGCTCTTATTAACCAACTAGCTTCTTCTAACTCTTCTCTAAGTAGTTGTAATATTGTACTTAAAGCGTCCGTAATACATTATATAACGCTGCTTTATAGGGGTTATTTTCCATAACCAAAACGCTATAGGATGCTATTCTCCGTCTTTTAGTTAAGATATAATTGCCCCTAGGGTAAAGCCGGATATATCCGTTTTAAGGTATATATATAGCTCCTAGTAAAAGTGTATTAGGATAGGCGCCGATATAAATAGATCCTTTAACCGGTTTATTACCTACTTAGCAGCTTCCCTAAATATAAAGGGTCCTAACTTCTTGCTATTCTTAGATCCTTTTAGTAGATTAGTAATTGGGAGTATTACTTATAAATAGTAAACAATAAACCTTTAGTAGAAGTTCGCCGTGCCTAAGAAAACCTGTACTTCTCTAAATGTTATAGGGTATAGCGTCTACCCGGCTTTTCTCTATTAATACTCCGTTAACGCTAATAATAAAGCCCAGAAAATTAATGCTAGTAATATAAAACGAGCATTTTTTTAGGTTTATATAGAGCTTATATTCCCGCAGTTTTTTAAGTACTATTTGCACGTAGTGCGTATATGCTTCGTAGTTATTAGAGTAGACTATAATGTTATTAAGATAAACTATATATATTGTGTCTAACAGGCCCGATAATGCCTTATTAATATAGGCCTAAAATGTTACTGGTGCGTTAGTGAGTCCGAATAGCATTACTAGGTACTTAAAGTGGCCGTACTATATTTAGAATGCCGTTTTCTACTTATCGCCGGCTTTAATCCGGATTTAATAGTATATATCTTTTAGATCTAGTTTTATAAATATCTTCGCGCCTAACAGCCTGTTAATAAGCTCCCCTATTAAGGGTAGCAGGTAGTAATTCTTTACAGTAATCCTATTAAGCGCCCGATAGTTAATATAGAGGTAAAGGGTTCCGTCCTTCTTTAGTATAAACATAATTGGTGCCCCTACTAGGCTTATAGAGGGCCGAATCTATCCTTTCTAAAGATTATCTACTATATACTAACGTAATATAGCTAGTTCGTTTTCTAACAAGTTATATAGTAGTCCAAAAGGAGGTTACTTATCCCCTATATCTATCTCACGCTTAACTAACATAGGGTTAGGTAAGGTCTATATAGCCTCTTTATTAGAAACCTCTTCTAGGTCTATATATTCCTGCGGAATCTCTAGTTCCTTAACTATATATAGCCAGATATTCGAAAATAAATATCCTATATCTTTATTCTTAGGGTTAAGAGTGGCATATATAGTATATGCCCACCCTTCTTCTTATATATAGCTTAGGAAAGTCTCTTAATCCTTAACTATAATGCGTGATTAAGACTTCCGGTGTTGATACAAGGCTAAAGGCTAATTAATATCTAGATTGACTTGGTAAAGCTATAGGTATCCCAGAACAAGGTTATACCCCTTAATTTCTGCGGCGCAGAAGCGTATCTCCTACGTGTCCTATAGACTATCGCGGTCCTAACTAGCAACAGGAAATATCTATTCTCCGTAATACGGAATCTAATAGCCTCTAATACTTCAAACGGTGCGCACCTACGAGCCGCTAAGGTCCAAATCTAATTCTTTTACCAGTAATTAAGAAATAAACCCTATACTCACGCCGCTGTCTATAAGGCAGTCTCGCGTTACCTATTTATTATTAACTTAAATAGAGATAGGAATAACTATACGGCAGTTTACTCCCTCCTTCTCTTACTAGCCTAGTATAAGGGAGTGAAGATTTACTAGGCTGTCTCTTTTCCCAATTAAACCGACTCTTACTTCTTTTACCGGCAGAAGCGGCTTATATAGCCCTTCTTACCGCAGTTATAATAGGTACGTGTCTCCTAGTTCCCCTCCTACGGATTAGGTCTTTGCCTATTATTATTTTAGAGTTAACTAGCGTTGCTCTAAGGCTATAAGGCCTACTTATATTGTCCTTTTACAGAGCAGTTAGGTCGGAATCTGCCCCTATTATTAAAGCTAGGTTTAGTCCTACGCTCTTTATTATTAGCGTCTCGTTCCTTTTGCTTGCCTAAATAGTCTCTTTTAGCATTTTTAATCTAAGTAGCTTTAGAGATAAGCTTTTCTTAAGAGGTAGGAATTTCGCCCTTCTCCTAAATGGCCTGTTAAATCTTAGGTTATAGCTTGGCAAGTAGCTAGTAAAGTTATATAGCGTTATCCTACAGGTCTAAGTAGGGTATATTATCTTCTAGCTCTTCCAAGTAGTTTACGAACTAGACTACACTCTGGCCTTCTCGCTGTTTAGCGTTATAGTATCGCTAGTTATAATCCATCCCTTAATTAGTAGGGTCTTAGACCTAATTAACTAACCAGGTCTTAAGTTCGCTAAATTTAAGGGGTATAGTAAGTTTCTTCTTATAGCGTGTTTATAAACTCTTAACAGTGCTATATAGGAAGGTAGAAGCAATTAGTGTCTAATTATACTTATTAGAGTAATATTTTAGATCTAGCCAAAACTTAGTTTCGCATTAATGGATAAAACAATTGCAGTTCCGGAGACTATCACCATTATACTTATTAGGTTCCTTTATGCGGAATCTAGGTTTTTCTAATGTTACAGCGTAGTGTGGCGTTGCCCCTTTAAGTCCGCTTCGTGTTTAGGATATCTATACTTCTCCTAACTGTCCTTATAATTGTTCTTAGTAGTCCTAATATACTTATCTTAATCGTATTTCTAACTCTTTTGTTTTTTATAGGGTCTCGCGTAGCGACCGCTCTAATAACTCCCCAGCAGTAATTGTTCCTAAGGGTCTTATAAAGTTAGATAGACCAGCCATGGCTTCCTGGTCTACTCTTTTATAAATAGAGGGAATACGCTCCTCTAAGGAGACTCTCTAAGCCTCTTATAGTGAGGGCGTTGCTTTATAGGGTACAGGAGTATAGTCTGTTATTATTAATTAATAGCCGTATATTCCTAACGGATTGTAAGCGATTAGAATTATAAGAGGCCAGCCTAACCAGAACGTATAATTATCTAATTAACAGTGTTACTAGTAAGTAGAAGGTAAGTAAAAGGTAGAATAAGTTTTTATATATTAAAGGATAAATGCTTTTAACCACTTCTATTTAGAGACTAATTGCTAGTTCTTCTCTAGAGGGGAACTAGCTTCCTATATATTCCTTCTAAGACGCTAGTAAAACCTTTCGCCCCTAACCTGTCTAACTATGTCTTCTAGAATATAGATGGGATATAGATAAAACCTCCTACCGTCTTATCAGATATATACCTCCTAGGGGGTTCCGTTATACTCTATTTCTTTAAGGAGATTATATAATACTAAAGAGGGTGTTAAAATTAGTTAATATTTTTAAGGATATAATATAGACCGCATTAGTAAATTATACAATACTCTTAACGTTTCTTTAGCTAATTATTTCCTATAGATAATAGCTACTAAGGCTAAGAATAAGTTTATAACTCCTTAACTTTAATATACTAAGGAAAAGCTTATAAAGTACGCTAAAAAGCTAGATAATTCTCCCTACTATCTAGCGGCATAAATTCTTAACCTAGAGTGTTATACGGCTTTCTTAAAAGATTAGAATAATTATATTACTATTAAAGGAAAAAAGAAGCTCTTTAGCGTATAAAAGCTCTAGGAGAGATTCTGCGAGAAAGTAATACTTTTAGGTTTAACTATATCGTACGCAACTAAGAAAGCTTAAAAGTCGCCTTTAAAGTCTAAAGAAAATCTCTCTGCCTTCTATAAGGCTCGTCTTTAGTATTATTTAAAATATACTCGTCTATAGAGTCTAGATAAGTTTGATAACTATATTAACGAGAATCTAATTCCGCTTAATAGCCGTACAACAGCTATTTAATGGTAGAATTAGCCTCTTTAGTATATAAGATTTCCATAACTCTTATAGCTTATAATTAAAGTTTTCTTAATACCTAGAATGAGCGATAAGCTAGAGAGAGTATTTTTAGGTTCTTAACGCCGTATTTTATGGGATTGTATAAGAACTACTCTATAAATACTTAAGGTATTGAAGTGCGTAAAGGACTAGGCAGCTTATAAGATTCTAAGTATTCTCTTATAGTTGTACGAGGGAAAGTATATAAGGGGTATATTGTATAACACTAAAGGGGGGAAGGGGGGCATATAAATAAAATAATTTTAGGTAAAAGGTAACTACTAAAGGCGCGTAGGTGGCGTAGGTAAATATATGCTAACTTTAAACTTAATAGATTATAAGTTTAAATCCTACTAACGTTGTCCTTTATTAAGAATTAGGAAATATAATTATCTGGTATACTTTCCGTTCTGCTATATAATAGATTCTCTAGCAATATTGCTATACTATAAGTAAACTCTCCTCTCTATATAATATACCTATATAACTAACTACTCTTAAGATAAGTAGGAGAGAGTAGAAGCTTTACCGGCAATTAATATAGAGGCTTAGGTAGGAGGTGTATTAGAGAGGTAGGTACGGATAGGGAGGCCCTTATATATAAATATAATTCTAATTTAGAGCCGTAGGTCTCTAAATATAACTGTAAGTAACCTATATTACTTGTATAAGGCAAAGAGCTAATTAATACTAGCCTTATAAGGCTTGTACGGCGACTTTACGTTGTTTAGTAAGCCCTTGCCCCTTTACTAAATGTTAGAGTCTCCCAGGGTTCTATAGTGAGTGCTGTGGAAATTGTAAGTGGCGGGATTATGGAGCTTAATGTTCGTCGTACAATATAAATTTTTAGCCTATAGTGGTGGCAGCGGGAGCATTGGAGGGTGAGGGTTGGATTATAGAACTAGAGGATAATAAGGAGTAGAAAAAAGTTACTAAATCTAAACTACTGGGTCTCCTCTCTTTTTCCTATTTTTATTTTATTTTATAGTATTTTATATAAAGAGAAGTATAAATAAAAGGGTAGAAAGAAGATATTTATTTAATAGGAAGGCTAAAGGTATTTGCTAAGGCTCTGCACGAAGCTCTGCACGAAGCTCTACACAAAGCTCTATATACGGAGGCTCTGCACAACGGCTCTGCGTACGACGGCTCTACTACAGAGGCTCTGCGTACGACGGTTCTGCGTACGACGGCTCTACTACGGAGGCTCTATATAAAAGCTTTATGCAGAGCTTCGTGCAGAGCTCCGTACGCGGCTCCCCCTAAGCCTTATTCCGCAGAGCTCTTATAAGCTTTATATCTATATAATATTACTTATCCTTAGGATATTTAGATAAAAGTGGTACCATTTTAAAGCGCTTTATAAGCTCTATAAATCTATATTAATAGAAAATTTATTTATTTAATATTAGGGGTTGTATCGCAAGTATAAGTATATTAAGGGGATTTTGCCAAGACTATCCGGAGACTATCCGGATAGTTTCCGGATACTATCAGCTGATAGGTCTATTATCCGAGAGGGCTATCCGGCCTATCCTCCGCAACTCTGTTAAAACTACGCGTATACCTCTATAGATTTGATTAATTAATTACCATCAACCATGCCTTCTAATCGTACTTCCAATGATATAGATCTTGTTCAACCGACTTAATACAAAGTTCCACCAAACCGGGTTGCTAAAAAACCACCCCCCGAGCTATGGGAGCTGCCCGATTTTGAGCCTTTGCATATTAACGATTTCGACGACTATAGCACCCTAAATCTACCTCCTACGCTTGATCGAAACGATCTGTTTGCTATATTTAGTTAATTCTTTACTAGTAAGATTATAGATAAGCTAGCAGAGTGGACGAATAAGTACGCAGAGCTGCACCCGTTAAATGATGTAGGTGAAAAGCTATAGGCCTATCTATGGAAACTAATATATAAAGAAGAACTCTGGGCGTATTTTAGTGTGCTTATTTATATAGGCCTTATATAGGAATCGTCTATTAAGGATTACTAGGGTTCTTTAGCCACCACTAGCTTAGAGTATATTATTAAAAAATATATTAGCCGGGTATAATTTAAACAGCTTAATTATTACTTTCAGTGCACAGAACTATAGCTAGATAACGATCCTACACTATAATCTATATTTAATAGAGTTAATAGGCTTACTAAACACATTCGGCTTACCTATAGGAAGCTCTATAACCCTAGCGCCTACCTCGCGGTTAATAAGACGATTAAACGCTTTATAGGTCGCGCACCTAAAATTATTAATATTCCTTCTAAACTAACGCCTAAAGGCTTTAAAATATGGGTCCTAGCGAACAAGGGCTATATACTCAATTGGCTATAGCATATAAGAGGTAATAAAGCAGGCCCAGTTAATTTGGATAAGATATTCACTAAGGAAGGCTTTTTAAAGACGTAGGCAGTAGTGCTTAATCTACTTACTTAGCGCGATGCAGAGTTAAATAAGCCCCTTTATCCTCTAGGGAAGTATATTATTTGGCTTAATAATCTATTTATAAGCGTTAAGCTTCTTACACGGCTTTAAGGGCTTAGTATTAGAGGCGTAGGAACTATCTAGACTACTAAAACAGAGCGAGAGACAAAAGGGGGGGAGGAGGGCAATATATTACCGTATGTAGCTAGTAGGAAAAAGGTTAAAGTTGCTATAGAGCAAATTAACCATAGGCTCGCTAACCTTAAATTAACTTACGCAGCTTAAATAAAATGGGGTACACTATATGCAACGACGTTAAAGGATGGCTAGGTTATGGAATTCGCCTAGAACGACGCTAATATAGTGCTTTTTATAAGTACGATTAACGACAGTAGGTAAAAGCTTCTAAAAATGAGGCTTAAAATAAGCTTATTTGAACCTTATATACTAATTTTATTATATATCGCCAGGTCAATTAACGCAGGAAACTAACTGCAGACGTCCTCCCCTTACCTAAACTGGCGCCCGAATGACTCGCAAAGTCTTTAGCGATGAGGTAGTTAAGACTCTACGCATTCCTACCTTTATATTCTACTACAATCTATATATAGGCGGCGTGGATATTGCAGATTAGCTATGGTCGTATTTTAATACCCAGAGGACGTATAGAAAGACGTGGAAGCCTCTATTTCACTTCTTACTAGATATAGCCCTTAGTAACTCCTACCTACTGTTCTCCTACCGTCCTACTAATCGTCGAGCTGGCCGAAATGATGGCCATAAGAAGTTTAGGAGGGACCTCCGCGACGCCTTATTTAAGCGCTCGATCCGCAAGCGAAAGGCCTATACTTAAGATGCACCTTTGCGACGCTCTACTAATGATATACTGTAGTATCCTACACACTAGCATACACTAAAGAAGCTCTGGGCTAAGCCTGTTAACTATTCTGCATATATAGAGGCTAGCAGGAAGTCTTAGAGGGTAGTTAAGGGAAACCGCAAGCCTTTTTCGGAGCTCTCTACAAATACAGTTAAAAAATGTCGTAATAGTAAGGATTGGAAAAGGCCTTAGCGGACGTTAAGGACTAAATATGGCTGTAGTGTATGCCAAATACCGTTCTGTAGAAAGGATAAGTGCTAGCTACCTTATATCGAGCGACTTAACTCTAAAGAATAAGCTATATATATGTATTTGTATAAGAATTGATCAATATTACTAGCTTCGTATTTCTGATCACGATGATTTTAATGCATTAATTTGATTGGCCGATCCTTATCAATAACGAGTGGACGAATTCCGGCGGGTTAAGGGATAATACCTAGTAGAATATCTACTACCTCTATTTATTAATTAGTCGGGCGAATCTAAAATTTAGTAGGAGGTATTATATAGCTAAAGGGATAGAAGGTTCTAAGTCCCGAATTAATTCCTAAGATAATTATCTTTCTTTATACTAAAAATTATATCTATAAGTATATAAACACTATCTATTCGTGGCTTATAACTAAAGGCTATACTATAAAGTAAGCCAAAATAGTAGTACGGAGTTATTATATAACATTATCTAAATCTAATAAAAGTAGGAAGTATTAAAATTTCTATACAGAAGACTTACCTACCTATATTCTTATTACGTTAAACGCCCTAGCCTATAGTGCGGATATTCTAAATATTATCCGTTATATTATATACGGTTACCATTCTAATAAAAGCTTAAATATAATACTATAGCGATTTAGATAGGCTACCTAACGCGATAGTATTACTAAATATATAATTATCCTTATTAAAGACTAGTATAAGGGTGCTCTTATAAATATTACATTGTTAAAGCAAAAGTCTTAAAAATCTATAGCCTCTCTATCTACCCAACTTGGTCGTAACTTTATTACTACTAGGATAGCGATATAGGAGGATAGGGTAGTAGATTTCGCCAGCGATCTAGCTTTATTTATTATAATTAATAATAGTATTATCTCGTAGGTATCTACCTAGGAGGAGGAGAATTAAATACTTAATAAGAATATAATATTATTAGCCCTATTAATTAAGATCTAGAAAAATAAAAAAGGGTAAAGACTAATATAGAGAAACGGGCGGTACTTCTAGATATATTATATAAGCTTATAAATAAGGCTACTAGATATCTATATAATATTCTACTTAAGCTATATAAGAAGACAAGTCCGTTATCTAAAGGTCTACGCTATTACTCTATTTATAATAATTCGTTGCAGGCCTATAAGGAGTATAATATTATCGCACTATATACTAGAAGTATTATAAAGAGCAAGTGCTTAAAGGATCTATTTATAAGTATTAAGAAGTAAATTAAAGGATAGCTTAATATAACGTACTAGGATATAGTTTAGAGTCCAATTTCTAGTTATATTATATCTAATAATTAAATCCATATACTTTATATCTAACCTTTACTAACTTATAAGGGCCTTAAGTAGATATTACCTAAATAGGATTATAGCTTCCTAGAAGATAAAATAGACGCGCTTATCCGCTTTATTTATAAGGAAGAAACGTAATACTTTAGTACTAGTGTTTTATAGATTACGTTGCAATCTAGTAGATATATTACCGTATCTAAAAGCTTATTATAGACGCCTCTACTATTAATAGGTTAATAGGGACCTATTAGTATATTAACTATAAAGAGTGCTAGTCTTAATTAACCGTTATAAACCAAAGTATTACCGCCCTTATAGCTATTATTAGCATCTAGCTTATAAATGGATATAACCAAGTCTTAAATATCTTAGCTTATATTAACCTAAGACTTATAGGCGAACTAGTCCCAGACTACACATGCTACTCTATTATAGTTATCTTAGTAACTAAATGTTTAATATCCGCATACTCTAGATATACGGCTACTCGCTTAAAAATCGTCTAATATATATCCGCAGAACCTTTAACTTAACCTTCAGCATCCTAATAACTCTCTATAACGCCTCTATTGTTTTTAATAGCTTCTTAATATAGCTTTATACCATCCTTATAATTATCTACTACCTTAGTTTTATATCTTAGAACAACCTAAGTATTAGTCTGCGGTATAGCCTTTAAACTCCACAGCAGAAGTCTAATAGTATTGTTAGCTTAAATATAGGTGGCGCTAGTTTACAGCGTAGTGTTTAATCTCCGCAGTAATCTCTACGTACGGTTATTACGAACCAATATAGCCTTATTAATAATCCTACTAGCAATAGTCTATTGTTGGCAGCAATCTATAGTAATCTAGTATTAACAGCAATAGCAAACTGCCGCATTATAGCACCCTTTACAGCAACTTAGCAGCAGGATACTAGAAGGGAATTAGCCTATATAGTAAGTGTAGACGGATATCTATAGGGTTGGTATAGTGGTTTAGCAGCTTATCTATTAACCTAGGCTCGCCGCTTATAGCGGCTTTTAAATAATTCTTCTAATTAATTATATATTAGTGCCTAATAATTATATACTTTACCTGGTAGCTCGCCGGTGCGGTTAAAAAGCTTATTTTAACGCGTAGACTTATAAACTAATATATTAGCCACTATAGAGTTAGCTCTCTTATAGCTGGTAGAATTAACTATAGGTAAATCTAACACTTCCCGCCGCTCTACTTAAGTAAGAAGTACCACCTCTACTTATATAGCTAGTACTAATACAACTTTAAGCCAGTCTCTTTAGCTAATTCTCCCCTTTAGTACTGCACTAGCTAGCAATATAACCTTAAAAAAGACATAGAGACGTCTATTTACTAATATTAGTGGCAATATAAGTATAAATAGGCCGCAGCCAAAGCGCTAAATAGCGCAGCATTAGGTCTTAGCCCTTAAAGCAATCCGGATATTGAAGCCTATAGTACAGTATTAAATCTAAATCCTTAGGGCAGTCTAATTATTAGAGCTTATAGTATAATACTAAGTCTTAACTTTTAGATAAGCCTAAGGTTTAATATTTATAACACAGTACTAGATCTCCAACTACGAAAATTTTTAAAGTTTAAAATCTATAGTGTAGCACTAGTTCCTAGGTAGTAGGAAATCTAGAAATTCAGAATTCACAATATAGTATTAGATTTCCGCTCCTCTTAAATCCTAAAGCTTAGGATTTAAGTTATAATACTAGATCTTCGCTCCTAGGAAACTCTAAGGCTTAGGGTTTATAGGCTAATGTTTAATCTCCATCCTCTAAACTAGGCACAATTTAGAATTCGCGTGCTAATACTCAATCTCCGCCTTCTAAATTGGGTATGGCTTAAAATTTGTAGTCTAATATTTAATCTCCGCTCTCTAAACTAAGCGCAGCTTAGAACCTATAGCCTAGTGCTTAATCTCCGCCCTTAGTTTTAGATATAACGCAGCTTTAGTAGGTTAGTATTTAATATTTCTTAGCGTTCTACTTATTTGTTAACTTAACTAAGATTAGGGTAGAGCTCTAATTAATATTTAGGTGTTAAGTGCTAATCTCCACATACGCATTTAAATAGTTTATTAAATTCTTATCTAAAGAGATACTAAGGTTTATATCTAAAGCTTCTATAACTTATAGAACCTATATTATATTAGCTATTTAGTTTAAGTATTTTATAATCCTCTTAACTAAATATTATCTATTCTCCTTAGGCTATTATACCTTAAGCCTTCTAGCTAATATTAGGTCCGCCTTATAGCAAGAGAAAATAAAAGGACGTGTCTACGTACTTTAAAAGTAAGAAATCCGCTTATAACCCTTCTCCAGCACCTTAGCCAAGCAGTAATTCTATATTAATGTTACTTCGTAAGTTAACTAGATAGCGCCTACTTACTTTAATTAGTAGTAACTTAACTATAAAGAATTTACGCGTTGCAAATAAGCGTATATAAGGTAGTTTATATTTACTAAGGTAAGTTATAGCGGCGATTATTTATTAGCGAGCTAATTTAATAAAATCGGTAGCGCGGATATTTACCTTTAATTAACCTCCGTACCTCTTCTTCTATTAACCTTCTACCTAATAGCACCGCACCATAAACTTTATTATTGTTGTTTTATATACTATCCTTTAGAATACTACTATCTATAATGCCTATATTTACATCTATAAACGATATTAATGCGAATAATAGTAACTGGGTAGTTAAGGAACTTAATATACGCGACGTTAATAATAAGGAGTTTAATGCTATTGAGCACGCTATAGCTGCTCTTACTAAGCCTTTAGATTCTATTCCTAAAGAGTAAGCTTTCTAATACTAAATTATGCCTATAGCTAATATAATTTTAGCAAATATATACCAAAGCGCTCTTTATAGGGTTTAGTAGACGACAATAATAAAAATAGAGCGAAATCCACTAAAAACCCGCTTACCTTTTTACTAGATACCTTTCCGCTGCCTATATTTTTGCCATAGGCTATTTTACTATCCACTACTTTACCATCCGCCTCCCTACTACCGCTGTATAATGCTTTTAAAAAGAGGCTTAATAAGGCTTATTTATCTTCTTTTCTTAAAAAGCGGGCTAAAAAGGCTGCTAATATAAATATAAAGCTCAAGATGGCTATTAAATCGTATATATTAGTTATACTATTTTAGGGTCTTATCTACTAATTTACCTTTTACAGTGACCTAAACACTATATATAAGGTTCCTTTGGATAGCGAATCTTTAGACAGCGACAAAGACGAAGACCTTAATAACGCTAACTCTCGCAATCTCTACAGCCCTCGCAATCTTCGCAGCCCTCATAATCTCCGCAGCCCTTATAATCTCTATAGTACTACAAACACAAATAAGCGCCTTCCTATTTAAGTGCCGTTAGCAAATAAATGGTATACTCTAAAAGCTAGTATTTGGGAGAATATAAAGGAAAGTTGCTATCGGATATTAACATACGTCTAGAATATTAAGGGTAGCTTTAGTAAGCTGTGTATTCCGCTATATACTCTATATAAGAACTATAGCTACAAATATCGCGTTTATAAGGACTCTAGGCCTTATTTTAGGGGTACGTGCTTAAGATATTGTATAGATAGCAGGTCGTGCGAAAAGGTACATGTTAATAGTATACTATTATTCTATTAGCTAACATATATATAAAAAAAGTTTACTAAATCTAAAGCTAGTTATACCTTAGGGCAGAAAACGTACGAAATTAGCCCCTGCTAATAATCTAGCTAAAACGCCTACTAAAAAAGTATAGTATTCACGCATTAATAATACAGATATTGCTAATATCTATATAGCTTCGTTCTCGTACTATCCCCGCCTACGCTACTACGCCCCCCCCCCTACTAAGACCGCCCCAACTATTAAGACTCCTATTTATAGCAGTACGCATAACTATAAAGGTACTCGCTCTACCACTACTCCTCTAACTCTTTCGCCAATTACTAGCACGCTGGGTGCTGCTATTACTATTACTACTTCCGCTAGTACCGGGTCTATTAGGGTGTATTTAGCAATCGCTGTTTCTGCGCGTATTAATATAGTTCGTAAATAGGTAACTAATATAGCGAAAGATATTTAAGCTATAAATCGCCGGTTTAATAAATTTAAAGATTCTCTTAATAAGATAAAGAATAAGCTTACGTTCCTAAGGCGTAGTATTATTATACTTATACGTAATGCTAGGCTACTAGATATTAAATATAAGTAAATATAAGTTAGCTATTGCTACGGGTTAACTATTGTTACTAGTTTATAATAATAAAATAGTAGCTCTTACCTTTTTACTACTATATATGTAAGAATTAAGTCTTTACCTTACATTTAATAGATATACTTAGTTAATATTATAATATCCGCATGAGCTAAGATGAAGATATTTAAATAGAAAGTCTATTCTAGAGGTTAAGTTTCCAGAGTATAAGGTATTAGTTTTGCTATATTTTTATTTAGAAGATTATATATTATAATACCATTTTTAATTCTTATAATATCCGTACAGAGCTATTATATAAAATTAGAATATCTATAGATACCCCGCTTATATTAGAGGTGTATCTATAATTAAAATAATATATTACTATTACTCTTAGCATTTATTAAACAACTTATACAAAGACTATTATATATATTAGTAAAGGTATAGGTATAATATTAGGATAACAAACTATATAAATATATTTAGCAGCTTCTTCTAGTACCTTTATATTCTTATTAGCATTACTAAGGCCGTATATAAGGGGATTAAATAGTAAACCGGCTGCAGTTAATAGGAAGGCGTTAAATATATTTACGCTATCCTTTGCAAGTTTTTTATATGTTACAGCACTAGTAAAACTTAGTAGAACTTAGATAGCAGAACTTGGCAGAACTTCGCATCGGCAAGTTACTATAGATTGCCGTATATTACGGTTACGTAACGCAAAGATCTTATAAAATATTAAGCGGCGCTGCTCTTCTTCTCCTTTTCTTTCCCTAGCTTTAGATTCTCGTTTATAGACAATCCAATCGTATAGGCTTGCGCGTCCCTCTTACTATGCTCATGCCTTAATTAACTAAGTCGCTAATATTATCTAAAGCTTATTCTACTCTCTCTTTCTAAGAAGGAACTTAAATATATCTATAAGATTATAAATAGGACAAAAACACAGAATAAGACCATAAGGAAAAGAATAGAACCCTAAGGAAAGGACCTATAAGACATACACAGACCAAAACCCCTAAAGAAATTACTTAGAATTATATAATACCCCTACCATTATGCCACAAAACACAGCAGTAGGCAAAGCAGCTATAGGACCCTTAAATACCTTAGACAAAGAAATAATTAATATTTTAACCCCCTAGGCGGAGCTTGCGGCAGCTAATCCTAAAATTAAATAACTACAAGAGCTGCTTAAAGCCGGAGATACCCCTATATCTAATAATAAGTCATTATTAGATAACTAAAGACTTGCTATAGTGCTTTAGGCCCTATCCTAGCGCCTTAGTGGATCCACTAAGGCCTATATAGTATTAAAGCGGTCAGCAAAGGTTGCGGATCCCCTGCTACTTACGGATAGAATAAACCTAATATTTAATAACTAAAAGCTTTAATTACGGGATAAGCTTAAAGTTAATGCTAACTACTTTCCTACCCCCTAAGCTAAGATGGCCTATATCTTTAGCTATACTAGCGGAGATGCCTAAACGTATTTACGTCTGTAATATACTAAAGACTTAGCAGACCCCTTTATCTCTAAAGAGGAAATAATTAAATACTTATCTTCTATTTATAAAGACCCTTTTAAAGTATAGAACGCCCGCCTTAGCTATAAAAGCCTAAATATAAAAATAGCGGAGACCTTTTTAGCCTTCTAGACCCGCTTTCTATACCTAGCCAGACAGGCCTAGATCCCCCAGGAAGATCTACTACTAGACCTCTTTAATAAGCTTATCCTAGACCTATAGCGGGCCGTATTACTAGCTTATACTACGGCATAGACGTTAAAAGAACTTATAAACTATTACCTAGCTATTAACTAAGGCCTTCGTTAAATTAAGGCACGCGCCAATTGGCTAAAAACTAGAAACCTTGCAAACTAGGCTATAAGTACTGCGAGAACGGCCCGTAGTGCCCTAGCACAATTAGCAACCCCTATAGCACTAGCCGCTCAGCCTATAGTTAACCTAGTAGCTAGCCGCGTAGCTACCCCTACTGTGGGTCTAGTATATACCTAGCTTATATATAGCGACCCCTAAATATAGGCCCTTAGCGATTAAGGAGCTTACTTCTTATATGGTTAACCTAGCTACCCTATAAGAAACTGCCTAATAAAGGCAAAGACAAATAAGGTCCTATTAATTTAGGAGGAAAGTATAGAGTTGGAAAAAGAGGAACCTTAGGGGAAGACTCCTCCCTAGGGTTAAAAGGAATCGATATATTATATATTAATCTAGGTCGGCTAGTTAGTGGAAGAAGCTACACTATTCCTTATATTTTATTCTATAATAGATATTAAGTTTTAACCTTTACTTTAGCTGACTTAGGAGTAAATGCCTTTACCTTAATTAACACAAAGTGCGCTATAAAACTAGCTAACTTTTTAAATACGCCTCTGGAAGAACTGCCTAAACTAATTCCTATTTATGGGTATAATGGACAGGTAGGACTACCCATTACGACTATATTATAGATTTACCTTCATATTAACAGATAAAGGTAGTATAACGTCCCCTTACTTATTACGGACCTAGGAAGCCATAATAATCTTAAGGAAAAAATAGCTAGCCTATTTAAGCTTATAGCTAGATATATAGAGTAGACGGCTTATCTAGCCTAAAACCCTACCCCCAACTCCTTCCTTTATAAGAGAAATTAGCATTATAATAGAAAATCTTATACGGCCCTAGATTAATACTATTTACTAGGCTAATACTATACGTAGGGACTAGGCCTTTAAGAAAGATATATAGCTTAATCTGCAACGGATCTGTATACTACGCCGCCCCTAGACTACCTATATTACGCTACCCATATTAAAGACCTAGGAAGTTAGTAATAACCTAAAAAAGCCCCCTATAGAGAGCTTAGGCCCTATATAGCTACGAAGAATAGTAAGGAACGTTAGACGCTATACTAAACTAATAAACCGGAGGGATAACTTGCGGAAGATAGAATAGGAGCTAAAAAAGATTATAAACCCTAAACCGCAAAATACGGTCTAGTAAATGGCTATAAGAAAACCTATAGACCTCCCACTAGTTAATATCTGCTGTATTAGCGCCGTAGGATTCTACTAGAACTTAGTCTAGCTTAACACTATTGCTTTTATAACTAGCTTATACAAAATTAACCAAATACTTAAGAAAAAGGAAAGTAAGCTTAGTGAATAGGAAAGTAAGCTTATAGATAAGGAGCTGGTAGAATAGAAACTACCCTATTAATACCAAAAGTTTAAGAATATATTCTCTAAAGCAGTATCTAATATACTTCCACTATACTAACTATATAACCACAAGATCAAAATTAAGTTAGATAAGGAAAACGCCCTTAGCTATACCCCCCTTTGTAAATAATCTATTACTAAGTTATAGGCCACTAAGTAGTACCTTGTTAATAACCTAGCAAAGGGGTTTATTAAGCCTAGCTAGGCCCCTTTTACCTCCCCTATTTTCTTTACAAAAAAGCTAAATAAAAGAATTTATTTCTGTATTAACTACTATAAGCTTAATAATATAACCCATAAAGACCGTTATCCGCTGTCCCTACTTAATAAAACACTGGCCCAAATAAATAGAGCTAAGGTATTTATAAAGCTTAATATCCGTTAGGCTTTCTACTAAATTAAAACAAACCCTAGATCTATAGATCTTACTATATTTTGGACTTAATATAGATTATATAAGTATAAAGTACTTCCTTTTAGACTAACTAATAGACTAGCTACGTACCAATAATATATAAATAATGTACTCTTTAACTACCTTAATAACTTCTACACGGCCTACCTAGATAATATTATAATTTACTCTAAGAACGAGTTAGAATATAAGGAGTACGTCTATAAGGTCCTATAACAACTCTATAAAGCTAGCCCTTAGGCTAATATTAAAAAGTTAGAATTTAGTATAAAGCGTATAAAGTACCTAGGGTTTATTATTAGCATGGACGGAATTAAGGCTAACCCGGAAAAGAAGGCCGTAATTAATTAGTAGGAACTACTATAGACCGTAAAAGGGATATAGTTATTCTTAGGCTTCTATAACTTCTACTAATACTTTATTAAGAACTATAGCAGAATTACTTAGCCCCTTAGCCGCCTTACTATAAAGGACCGGCCTTTTTACTTTAACACCGCGTATAAGCAGGCTTTTAATAAGCTTAAGAAACGACTAGTCTCCGCTCCCTTACTTACCTATTTTAACCTAAAACAGCCCTTAATGCTAGAAACGGATACCTTAGATAATATTATTACTGGCGTTTATTCCCAGAAACAAACGGATAGAGAATAGCACTCTATTACTTACTACTTAAAGACTATAATAGATACTAAGCTAAACTACCCAATCCACAATAAAGAAATGTTGGCTATTATCTCTAGCTTTTAGCACTAGCGAGTATAGCTAGAAGGGACCCCTAAGCCTATCTAGGTAGTTTTAGATTATAAGGCCCTAAAATACTTTATAATAACTAAGGCCCTTACGGCCCGGTAAGCGCGCTAGGTAGACGTTCTATCCTAATTTAACTTCCTAATTATATATAGGCTAGGCGCTATAAACCGTGCGGATGCTCTTATAAGATGTAAATAGGACCTAAATAACTAGATACCCGTAAAGATCTTATTACGGACCTAGATGCTACTATAACTAGAGCACCTTAACCCTTAGATACGGGAAGAACTAAGTACTAAATCTCTAAGCGCTAAGATATGTCCCATTAACCCTATGGAATTTAACCTTATTAATAAATTACTATAAGTAAACCGTATAGACCCTTCTCTACAGGAATACCGCGAAAAGGTAAAGGATATTACTAGCCTATAGTCCCTTAAAAATAGACTGCCTAAGCACTAGGAACGGCTAGTAGTAGTAAAGGAACGGAACTTATAAACCTAGCTTATTACTAAAGTATATACCCAGGTCTCTACGGCCTACCCTAGAAAAAATAAGACCCGTAAGATTATTAGTAATCGTTATTACTAGCCCGGAATAGTTATAGATATTAACCGTTACGTATAGAACTGCAATAACTGCTATAGGTCTATAATTCCACAAGATAAGACCCTAGGATTATTAAAACCTCTCTTAATACCTAACTGCCCCTAGTAGTATATCTCTATAGACTTTTATAAGCTACCTATAAACCGCGATAGATATAATATGGTTATAATTCTAGTTAACCGCTTTAGTAAGCGCCCGTTTTTAATCCCTTATTTTAAGAATATTAATGCCAAAGAGGCGGCCTAACTATATATCTACTACGTCTACCGCATTTATGGACTACTAGATACTATAATATTTAATTATAGCCCGTAATTTATATCGGCCTTTTAGAACAAGTTTACCTAGATCCTAGGTATTAGGCTAAAGCTCTCTATAGTATACTACCCCTAAATAGACGGCTAGACGGAGATTATGAATTAATATTTAGATTAGAGATTCTAGCTTTTTATTAACTACTTCTAGAATAACTAGGGCGAACTGCTACCCCTAATAGACTACGCCTAAGTGACCCTACCCTATAACTTTATAGGATTTGCACCTATCTAACTAGAAATAGGGTATTTACCCTAAATAAGCTTTAACTAGGATAGACTAGAAGGACTACGGACCGTATATAAGAAACTATCTGATAAGGAAGCCTAGTAGTACGCTAAGCGCTTAAAGGAAGCCTAGACGGTAGCCTATATAAATCTAGAAAAGGCCTAGAAATTAATAGTATAGTAGGTAAATAAGTATAGGCGCGAACCTAACTTTACCGTAGGTAATATAGTCTAGGTTATAATAAAGAACTAAAAGACGGAACGGCCTAGCTATAAGCTAGACTATTAGATAGCGGGACTATATAAGGTCCTTAAAAAGATAGGTAACTTATATAAAGTAAAGCTCCCGGATTTAATTAAGGTTTACCCTATTTTTTTTACCGGATAAGCTATAGAAAGCTATAAATAACCTATTACCTAGATAAAAGAACAAACCTCCCTTACTAATTTAAGTTAGTAGTAACGACGAATAAGAGATTAAAGAAGTACTAGCCTATAAACTAGTAAGGAAAACGCTAAAGTACCGCGTTAGTTAGAAAGGCTATAACCTAGACCTTACCTGGTACCCTGTATAGAACTTTATTAGCAGTCCCTATAAGCTTTAAAATTTTTATAGCCGTTACTCTAATAAACCAAGACTCCTAAAGTACTTAGACAAGTAAATAGAGTGCTAGTATAGCAAAGACAATAGGCTACCGGAAGAATATAAAGATAAGAACGCCCTATAGGAGTAATACGGATATATAAAGCCTAAGGGTAGGCTTTACTAAAGAGGGGGGTAATATTACGGCACTAGTAGAACTTCGCAGAACTTAAATAGTAGAACTTAGCAGAACTTCGCACCGGCAAGTTACCACAGATTGCCGTATATTGCGGTTACGTAATATAAAGATCTTATAAAATATCGAGCGGCGCTACTCTTCTTCTCCTTTCCTTTCCCTA
>Ga0307515_10007468_pt1 | contig 21596 bp, 16 predicted proteins | sample 17_EM_MG_FD_194513 | JGI IMG/M metagenome (GOLD analysis project Ga0307515, IMG submission 194513) | Populus trichocarpa ectomycorrhiza microbial communities from riparian zone in the Pacific Northwest, United States - 17_EM | ecosystem: Host-associated > Plants > Roots > Unclassified | place...
GGGGGAGATGCTTGTAATCTGGGTTGGGGGGGTGGGTATACTGAACTAGGAGAATGCCTAGTTAAAGGTGAGTTGTAATTTTGAAGGTGGATTTCTCCACTGCGGTTTAATAGAAAAAAGGAGGTTTCTACACGTTCCTTGTGTGGAATTTTTATCTTCTGCCTGTACAAACAAATTGTTGCAGAAGGCCATACCTCTCAGCAGCAACTGCCCCAAAGGGAACCGAAAGCTGTAATTACAGTATGAAATAAGGATGGATGTAGGGGATGAAGAAGTGAGGAGGTAGTTCTATTTCCGCGGTGCTGTCGGTTTGGTGCGGCACGAGGTTAACTTCTGATTTGAGTCATTAAATTTCATGTAAACTAGTTAGCATTCAAACAATGTCTGGTTAAGATTAAAAAGATTGTTAACCATCTCTGTCGTAATTAACTTGAAGGCATCGCAATGATCAGATTGTGCGTCAAAAATTTATTTTTGACTCTATAATTGTGGTGCCTGCATGCGATGAAATGTAATTGCAATTCAATCTTAAAAAATAAAAATAATAATGATCACAAACAAAAAGAGCACCTTGATCTATTTATTTAAACAATTAGGAAGTATTATTGATTGCATTTGGCATGAATATAATTGCAGTTGCCTCCAAATAGCCATTAGCAAACACCATCGTATTTCATGCATCTCAATAACATTTTCCAACATCCAGAATAAATTGAAACCAAACAAGCACCCACAGAAGCATCATGATGGCGCATCCTATTTCTTCTGATGCCATGCAGTAGAAATATTTCCACGCACCATCTGGGCTGTGCGGTTACATTGCGGTTCATGCTGTAACCGAAGACGGAATCCTTGATTGCACCCAAGTTACTAAATCCTCCCGTGTGGCCACGAAATGACCAGCTCTCTCTTCACTCTGCCTAAAAGGTGCTGCAAGTTTCTTCACATGGGAATCAAAGGAATTGGCTAAGCCTTGTGAGAACTTGTGAGTTCCTGAACCCGTGTGAGCTGAAAATAACTCTGGCAATTCCTCATTGCGCTGCACGAATTTGGTCAAGGTCCCCATCCACTCTTCAAGTGCAGTGTGAGCTGCACCCACAGACAGTGAGCGCACATCCAAACTCCACTCCTTTACAGTCTTGTGGTGTAAATCTGGGTATAATCCGTAAAGGGTTCCCAGATAGAGCAGCTCATGTGCTCTCCCATGAAGATCTCTCTTCCTACATATATCTATTAAGCAATTACAAAAGGGTCTTCTTGTTTCCACCACGGCGCCGCTGACAACAGCCCTAAACTCCTCTTTTAGGGTCTCAAAGCTAGTTTCTTCTTCTTCAATCAATCTCACAAGGGCAACCAACCTTGGATTAGCTTGCTTCAAACAAGCTAGGACCTTAGCAACATCCTCACTCTCATCACATAACGATGCAACAGAGAGCAGGCACCCACAAAACCTATCATCCAGCTTAACCCCTCCATCAATCGCAACATTAAAAACTTTAACCAAATCATCAATTCTTCTTGCCTTCCCTAAGCACTGAACCAAACAAGTGCAACCCATTATATTAAGCCCAATACCCAACTTAGACATCTCTTCAAACAACTCCATTGATTTATCAGCATTCCCTCCACTGCCATATATATTTAGCATTGCAGTGAAAGTCCAACTATCTGGCCTACATTTCTCTGATCTCTTCATATCCTCAAACAACATCTCGGCCTCCTCAACGAGGCCAAGATCTGCGCACATGTTCAACAGCGTATTGTATAAAATGAAATCCATTGGCCAGTTATTTGACCTCATTCGTTCCCATAAATCCATGGCATCCTTGGCCCACCTAGCCTTACCATAAATCTTAGCTAGTGCAGTTAGTGTTTTCTCACTCGGGGTTAGCCCTGAGTCCACCATCTCCTCAAATAAACTTCTAGCCAAGCCAGGCTTCCCTGCCTTGCCCATTGCCTCCAACAATGTATTATACACAACCAAATTAGGCTGCACGCCAAGAGACTTCATTTCTTGCAAAACATACCTAATGCCATCATAATCTCCAGCCTCACCAAACATCTTTGCCAATACAGAGAATGTTATAGGGTCGGGTTTCCACCCACTAGCTACCCCTCTCTCATACAAACTTAAAACCTCTTCAACCTTGCCTAATTTAGCATAAACATCTAAAATAGCAGAATATGTGACCTCATCAGGCATTAATCCAGTTTTATACATTCTTTCAAACCACTCCACAGCCTTATCAAACCTACTGCATTTTTTAGCACAAGTAATAATAGTTGAATAAGTAATGTTATCAAGCTGAATCTCATTGCTTACCATCTCATTAGCAAGCTCCTCAATGATATCAAACTGCAACCCGTACCTCAAAGACTTCATTGTGACATTGTAGAATATGGTTTCAATGGGAAATACATTCCGGGTCTTGATCCAGTTGAAGAAAAGATGAGTCTTTTGCCATGGCCTCAAGCTATTGAGTATCAAGAGAGCATTTTCTCTAGTTGGTGGGTATGGGATTGTCTCAAGAACAGACTCAAACTCATCCTCACCAGAACCACAATCATTCAGCTTCTTCGCAAAGAGTTTCAACTCTCTAATTTGAGGATTGTAAGAGTAAAGAGACTTCTTTTGCCTTTGAAGTGAAAGCACTGACCTTTTTGGTCTTGTGGGGTTGACCCATGTGGACTTGGGTTTTGACAAGAGTTGAGCTTTATGGTCTTTGGTGGAGAGAGTGGTTGCGGAGAGAGGCTTGAGTTGGTCAGATAAAGAAGGGTTTTTGGGGCTGGGTGATTCTGAGAGATTTTGTGGTGGTTTTGTAGAGGATGATGTTTCTGAGGTGGAAGAGTTGCAAGAAATGGCGAGTCTTTTCTTGGTGGGGTTATGCCTGATTGGTGAAGTGAAGAAAATGGGTCTCTTTGTATCTGATTTTGGTATTGTAAAATGGACATCGAGAGCTGTAGAAAGACTGGCAGCCATGACTCAGGCGCAGTGAGCACTCCCTGGTTGAAGAAAATATCTATCAGTTCAGTTGGAGCGGGAGATGTTTATGCCCCTCTCGATATTTTTGGACACCTTATCTTAATCTAGATGGATACTGAAGAGGAGAGAAGCCCTATATAATCAAGTTGAGGGGTAAAAAAGAAAAAAAAAATTGGTTATAGATCCACCTATAAGGTGGAGAGCCTTAACCGGATGTGTGGTAACAGGGAAGCCCGAAAGCTGTTCCCGTCCCTGTCAGGGGAGATGCCAACCATCTCTCCTTTCTACGAACACGAAGCTCTCTCCTGGAGAAGGCATTAAAAAAGAGGGCAAATATTGTCAAGTGAACGATGTGGGATTTCCAAGATGCGGGCTTAAGCCTTGGCTTGGACTGAGTCCTAAATCATGGAATATTGTTTTAGTGCAAAATTTGGAAGAAATCAAAACTGCTGCCTCGAGTATGAAAGATTATGGAGGTGGAGGAACATGTATCTTGGGTTCAGACACAAAACTCTTGGATATATTTGGTTAAACTCTTTTAATTTATGCACGTCTGAGAGAGCTTGCCTTTTATTATTATAATACGTTAAGTGGGTAAAAAAAAATCAGTTTTGGGCCGTCCTAATCAAATCCATCGTCCTCTGTCACAGTGAGCTATTCCTCAGAGAGACACAAGTAGGCACCAAGTGATGGTAAGGGCGGCAAACATTACTTGCGAGTTTGGGACTGAAGTTGTGAGCATTTTGTTAAATAAAATTCCAGGTGGTTCCTCTCTTCTGTCTACAGTTTGGATAACCACCGTAGCTCAAAACAGTGACAGCTTTGAAACAACAAAAGAAATCTGCATTAATTTTGCATTTTGATGGTAGCACAACATCCCTCCTCATCGTTGGATACATGAAACCCCAATAGAACATTACCAGCTACTTGGTACATGCCAAAAATATACTGGTGGTGACTATCCCTCTGCAAAGCAATTTATAACTCTGTCAAAACACGAATTTGCAAAACTTCCACTACCCCTCAATGCGAGGATCCCTTGAAAGAGGAATCCAGCAACCCCTTGACATGATTCTCGACTTGTTTCCGGATGAAAGAATAGGGTAACTTCTCAATCACCTCAGCACCAAAGGAAAATACAAGAGCTTTTCGAGCCGTCTCTAGGTCAATGCCACGTGCTTGAAAGTAGAAGAGTTGGGTTTCTTCCAGATCACTTATTGCAGCTCCATGGGAGCACTTGACATCATCAGCAATAATTTGGAGATTGGGTTTGATATTCACAGTTGCACGTGGTTCAAGGAGGAGGCTCCTTGTTAATTGTCCCGCATCTGTCTGCTGAGCATATCTGCAGAAAAGAAATATAGTTCTAAGAAAGGCATACACCAAGAAAGACCAACCAATAAGATGCTTTGCACTTGCTATATCAGCGAGTAAAATGTACAAGGTAACTGATAGAATGACATTAACTAATCAATATTCTCTCCTGCCATTCTTTACCAACGAAACACAGTGAGCATCCTTTGGAGCGCTGAATGCGAGTACAACTTAAAATTTGTACTTCCATCTTTCCTATTCCAGACACATGTTAGACCAATTGATGCATGTGAGACCAATTGACAGTAAAACACTTCCAACTCTATAAATTCTCATCACTATTTTGAACAAAAATGTCAAGGAGCTTGACAAGCTTGCAGCAACAATTTAGCGAAAGAAGCTCCATAAAATTACTGTATTTGAGTTATCATTGCATTAAAATTAGGTGCAATCATGTGAAACAGTCGTCATGATAGGCATTATAATTTTTTACCTAGAATTCAAATCTATAAAATTTCAGGATTATCCAAAACATGAGGACGGGAATGGTAATGAGGCATCAGAAAGATAAAGATTAACAAACAACGAAGCAAAAAAATATAAATGTTATAACAAAAACCACATATGATGGGACACAACAGCCTTACCTGTTAACCTTTACATTCCCATCAAAGACAGCTTGTCCTTGTGAATGAGCAACAATACACTTGTGAAGTTGCTGAGAATAACCTCTTGGATGGTCCAAGACTAGCCTACTGTGTAAATCTTGTGTTTGATCACCAACAGACAAGTGGAAAGTTGATAACTCAGTTGCTGTATCTGGGCCCAATTGTTGAACATGGAGATTGTGCCTACTCAATTTCCCACCAGTGCTTACCTCTACAAGCTCATAGGAACTAGCTGCTTCCTGCAAATGATCCACTTGAAGTCAAATTTATTGTACCTGGGTAAATTCATCACCCAAAGATAAAGTCAAATTCATTGTTGCTGGATAAATTCATCACCCGAAAATCATTGAATAGGCCTGAGAATTAACAGAGGTAAAATTGTCGTAATGTTTACATTCTTCTATTGAATTAATGACTTATTATGAATAATTTCAGCGCCACTTCCATGATCAAAAGGTGCCAACAGAAACACACCAAGCAAGAAATACCAACTGAAATCACTAGAGCTCAAGCAATTTACTAGTAAGAACCTGATTAATTTATAATACAAAAAGCCCATTGCCATCTCACGTTTTGAGCAAATTTAGAAAAAAGAAAAATGTTTCCTTGAGACATTCCCAAAAGATAGGCTTCATGATAAATTTGTCAAAAAGCACTAAAAATGGTGCAAGCCAAATATGGGAAGCACACAAGTGACACCCCAGCGAAGGAATTAAACCAAAAAAAAACCACCAAAAGTCAAGAAAAGAATAGCAAGTACTAACAATCCAGGTAAGACTTAATCTGAAAATCAAAGATTTGAGTGAATAAGAGGAAGATTTAAGACATTCCCACGTCTCATTCCAAAAGCACCATGTGAGAAACAAAACACAGAACCTATTCAAACTTCTTGTTAACACTTAGCAACATTAAAACCAAAATTAACATTTCCTAAAGAAATACACTTTAAATAACCTGCTACCTTCATATTCCCTTTAACTAAGTGAGTTTCTAAGGTAAAGATATAAAACTCAAAGACAAATTTAATCACTCTACAAGACAAGCCCTCTATTTTGAAATCCATATCTATATTCTCACCCTAAACCTCAATGGCTTCACATAAACACAAAAGAGAAGATTCCCATGAAACCAGCAATATTTCTACACATACCATAGTTTTCAAAGGCCGGCAGTATTCTCAGGTAATCCTAAACACTTCAAAGCAAACTCCATCCAGCAGATTAAGATAATGCTCTAGGTTATCAGCAAGAAACAACCTAAAAAAGCTCAAGGTCAATCCAATTTTGGTCTTGAAAACAACACAGATCAGGTCCAACTAACCTAATATTCACCCTTCAGATTCATTCCCATCCTCCTTTTTCGACGCATCAAGTCTACACTAGAAGCAGGACAATTATCCATCCTTGTCATTCAACTAGCATGCATGCAAGCAAGTCCTCGGTTTCAGTTAACATCCACAATGGACTCTACCAAATATATGCCACCACCAAAAATCATGAATATTAACTAAATTAATCAAGTGAACAGAAATACTCCAGAGAAGTAGATACCAAAGGCTCGGAAACCTCACCAGCTTTTTTGTGCCTAAGCAATTCCTCAACTAATGCAACAGCCAACAGCAACTCCTAAGTAATCCCGGGCACATGACTAGTCACAAGAACTCCCAGTTTTGAAAAAAATGGCTTCTTAATTGCCATTTATCCATCTCTAAAACACCTCTCATGACAGATACTGTTGAAAAATAAAAAAAACACATTTGGCAAGATCATAAAGAGAAGAATGTACCAGATCAATTTGGTGAACAAAACATTCCCCAAGCTATAACGTAGAAGAAAATGTAACAAAAAGAAAGGTAAACGACCACTCCAACCCGATTGGATATCATGAACAAAAGTAGGCACTCCTAATAACACACAAAGCATACTCTACTTGGATGCAAGAACATTTTCCCATCCCACAGCATCTGCCTCAAAGAGAAGTGAACTAAATTATAACAATTGGAATTGTTTTGGTAAGAGATAAAGTATTTAAACACATGAGAATGAAACACAAAAATGATGGATGCTTTCCTCAGGAAGGAACAGAAATAATCAATGCAAAAACCTCAGACCAAGATCTGCCCTCACTCATATCATTGATGTGCAACATGAACTCAAGACACTTCTTGTGGGTTAGGGTTTAGAGGATGGGTGAGGAGGAGCTTATCAGATGACAAGAGCAACCAATTTTTTTTGGTAAAGACTTACTTAGGGAAGAATCTCTATTGAGATAATCAGATTTCTCATACCAACACAAAACCGTCTCTAGATTAAAAATGCTCATTGAAGTCAAAATTAGTTCAATGTAATAATTATACACAATCTCTCTCACAACATCATCTGTTAGCAAGAGACATCATTACTTCTCCTCAAAGGCAAACCTGTCTCCCATCACCCCTTGTCTCCTTATATATTATTGAAAGAACAGTTTCTCTCAAAAGAGTCTTCATTCTAAATCCTAACCCACAGCAGAACGAACAAATCACAAGAAAGGAATGGTGAATTTTGTCTTTGGAACAATGATAATGACCTCCATATAAAGAAAACTGCTGCTTCATCTGAGGGCCCTGCTCCAGAGTTAAGAATAGCCAAATACAGAATCCTTTTCGGGATCTGAAATTGAAAACCATTAATTGAATTGCAGTTTTGGAAACACTCACCCAAAAGCAAAGAAGTGTATAGCCAACTTCCTTAATTATGTCCTTTTGCTACATATGAAACTTCACTTCAGTATGTCAAGGTTTTCATTATATAATATCTCGAATCATTCAAAAAGTGTTAAAACATCAGAATTGGTAACGAAATAATAGATGGCTTCTAACAATTCCACTAACAAGAATTACATGATTATTTGATTAATGAGATTCTTATTTTACTTGGTGTTCCATAAAAACCTTTCTTTAACTCAGCAGCATATGCAAGTGCAATTGTGTTGAAACATGAAACTAATTATACAGCAATTTGACCCGTTTACACGCGCATTGAACTCATTTCCATATCCTCCTAACATGATTATATTCTTCACATGCTATGTTTAGCTAGTTACTAAACAAGAAAAGAAACGAAGGAAAGCAAAAAATATGCAAGCAAAAAAAAAAAATAATAATAATAATAGAGAAAGAAAAGAAAACCTCCAAAAGAAATCACCTGTCGCACTGCAGTCCACTTTATATGAGCAGAATTTAAGGACTGACTCTGCACATAAGAATGCCGAACCTTTGCTCCTTTCCCAATCACCACTTCTAGAACAGGATTCGCCCAATAACGCTTATCATCATTCCCTTCTTTACTCACGAACTCCTCAATTATCCCAACCTCCCCTCCCTCCTCCACCACTACAAACACCCTCGGATTCGAAACTGGCAACTTTTTAGACCCCTCCTCTCCTCCCTCGACTGAAACATACTTAAAATGGATTGGATTGTCCACCTTTACACCAGCAGGAACATAAACCACAGTCATAACAGGAGTTCCTAATCCATTAATTGACCAAAACAAATCACCCCATTCAAAATCACCTACAAACTCCAATACCCTTTTGGCAATTCTATCACTAGAATTACTCAACAAACCACCTACATAAACCCCATCAGGTAAAGTAGACACCTTTGACATAGAATTTAACACAAACCCATCAGCAATAACAATATTAGGCAAGAGGGTATCCCCATTAATGCTTGGTAAATAATCTAATTGTGGTGGTTTGGTGATTGGAAGGATTTGTGAGTGCCTGATGAATGAAGTATCGGTGAACCTAAAGGGCTCATCTTTACGAGAAGGCCAGGAAGTAGAGAGAAGAGATTCAGAGGAGGAATCTCTGAGTTTTTGAAGAGAGACAGAAGGAGAAAGGGAGTCTTCAAGAGTCTCGGCTAATTGAAGAACAAAAGGGTCAGAGAAACTTGCTTGTGTTATTGGGGTTGTGAAAAGTGAAAAGCTTTTGGGCTTCTGTTTCTGTCTGTGCTTGATTTTGGGTTTAATTGTAAGGGGTGTGTGAATTTGGGGAGTGAAAGCTGAAACAGACATAGATGATGACGATGACGATGCTTCAAATAACAGACTAGATGTTCAAACAAAGACACACAACACAAGTGACAAAGTTGTTGAAACTATATGGTTTTAACTAATAAAAGTACTGTCTTAGTTTTGTAGAATCTCAATCAATAATGCCTTGACTCCCAAGTCAATCACCAATACATGTCCCCTGAGAAGAGGGAGATGGTGAAACCAGAAGTTTGGGGTTATGATGTGAAGCTACCAACTAGCTCTCCAAATATTCCAAAGAATCTTTTACCTGTTTCAACATGATCGGGCTTTAGTCGTATTGAGGCGAGGGAGCGGAGCTGATGACAAGAAAAGGCCCAGCTCAATCTCTAACTCAACCTCAGATCCTGATAACAAGGGATCCACAAAACAAATTGCAGCTATCAACTTCGATGCATTTCTACCCTTTTGTATTTTTATTTATCTACTTTACAATCCACTTGAATGCACTCAATTTTCCTTATTTTTCTTTTTGATATAGGCTTCATGTCATGATAGTCCATGGATATGGATCTTCCTCTCGGTCTTGATTTCATAACAAGGTGTTTCTATGCAGGTTAGGCTTGGGTTCTGATCTTAGAACTAGGCTTGAGTATGGCCCATTTCTTCATTCAAGCTAGTTAGTCTGTGGAGCTAACAGCCTCATGATGACGATATCCAAATAGTGGATGGTGGGCTACTTTTGACTGTGGCTTTCGTATTCGTCGACCATCATCTCTTCTGGGTTCAAGTCATCGAGTGCGGAATCTTTGATCGCCCTTTGTCCTTTCTTCTTCAATGAAATCAACATTACGTTTGTTCAACAGTCGTTGATAACGCAAAACACGAAGCAAGACATCCAAGAAGCTCTAAAACATTCTGCTATTAAATATTGCCACTTTAGGGAAGAATCGCATGTCATTTTCGATATCAAAGATTATTGTCTGTTTGAGATTTTCTTAACACTCAATGCATTGTTTGACCATAATGGTTAGATTACATATTCTTACCCAGTTGAATCCAATTGTTAAGCTAGTTCATCGCCAGCAGAGAATATACAAGTCTTGGTCAATATTCTCATATGAAACAAAATCTTTGAATTCTCTGCTAATTACTATTAAGTAATAATATTAGGTAGTGTTTGACAGTGTAATGTGAATTTATTTTAAAGTATTTTTTATTTAAAAATACATTAAAATAATATATTTTTAAAAAAATTTCAACATCAATATTTAAAACAAAAATACTTCATATCTTGACAAAAACATAATCCAGCCATGTAGCCAAACAAGTTTTTAGTCTATCCTCGAGCAATTACATGTGGAATTAAATACAACAAAAATACATATAAGTCGCCACTTTACTGTCCTAACATGTCCCGTACATGAACTCATAGCTGTAGCTTGATTCACAGGCCAAGGTTTCTTTATAGAACTATGAATGATGATTAGGGGGACATTACTGATTAACATAATATTATTGTAAAGAGAGGGGAGAGGGCAAATGCAAACGTCCGTTGTCCTATTTCCAAGTTGCCAAATAGGGTTTGGAGGCTGGACCTTCTTATCCTTTTTAACATTTTCCAAAAGACGAAATTATTACAGTGCATGATCATAGATAGATCATAGATGCAGCCAAAATGACTCACAGGTCACATGTCTCTCTCTCTCTCTCTCTCAGCACAATAATTTGTTGGATGCAGCCAAAATCATGGGTAGGACTTGGGAGCTTTTCCTTTATGATTATCACTAAGATCCAATCTCCAAAATGCAATCTCACCCACTGATGTGGGAAAGCTACCTGTCCCATCTCTCTCTCTCTTGCTCTCTCCGTCTCTCATATATGGTCCTGGTGGTTGGCCGGGAAAGGAACATCTATGCGACCCATTATAACAATGGCGACGGACGTGAACTTCTTCCGGCAACTGTAAATGCTTTAATATTGATTCGAGTTTACATTGAAGTTCTAATATTGGGGTTCAAAAAATTGCCAATTCCAGGGCTTGACTGTCACTAATGATCTATACCTTCCTTAGATTTTCACTGGATAATTAGATCGTGGTAAGTGCATATTAGATAAAAAAAAAAAACTTCAAAGGAAGTTTTAATTATAAAAAAAACTCTAATAATTTTAATGCAGGCACATTAAAAAAACATAAAAATAATACAACACTTGTGTATTTTAACAGGGAATTCTTTGGAAATATCATCAAATTTGGCTCCCCGTGAACCCTTAAACCATTTCTTAGCTTGGATTATAAATCAAACGGTTGATCTGATATGACCCGATCAATATGACAAGTTTAAGAACAAAGTGGAAAACTAGTATAAAAAGTTTCTTGGTTAAAAAAAAATATTTAGCATGATATCTTTTTTTAAAAAAAATTAAGACAGTGATATATTAGATTGATTTAAGCCAACCCGTCAAATTCATGGTTCAGTCATGGACTCGATTGGGTTAACTAAGTTCACTTTTTTTAAACTATTTTTTATTTATGATAACAAAAATAAATAATCCTAGCATTTAAGATTATAGAAACCCTTTTAGAAAATTAACAAGCATTCTTTTTGTACAATTCATCATGATGGATTTTTTTTTAAAATAGCATTTTAATCATTTTAATGCAAACATATTAAAAAAATATATGAACAACACGGCACTCACGCATTGTTGCAGGAAATTTCTTGTAATTTTTTTTTAAGCTACATGGAGAAAAGAAAACAAATACAAAAGAAAACATGAAGAGTTGTAAACAAGCAACCTTCAATCCTGTTTTGCAGGTAAAGATCAAGCTCACCACCGACACTAGAAGAAAGAGTGAAAGAAATCATTCTAGATCCATCATTTTTTTTACTTCGCCAACGGCGGCTCGTGAATCCACACGCCATCAGTAGTGGTGGCTTGTGGAGCATGCCTGCCACCATTGCTCCTCCATGTCCAATACTATTTTTATGGTTGTAGAGGATCCTAGACAATATAAATAAGAGACACTCAGACGGACAAGAGACAATAATGGAGATTGAAGGAAGAGATTCTTGCAAAGAAAAACCTAGCTAACAAAAGCAAATATCAACAAGAAAAAAAATGGTCCAAAAAATTATTAAAGACAGATAGTACTTCTGAACCGTCAGTCTCTCTTTACCAGAGAAGGTCGTCTACACTACCATCATCAGGAGGAGAAAGAAGAGGAGAAGTAGCTACCCTAATATTCCTCGTGCCTCCCTTCCTTGACGATGCGTAAAAAACACCTTGCCATCCTGATTGGTCCTTCACGTGTTTAGTCAACGCACTAATACTGTTTTGTTTTTCATTCATTATTTTTACTGTTACAATTTTTTTGGTTAGTTCCAACTGATTGACAACTCGTAAAGGTCAATTTTTAATTTTCATATGTGATTTATTTGTTCAAATAATTTTGTGATTTGTTTTTGTGAATCTCCATATTTTTGTTTTGTTAATTTTGGTCCTGTTTACCATGAAATAAATAACGAATATTTTTCTTATTTTTACTTCCTTCCACATGATTTTGAAGGCGATTAATGAGAGGCAATATATATTGGTGTCCTTGTCCGCTGGCTCTTCAAAGGTCACAGACTTCCTCAACTGTTGACGACAGGGGGCGGGCGGGTGGTGCTAACCATGGTCCAAGGCGCCAGGGACAAAGGGGCCGAAAGCACTAGACAAAGGGGATAAGGTGGTTCTCATTTTCCAGTCCCCCCCCCACCCCCCACAGAAGAAATAAAGAGCTATGTGCCCTCTTATTTCTTCCATGATCGATCCTTCACTGAACTTTTCTATGTGCATTTCATTTCACATTTGATTTTATGGGGCTGTATATTGTAAACCACCTCATCAAATGAGACTTTGGAGTCCTCTCTGTGGGTCAGTTTTCTTTTTGTATCTTACCACTTTGAGATTTCGGGGCTAATTCATTCAATCGGAAAGTGGAAAAACAGTAGATCTTGGTTGATAATGTGGTAGCGGTTGCTTTTTAAAGTGTTTTTTTATTTTATAATATATTAAAATAATATATTTTTAAATTTTTTAAGACTTATTTATTACATCTATATATCAAAACAATCCAAAATCATAATAAAAAATTTAATTTAAAATTAAAAAATCTTCAATTACACTCTTAATATAATATGTTTGAGATGGGCAGTGATTGAAAATTTTAAATTTAATTGACAGAATTTAAGGAAAAAAAATATAAAGATAACTTTTGGTTTAATTTCAGTCAGCAAAATTTGGCAAGTACTGCTTGCATTCGTGTGTATTTGTTATTACAGTCCATGATGATGCTTTTTAAAAATATATTTTGATTAAAAATATATTAAAATGATATATTTTTTAATATTAATATATTAAAATTATAAAAAAAACATTTAAAAAATTAATTTAATATTTTTTAAGATAAAAAATAATTTGGAAAGTACTTTAAGAAACAAAAACTACAACAACGTAAACAAAAATTGCAACAACGTCAAAAAATTTCTTCAAATTTCCAGATATTTCCAGATTAAGCAAGTTACATCTTTGAAAAACGGGATAGAAAGAAACATTGTTAAACTCCTAGCCAAAAAAGAAAGAAAGAAAGAAAGAAAGAAGGAAAGAGGGATCCAAGAACTTGCCTTTGGATTCTCGACTTAAAAATGGTACTCCTTACATAGTTTCCGTACTCCTTGGAATGTCTAAGTGGATGGAGATTGCTGCTGCTTCTGCTGTGTCCCCTTAAATTAAAACCCTACTGCATTGAAGCTTCAACTCAAAGGTCACATGGAGTCAGGATGACCAAAACATCCACATAGCTTGCAAAAACAATTTCCGACGATCAAAGAGGAGGAAAGAAATCGCGTCCTCAAACAAGCACCGGTGGCCTTTGAGAAATTCGTACGGTTAACATTAATCTATGTAATAATTAAAAAATATTTATTTTAACTATTGCATAATTAAATATAAAACAGTGTGCGGGTAAACCTACGACTACGAGGGTTGCTTGTTGCCCGATCGAGGAGTGAAACAATAACTTAAAATATTATAATTCAAGTCTTGCGTTTAGACCCCCAATAGGGTTTTGCTTACGGATTTTCTTTATTTCATAGCCGCATCAAGTTTGTTCAAGGATTTGAAATTTATCCGAATTTGCAGAGTTCATATTGCTTGCTAAATCTTACACCCAGCCGACTCTCTCTCTCTCTCTCTATATATATATATATATATAGGTGGAAATCCAGGCATGCAAGCCAGGAGTCAGCATATCGGCTCTCCCTGCTTGCCGCTTTCCCATATGAAAAGAAATGGATTTTCATGACATGTAATTTCCCTTGTAAAGTCTGGCAATAAGAACCCTATCCGATATATTATAAGGATTGAAGGTAAAACTTTTGATTATATATCTCCTTCCATTTTCCTAATGTAAAATGCCAGATGGCCCCGTTAGCTACTATTTTGTGTGAAATATATTTCAAGTCACCATCAAATTATCACCAAATTAATAAACGCACGAGTTAAGCATAGCCAATAAAACAACTTAAGCTTTTAAGTGATGTTTCTCGTTGCGATCCAATTATATTTTTAAATTTTTTTATATAATTTTAGATTATTTTTTTGTGTGTGGTTTTAAATTGTTTTGATGTGTTGATGTTAAATATAAATTTTAAAAATTAAAAAAATATTATTTTAATATATAATAGAGTAACAGTAATCAAATGCTTTTTTAAATATTTTTAGTTTTGTGATGGCTAAGGATTGTAGTTCATTCTCTTTTACAAAATTATATATATTAATTAATTAAAAAACAAGAAAGAAAATAGAAAACCAACCTATACATTATTACATACCGTTGTCATCCTTGTTAAAAAGGTTAAAAAAACTAAGCAAGCACTTTTAGGACACTCTTTTAGAACAAGGGACCCAGTTTGATGACTCCATCAGTTCCAAAAAGAAAAGAAAAGTGTTTTGTCTGACTCAGAATGACGCGGTGGGAGGTTGGGCGACGAAGAAAACCCAAACTGTCCCATCAATGACAGCTTGACCACTCCACAGTGGCAATCCTTAAAGCGAGTTCAATGCTCTCTACTAACACCCGAAATGGGCGTAGGATTAGCAGAATCTATTGAAAGATTAGAGCTCTCATCTCCCGATAATATGTCAAATTTGTGTTCCTGTGAATCTACAAGTGTTTTTCCTAGGCAAGAACAGAGTGTTGACAGGAAGAGAGGTTTTGTTTTTTTTCTGCAGTTCAATCCAAGATCCCTTGCATTGACAAGTATTTTGTAACCACGTTGTTTGAATGTTATAAATTGACAATCTTGTAGTCGTTTTTTTAAAAAAATTTTAATTCAGAACTAAAAATTTGATGAACTTCATTATCTTGTAGTAAGAGAACAAATCCTCTGTTATAATTATTGGAATTATTTTAAACCTGTAAATAATCTTGTAGTAAGAGGCATGTATAGGGATGTTCAACCCACCATTTCCTTAGAAGAAGAAGAAGATAATATTTTTCTAATATAGAACAATATATTTTTTTATTTTTTATATGTTTTAATTCATCGTAAATTGATAACCACTTGAATCATTGAATTATTAAAAGAATTAAAGCTAAAGAACAATTAAAATTAATTAAAAGTAACGGTCACGAATTATATTGGCGGGAAGGAAAAAGAACAGTAAGGTGTGAACTGAAGTTGTAAAGTAGGTCCCATCCTGTGGAATTTTGGGCACGCTCTAGACAAGCAACCTCTCCACTTTCGGTGTGCAAAAATTTGGACTTTGCTGCATACTCCAATCGTATATTATATAAACACACACATTACAATTCCATTGTTACTCTACCAAGCTTCGCCTTCTCTCTTCTTTAATTACACACACACACACACACACAATCTACTCCTTTCTTTTGTCAATCTCTCTTTTTGAAGCCCACATAAAAAGTTTTTGAGTCCATACCATTCGAGATTTGCAGTTTTTGAGAGATTCTTGAATGGTCTTGGCTTCTGGTCATTGCAATAGGTTCCGGTTTTGGAAGTTCTAACTAGTTTTTAGACCAAGTTTTTTTTTCTTTTTTTTTTCTTGTTGAATTCACTATCTAAATTTGCATTTAAGGCAAATTTCTGGCTTCTGGGTATTGGTTAAAATAAGTTTTTAGATTCATTTCAAACTTCATCTTGTGACTAAATTCTGAGGGGGTTAGTGGGGGTTTAATACTTTAATCATAAGAAAGTCGAGTTTCAAAGGAAAATGATTCAGTTCTACAATGGGTACAACCTGTGGAAGTTGTGCTTGATTCTTGGTAAAAGATCTAGTGTTGATAAGAGCTTTTATTTTTGGATTTTTCAAATCTTTAATAGATACAGTCTGGGGACTTAGCAAGAAACCTTCCTTACTCTACTCTGTTTACTCTGTTTTTTTGTTTTTTTTTTTCCTGTTCATTTCTTTTTCACTCTAGGTAGATTGAGATAATGGGAGGGGCTTCATTGCCACCGGGATTTCGTTTTCATCCAACTGATGAGGAATTGGTAGGGTATTACCTGCATAGGAAAGTTGAAGGGCTTGAAATTGAGCTTGAAGTGATCCCCGTGATCGATTTGTACAAATTCGATCCATGGGAGTTGCCAGGTAACTTCTCTTCTAGTAGCCCATCTACTGTTATGTTTATAAGATGTAAAGAGAAAAATTGTTATCGATGATTTGTAATGCTTCGTCAAAGTTTCCTTATTCCTATCCAAGAAATGATTGGCATGAGAATGTGAATAGTCAATGCCCCTTGGTTTGAGAGAGGTAAATATGACGCATGCAACGCTACTTGCCATTTAGATATCTTTGGGATATGGATTAGTTTTTTTCGTGGGCAAGTTATGACCTAAGCTCAATAAATTCATACGTTGTTGCTTTAGATTTAAATTGTTATGGTTCGAAAGAAGCTTCAGTATTGCTGTCTGAAGTCTGAACACAGATATTTTTTAGTATTGGAAAAGCACTTTTTTGTTTTGTTTTCTTTATGCTTGATATCTTTTTTGTTTTTTGATTAATCTGATCTCAAGAATACTTTTATCGGTGGAGCCTTCAACAACTTTTTTCTTGCAAAGTCCGGTTCGGCCGGAAACTTTCATTTTTCAGTAACAGTTTATTCAAAGGAAAGCACTACAAGAAACAGTTCCGCGCTTTAATTTTCATATCACTCTTTTCCTGTCGATCACATTGTTCTAACAACTTGGAAATCTAACTTAATTTCAATATGTGATACACAGAGAAGTCATTCCTGCCGAAACGAGATATGGAATGGTTCTTCTTCTGTCCCAGGGATCGTAAGTATCCAAATGGTTCGAGAACAAATAGAGCCACTCAAGCTGGCTACTGGAAGGCTACTGGCAAAGACCGGAAAGTTGTCTGTCAATCTGCCGTGACTGGGTATAGAAAGACTCTCGTTTTCTATCGCGGACGGGCTCCTTTAGGAGACAGGACAGACTGGGTAATGCATGAGTATCGCCTCTGCGATGATCTTTCTCAAGGATCACCCAATTTTAAGGTAAACACATTTAAGTTCAATGCCTGTTGAACCTATATTTGAGTTGTTTAGAAGACTGAGAAAGCATCTGGTTACTTTATTTCTCCAGGGAGCTTTTGCTTTGTGCCGTGTTGTTAAAAAGAATGAGCAAGGTTTGAAGATGAGTGATCCACAAGGTGAGCCTAAAGCCAAAAAGGTCGGAAGTAGCTCGAGCAATGTGGATTTCACCTCTAATGTAGTCTCGAACGAGCCTTCGAACATCTCATTTGGCATGTCTTCTCAAGCAAGTTACCTGTATAACAATGGGAATCAATATTCAACTCCTATTGCGTCTCCTTATCAAGTCACAACAGTGTCAGAACTTGAGCCAGCTGCTTCATTGGAAAGCAATCCTCCAAGCCATTGGATCTCACCCGAACTAATTCTTGATTCCTCAAAGGTATAGCTTAGGTGAAACGTAATTAATAGACTACATTTCTATATAACGAAGATTTTTTAATCTTTTCTATGGTTTTGTTTCAGGACTATCCACATGTACATGAAGCTGCATCTCAATACTTTCCACAGTATGAGTATCCAAGCTCCATGAATACATGGCAGCCAGACACACACGGAGAATTCTCGCCGGGTTCATCATACTCGAATTTTACAGGAGAAATTGAGCATGCCGATGATCTCAGTCACATTGGGTTCATGTCACCTTACTCAGAACATGGAAACTACATGGGTTTTGGTGGGAATGATGACATGCACTATCAAGGTTATTGACCAGATCAGTTCACTAAGATATGCACGACCCTTTGAAAAAAGAAAGGAGAGATCATTGTAGCTCTTATTTCAATGCAGGATCAGAGCGTTGGAACAAAGCTCCAATTTGCAGGCAAGCAAGTGGAGATGGGAGTTTGGGGGAATATGGCGGTCTTTGGTCGCAGGAAGACAACATGGTGATTGTGATCTAGGGGTGTACCTCGAGCAAAACAATCAAGAAGGGGGGTCTCCAAGACAACGCCTTTTAATGTTTGTTCTTGGGAGGGAAATAAAGAATAAATCCCCTTCCTATGACTTGTGTTTGGTTATGTTATCTTGTTTAGTAGCTAAATGTTATTTCAGTTCCTGTTTATTTAAGTAAGGCTGCACTCCCCCCCGGTGGTAATCACTTTTATAGATTTCACTAGGAGTTGGTTAATGTCAGTTTGAATTGTCTACTCTATGGCTTTAAGAAATAAAATAAGCTTCTTTCATGGAAGAAGCTTTGATGTTGTATAAGCATTCAAAATCTCCGTTCAGCCTAGCACAAATGAAATCACCCTAATTACCAACTTTTTCCGAACGCCAGTAAAAGTCAATAATAATTTCTTTCTTAAATGCAAGCACATTAAGAGTAATGATGCCCATTCTGGTCAAAATTTGATGCAAATTGTGATGAACAAGCAACTCTCTCACATGTTTGATGGAAATCCTTGAGTGCAGATGTTACTGTGGTAGAAACCTTTGAATTCGTCACCAAATATTTTCCGGATTCTTTACCTTTTCCTTCCCCTGTTTGAAAACAAACAAATCAATTTTGTAGCTGATCTGAATGGAGCATATGTGATTATGTTAGGGTGGGGTATGATGTGGAAACTTGAGATCACTTCTGCTTCAACTTTCGTATACAACAGTTGTAGTCTTTACTCTCCATAATTTGTCAGATTGCTTGGAGCTTTTGAATGCAATATTCTCTAGAGATTTAAAGCATGCTCATGTCATAATCCAGTCATGCTCATGTCATAATCCAGTCCATAAAAAAATTTGCTTTAAGAAACCCATTTTTATCTTTTGGTCGGCCTTGTATATCAAGCTGGTTGATCAATCAGTGTCAAGGTTTCTCCGTATCCAAACAAATTCTAGCTTCTTGTGTTTATAACTCTGGACTGGACTGGACTGGACTCTAGAGAGGTCGTTTTTAGCCAGCATTAAAAGTGTTGTCTGTATGTGTGCATGTCAATGTCTTGGGTAATTAGCATGCTATCTTTCCATTCAAAATATTTAAGAAATGTTTTTTTATTATCTTTTATGTATATGTGACGAGACAATCTTCATTTTATGTTAAGTGAAGTGGTCCTTAGGCTCCTTTGCCATGAGAAATCACCCCATAAGGCCAATCCATCAGAGCAATATTCTTGATCAAGTTTAGCCTTCTTTTCCTCTTCTTGTTATGGTGACGAGGTAACTGACACCTCTACATCAACTTTCAAAGAGCCCTAGTAATGGTATGCGGCGACAATTCTGAATCAACTTCAAGGGAAGAGCTAAAACCAAGTGCAGGTCTTGTTTACTGTTAAATCGCACGCAACTAAACTTTGACCAGAAACTGAACCAATTCTGCAGTCTAAGCAATCTTTAAAAGGAATAAATGCCGAAACTTGTTGACGAATATTCGTCCATTTCCCCAATACGAAGCTCTCCATCCACATTGAACTTCCATTACTTTCAGGAATCGCCAATCACTTGTGTGGAGGGGAAATCAAAGGAATATTTCCTTCCAAAGTTGCAAAATATATCATTAACTAATGATTAGTGGAATTAAGATGAGCAATGAGAACTCAAAAGCAAGTGCCAATAAGCAGATGGCAAATATATGTGTATATCCATCAACGGTAGTTTAGACAGTCCCCCCTCTCACTTTAGCAAGAATCTTGACAAAGAGACTACACTAATGCAACCTTTAAGAATGCTTTCCTAAAGGGCCTATTATCCCCAAGCTCTTTACACACCACAACAACCAAAATTTATTCTCTGGAATAGATTCTGCCACCCCGCCCCACCCAATCCTTCTTCAAGAACACCTATACTTTGGCCTTTTGTTTGAGCGTGTGGTCGGCCCCTTTCCATCACCAATCAAACACAAGATTTGGTTTTTCCTAACATTATGCTCCACTTAGGAAAACAAGTTGCAGCAGAAAAGAAGAGCACCATTTAATTTAATTAAACATGATCTATACTGTAGAAGAGTGAAGCTTTGCAGAGATTGAGAACCAATTATGTAATCAAAGAACCGATTTTATGTGACTTGGAAGAATACTCTAAAATGGTTTTTTTATATATATAGAGCCTTATACAGTATCTAGATACCTCAGTATAGACTTGCTATTTGAGGACTGCAGAAAACTTGGACTTCTTCTAGAGTTGCCCTGGAATCATCACCGAATATAGACTCCTTGCCGTCTTCTCTTTTAGCGTATGACAATCCCAGTCTGGACTTGGCTTGCCTCAAGTCACCAATTCCTGAATTGGTATCAGGTCCTGCAAACCCGCCCATGACAGGTGCTAGTGGAGGCCCGATTAGCAACCCATCAGCCCCAAACTGAGGTCCACCTCGAGCATAATCAAAGAGGGCTGCACCGCTGCCACCAACTTTGGGTAAGATGATGGGGTCAATTTTCTCAGTGTCTGTCCAATAGAAGAGAAATGCATCAAACGTGTCATAGTAATCATCTGTGCTTCTATAGCCTTCAGGGTTAAATGCACCAAACTTGAAGGACTTGTTTGTGTAACCTATGATCACACATGGTCCCTTGAAGTCAGAGCCATCATGGAAATTTGTCGCACTAAATCCGTCAATGGTGGCTTTGTAGCAGCACTTGAGCTCCCTACCTGTTCATAATTAATTTATCAAAAATGAGATTCTGCGAGAGAGGGAGAGGGAGAGGGAGAGGGAGAGATTTTACCCCTCAAGAATGTTTTGTCAACGAGAGATGTTGAGAAGGGAAGATCAACCTCGTGATACTTAGGTTGCGGTCTATCATTAGTATTTCTCTTGCCTATGTTCCAACCAAACAGGCTCTGAGGGCTTGTTTTCCTCCACACATGGCAGGCTGAGTTTGAGACACAAGCCATCTGCATGTAAGTGATCGAACAACATTCTCTGATATCCTCTAAAAAATTCAACTAAAATATGTAACCTTATCCTTAGAACTCTTGTGCGTGGCCCAACCCCTGATGACATGTTGCTTTTGTATTGGTCTAACCATATTATCATTTTTTAAAAAAGAAAAAAGAAAAAATGAAACTAGAACAAGTGT
>Ga0307515_10007469_pt1 | contig 21594 bp, 20 predicted proteins | sample 17_EM_MG_FD_194513 | JGI IMG/M metagenome (GOLD analysis project Ga0307515, IMG submission 194513) | Populus trichocarpa ectomycorrhiza microbial communities from riparian zone in the Pacific Northwest, United States - 17_EM | ecosystem: Host-associated > Plants > Roots > Unclassified | place...
GGGGTTTCAAGGGGCCCACTAATTTTTGATTGATGAGTGCAGTGGCTTTCGCAGTAAAATTTATCTTAAGGGATGGACAAAATGTACCTCGATATTTATCTTGAGAAAACATAACTGTGGCCTTCTTTGCACCTGCATATTCCAACAGCGCAAAATGAATGGCTGTGGCTACCAGCGCTAATGGTTGCGGAGCGAGTGGTTGGAAATACTGGGATGTCGTTGGCTGGTGCCTCAAGCTATTGGCTGTAAAGAATGATTGGTGGTAAATGGGATCAAGCACTTCCATTCGCGTGAACCATGACATCTTATCATCAACGACCTTGGAGAGATATGCATCATCGAACAGGAGCTCCTTAACTTGAATCCCAAGTTCAGTCTCAGAGCCCAAATCCAACTGGTAACTACGGACAACAGTTCGCAGTGCCACATCTACCAACCGTCCTCGAATGGTACTTATCTTCAGTTTCAACTATGTATGATTTGGAGCGTAGTCAATATCGTAAATCTGTTAGAGGTGCATTCAACAGAATCCAACACTTACAGCATCTCCTGTTTGCGGATCAATTTTGAGAGATGGACCGCTGGGCAATTGACACTCAGATGGTGTCCCTGCAGGAGCACCTGCTAATGCCCGCTGACGATCCTGAGCTTCAATGGCAAGTCTCCAAGCGTCTTCAACCATCGAGTACTTGTCATCGGATAGTATTGGCCAAGGAGTCTTCGTGAATTCAATTGCTTCCATGAACCTTTTCACTACCTCAAAAGTAGCCTTTTGGTGTTGGGGAACGTTCTGATCTGCACTGGCCATCGGTTGTGGAGCATTCTGGTCTCCACTAGTCGCGGGTGGCGGCAGCGCCTGGGCGGATGGTGCATGGTCAGACTCGGATGACTCGTTGAGGAGGGCTGACTTTTGGCATTTAAGAAGTGGTGGTGCCACTGACCCAGGTGATTTTCGGGAATTTGGAAGCAGAGGGCATGCAATAACAGTATCGGCATGGCTACGTTTCTTTGGCAATGGATTCCTTGTAGTTCGTAAGGACTTGTCCCGGGGCGCCTGGCCGAGAAGTACTGCCTCCTGCTGGTGATCCAAATCGTCTTCTTCGATGTCGGATGATAATGTGGACTCTCTGGTGTCCTCGCTTCTACCCTCACTTTCGCCATCACCGATGTCCTGATCGGTATCATCATCTTGCTTCAATAATGAAATCGGGGAAATTAGTCATCCGGAATATGATGCAAGAAGGCTGATAATTGGAAGGGCAACATTTGATGGGAATGATGATTGGCTGCTCTCTTGAATGTGAGTGCTCTCTCTAGGTGTGCTTCTTGATTCCTCTGTGAATAGTGATTTCTCACCTGGCTGGGCGTAGGTTCCATTTGCTGCAATGAAGATAGACAGTTGGGGAATCTGGGAGAGAGTGTATAAGCAGTAAATACAAGATTAAGTGTAATAGAATAATAGGATGAATGGAGCAAGAAGTTGCACATAGTCGAGGAGGATGCGATTCGAGGCACGCCTCGACGGTTTCAGAAGAGATGACTTCCATGGTTCATAGTTATATCGAGGACGGCAGTCTGCTGTTGCGATTTAGGATGTTGTCAGGTGCACCAGAATGGATGGATTCGTTGTCAGGAGCGCCGGAATGGATGGATTCCTAATGCCGAATGTTAGCAACCCTCCTATCAACAACACTCTGTATGGATGCAAGAATTGGAGGTTAGCTAAAGCCAACGCACATAGAATACAACAAGACGCACCTGAACAAGACACACCAGAAGAAAACTCGCGATATTAACTAACCCTTGGTGCTGGCCAAATGGAGCACTGAGAACCTGAATGAAAATGTGTGCCGCTGCATATGACTCCTCTATACGAAGTAATTATGCATGAATGCTCCAGCATTTGATGCAACCGCATGCCATAGAATTGGTGCAGCATTGAGAATCTGCAGAACTCAATGAGTGACGGCTGAGTTGCAAGGGGTCATACTGAGTTTGTTATCAATCGCGGAGGATTATGGATCTCCGTATGTGGTATATCCGCCAGAAGGACACACGTATATTCACGATATTCTATTGTCCCAGAATTCTGTAGCTAAGTTAGCGGTCGATAAGGCAATATTGTAAGCATATGTTCCCTTTCATGTGTTCATCTGGGTCATGTCTGCAGAATATCCTTCACAACAATGTTGCAGTCAATGGAGGAGGGAGAGAATTTGGTATACGAAGGAGAGATACACCCGTAGATACGGGTGGAGAGAAAATATGGTACGGTACAATGGATGATTCAGGGGTAATCTTATCGATTCAAGCACTCGTGGATGCCAAGATTGCTAACAAATGAGTCATTAATACTGACTCACATTCTGATTTTGCGCCGAATATCTAGTAAGTTGCACAGAGTTAAATCACATATTCATTATGAGTCTCTACTACAATATAGGCTTAAATAGATGTTGAGGTTGAAAGGTATATACTATGATAGGTATGAATGTGTAGTGAGACGTTATCTCACAGCGGGCAGAGAAATGATGATTGCATGCATGCATGCAGGTTCGGGGAGTTGAGGTGCACTGAAGATCAAATGGTTACGATAAGATTCATTCGCTGGGGATTACAGGCTCACCTTACCCTGACAGTCAATTGCAATCTTCAAAGTTGTCTTTTCATCTCTTGAGCTTTCAAGGGTCACTCTCTTCAAACTTCTCTCATGATGGAAATCAGTTCACATAATCCATTTTCAGATACGAGTTTTGGCGGCCCAAACATACATTTAGTTAGAATCGAGTTAAGTCTGCATTCCAAGCATTGAGAACTTAGACCTGTTTCAGTAAGTGCAGTACATGGGTGAGCGGGAGTTGCCGGCCATCTTGTAGAGTCGCTGAGCAGAATCTGTCTTTTAAGATTCTCGCTCTTGGGCTGCAGCTCTTTTGACAGAGCTCGATAATGCAGAAGCTATTTTAGGATTTGGAAGCAGAGGTCCAAACATACTACTAGGCGATATCGAGTTAAGTGAGGTTAATAATTGGCCAGATCTATGCATTTATGGTTTAGTTGTGCAGGGCTACCTTCCTCCAAAGGACAGTTGACCCGGCGCTAACAGTTTAAGGCATTTTAGCGGTGGCCTTCACATACCGATCAAGCATAGATTGATATATAAGCAGAGGGCGAGCGGGATGAGCTGCCTGCACCTATATGTGCAGTGTGTTGAGAGATGACAATCTGTGTGCACAGCGTCCACTGATTCAAAGCCGAAGAAAACATGATGAGAATGAAGCAAACTAAAATGAAAAGTGTACTATGAAGTGGGGAGCATGCGCTTTGGAGGCTCATTATCGCAGTTGAGGTGTGCCTGACCGGGAATGAGACATTCATAATGAGTCGTGGCTTGCCAAAGTTGACCTCATAGAAATCCAAGAACATCATTCTGGACTGGATTGCAGATCTCAGTTGTGCCTGAACTTCAATCATAGGCCAGGACATACCCAGCAGCGAAAGGTGGAGCTTCGCCATGAATACCAGAGCAGTGTCTCAGTCTCTGATGCTCTGGGATGGCGATCTGAGGTGTGCCCGAACGACTATGATATTCCTGCATAAGCTGCTGCTTTGCCACGAAAAAGTGAGCTCATGTGTCATATTCTGACACAGGAACTCGATTATGGTGTCGACTGTGTTGATTGCGCAATGGGGTTGGCAATTATGCAGTGACAGTCAAGACGATATGTGCCCAGGACTCTCCGGTGCACCTGAACTTTGAACATATGCCCACAATAGATGCGGGATTGCCACGAATACGCGAGCCGTGTCTCAAATTCAGACACAAGAACTCACAATATCACGTAGACAGTCTCCTTGCCAAATTGCATTGGCAAATAAGCTGGGCTGGATCTGTTATAACGTGACTCAAAACATATGCTGATGATTCTCCGGTGCACCTGAACTTGAATTAAATGTCAGCAAAAGCTGCGGCTTCACCTGGAATCAGCCAGTTGGTGTCGTATATTCTGGCACAGCTATTCAATATCGCCATGACTTACTTTATTGCCAAATTGGATTGCCAAAACTGCAGTGTGCTATCTGTCTAAATGAGACTCATGACATATGGCCAGGATGCTCCGGTGCACCAGAAAGTCGCTGAATTGGGCATTGTTCACTCTTTTAACTTCGAAATGTGTACGTGGCAATAGGTTTCCAGTGCACCTCAAAATCGCCAGTGAGGAATGATTCGAAGCCCTTCGCTGCATCATTCTCAACATTCCACTCAGGCCAATTATGATGAGATAGGCCAGCCCGGGAACTTGTAATTTGGCTTATCAATCGACTTCATCTCTTATTAGTCATTAATAATAACAATCAAGAATGCCAATAAAATCCCACTGTAGCAATTTTTGATTAAAGACACCACAACTCCTACATCAGAACGTTGATTCACTTTAAAATGACAGAGAAACAGGATTCATTTATGCAGTATTGTGTGCCTTACAAATGACCTTTTGACTATTTGTATCTGTGAAGAAGATTACGTTGGTTGAATGTCTAAAGAAGGATACCTTGATGAGATGTTCTTACAATGGAGGATGGTAGCTCATCTGACTGAAAAGTGTCTTCATTCTCTGTCAGCCACTTCGTATAGTCGTCACGAGACTCCAGATTCCGGTATATCATCGACGTCGTGATGTTCGGTCGACTGAACAAGCCGTGCAGGACTCTCATTTGGGCCACTCCACAGAGTTGATGGAGATCACTCGCGCGGTTATCATACCCACCAGGACCTGTAATCAGTAACCATGTATGTGGTACTCTGTTTTGCCCTAACCGGACAACTCGTTCAAATGCCTGCCGCTGCTCATTCAGTTCCCAGAACAATAGCGTTATTACCGCATGGTTTGCTGCAGTAAGAGTTAGACTGGTCCAGCCCACTTTGGGTGTCGTTACGAATAGAGAGGGATTGTGTGAATCTTAGAATCTGAGCTGCATTTCTGTGCCTTCATCATTGCCCATTGCTGCATACATGTGGAAAATATCCTCATGATCGGCAAAATACTTCGTTAGCCACCACTTCCAATGATGAACTTGACCAGGAAGAGGACAAAACAGCACTGCTTCTTGTGGAGGAGGTGCACTGGGGAGAGGATTTTCGTGTCTCTCTTGTTCTGGAAGGAGCGCCTCTCTTAATGGGTCGTCTTCGTCAGGTTCGGGATACTCCGCATGTTTGTTGACAAGCATTGGGCAAAATGTCTCTCTCAGCCATCGGAAAATTGGTGAATCCACCCAAGGATCGAGTGCCCATTCAACCTACCATTGTCCAGAAACTTCTTTGAGATCTTCTGTGTCTCCCAACACTAACGAAATACATGCAAGCGGCCATCGATGAACTCTCCATGCTCCTGAAGCACAACGTGAAGTGTATCTCTCCACCAGGGCCTTCTGTTTTGCTTGCTCGTCCTCAGTCCACTCAAGATCAACGAGGTGTGCATTCTCCTTCTGAATCCGCACTAGTGGTTTTCCTTGGCAGGTTTCGATTCCGACCACCTCCTTGCTGTCCAAGGCATTGCAATCTGTATCATCCAGTGTGCCGCATGCTGTTGAGCTTCATCATCTTCAGTCCGGATAGCATGCATCAAACCCTTCACAGCAGAATACAATGCATCTGCACCTTGCTTTTCCTTCACAGTCTCATCCTCTGGATCGTCAGGCGCACCTGAAAACAGCCACATCGCCTGATAGCACCAGTTATAGAGTGAATGGAATCCGGGTGTAGCTGTGACTTGAAGTTTGAATCCAATTTTAACATTCATCGCAATGTGCCTGCCCACACTGTTTTTAGTCTTGTACTGATGGGACTCATCAAAAATGCCAAAACTCCGGGCACAGTAGGAGAGTTGGCCATTACTTGATGGTTCCGCTCTGGATGTTAAGGTATCATATGACACAAGGAGGATATTCCATCGGTTGTCCGGCTCGTCAATACTTGGGTTCAGATCCTCCGGGGTGAGATTCGCATTCTCGGCGTGCAACAAGTTGACCAGTTTGAATTCGGTTCCATGTGTCATCTCATCGATGACGGTCGCAATGCCACTCCGGGCATGGTAACCACCAAGATTGGTTCAAGGGCTGATACAAGTGCTGGATGCCCGTGAGGTGGTATTGTCTGGATCTCCAACCGCCGGCGGGGCACAGAATTCAATCACTGGAGCAGATACCACTCTCGTTGATCACCGACAAAGCCGGGATAGTCGTTGTGTGCCAAAATCAGCCACTCTTCAAGGGTATTCCCCCATAACATGGACAGTGGCAACCCCATTACAACTTTCTCAGTGACCATTTTGGAAAGCATTGCGGCTGCAACGCAGGTGAAAGTCTTTCCAAGACCCATTTCATCCGCCACCAGTGCTCCTGGCATGTCAGTATCCCAAACCCACCTCCTCATAATGAACCAGATGGCCCAAACCTGGTGCGCCAGAAACTTTGTTCCGGGCAGGCCTGGAACTGAATACTTGTGTCCTGGAACAACGTCATCTGTTGATTGACGAATAGGATGAGTATTCAGAAGCCTGACTGCTATATCAAGGCACTCGTCTTCAAAGTCGTTGTTGATTGTACTGAGAACCGTATTCAATACTGAACTTGTATTTGCTGGATCGAGGACCTCCCCACCATCCTCCACTTGCTCCTGAACCTCCCTTACACCTTTGTCCGTGTACTTTTCATCCTCAATTATCTCTTTCAGTTGCTCGGATGTAAGCTGGGCAGATGGGCTCATATTCCGGTGCTCCTGAAACTCATCGCGATGTCAGGTATTTCACAGACAGGCAACCATTGGAACAAATATATATGGATGCAATACAATCAATTCTATTCTTTCAATCAGAACTTACATTAATCCAAGTATCATTCTCTTGCCCACCATCCTCCTCTACCTCCTCTCTTCCACCCTCTTCTGAACCTTCCAATGTCTATGTATAATGATTAGCAGTTGCCCATATCTAGCCTTAACACGGCTAGCAGGGATTACCTTCGCTGGTCTAATTATGTTCTCAGCAATCTCCTTCCCTGTAGCTCGCTTCATTTTGACCAAAAATATTGCCGGATTGTGTCCAGCTTTCAACTTGAGAGCATTCGAAGGGCAACAGTTGTACGAAATCTGGCCATATATGGGGTCCGTTATCATTTGCATGTTTGTATATAATCCCATATACTGTTCGTCCGATTCGGCCAGCTCCAACGTGCACTTGAAAGTCTATGTTAGATTGTATGGCTCTGTCCGGTGTCTGTCTTTCTTGATGAAGTCAGTCAGCTCCTCCCAGTGCCTCAGATTGGTATATGCGGCTTGGAGTTGGTCTGGGGATAGAACGATATCGTTGCCATTCCACTCCCGGCAAATCACAACCATGAACGTTGTATTTGGCAACTCTGGGAGGTTACTTCTCACCTTTTTGCTCACACGCTCTCTCAAATCCGTCGCCAGTCGCTTGTTCCCACCCCTTCCCTTTTTCCTCGCCTCCCGAATTTCGCATGCACATTTCTTCGAAATCATCTCCACCCATTGCCGACGAATCCATTTGGCATCATCGAAATTATCCAATGGCAGCCAGCTCTCAAATGTCTTCAAAAAATCTGCAACCTCCATCTCCCAGTGCAGGGGTCCATCTCTTAGCTGTTTCAATTGGTTCTGCCCCCGGATGAGGGACCGATGCTTCTTCTCGAGGAACCCAGCCACCCATTCTTTCTTCCACTGGTTGAACGCACTATAGTTGGCCTGCCCCATCTTTTTGGCACATTGCTTCAAGGAGAATTCGGTTCGCTTCAGGCTGACTGGGGATTGACCCTCTGCACCGCCCAAGTCCTACAAATCGTTTCGTTGGGAGGCTGATGGGAGGTCTCCCAGGTGTGCCAGAACGAGGTCCAGGTGGAGGAGTACAGCTGGAAGATGTTGGCCGATTGACTGGATTGTTTCCCGGCGGTCCTGGAGGCACTCCTGGTGCACCTGGAGATGACGGCCCTTGTCCTGGGAACAGCTGCTGGGGAAACATTCGAGACTCGCTATAACTGCCTTGGTGGAGGTCATATCTTTGCCACGGTGGCCCATAACTTGGATATTGTTGGCTTACGCTGGTGGTTGGTTGAGAACTGTGTGTCATGTCGAATGGAGAATGGTGATAAAACTGCAGAGAGCCTGGAAATGGCTGCTGTGAAGGGGGCTAACCATACCCATGCGGCGGTTGATAATGATTGGGGTGCTTCCTAGATTGACTCTCTTTGCCAGAGGTAGTTCTTGAACCATTTTCCGAGGATCCTGAATTGTTGTCTCGGCGCTGTTGCAAGCCAAATAGGCCACCCAGTGGAGCCATATTCGCTGTCTTCGGTGGAGATCCCTTCGTTGACATGTGATGTGAACAAACATGGTGGTAAAGTACTCTAGATGTATGATGTGATGTAGAATGAATCAGAGTATGGTTGAGTATGTTGCAGGTAGCAGTGACCTTCGGCAGAATGATGGGCTTCTTATATCCCATTCAGTTGTCACGAACTGGCCTGTTTCACTACACCTTGGGTCCATGAAACCAACCCAGGCCTTGAGAAAGAGAAACGGTAATCACACCCATCCCGCCTTTCTTTGTTATTTGGTCGAATTCATATACAAGGGTATTGGATAGATGCTCACCATCATGTGCTCCCATGACTTTAACGGTCGTAGAAGGGATATGATATGATATCTCCAGAACCCAACAAGAACTATATCCCGTATGAAGGTTAGCACGACTAGGGATATTACACATAAGTTGTGCATGTATGACCTTGCAACCTCATTCAATAGGAGGCCTGTGAGTTGAACATCAACAGTGATGCTTCCTATTGAGCTCCTTGTGAAAACATATTGCGCTCCTCAGAATCCACACTCCGGTCAAGGATCGTTATTGAAGCAACCATCTTACCAGCCTATCAGTTCTTGATGATCATTGTGCCGGCATACAGCTAGCTAGGATACTCACCTATTCATTGTATTATAACGATCTACCTTCATTATCAGCTGCTCGAAGGCTCATACACAGGTATAACTCACAGTGCCGCAATGACGTAGTATATGGCCCATGGTGGTGAATGCAGTGAAGACAAAAGAAAGCTTCTCTTCTTTTCTAACGATGTTCAGCAGATGATGTGCACCATTATTGTGCGGGATATGATATGTATATCCTGGTCTATGAAGAAAACTGATTGTAAGGTGATTATATTTTACCCCTCCCCCACATTTGGCAGGGTGCGATGCGGCTGTGAATGTCAGATGCTAACCCAAGATCCCTGAGGCTCCAAATTACCCCGTGCAGAAGCATCATCGAGATGCATCCGAATACGTGTTCACTGACTATTTCTTGATTATGGTCAACACTCACCAGAAACATGTCAAGTGCTGTATCTGCAAAAAGAAATTATTCAACGAGAACGGACTCAATGCTCACTATCAACAATATCACCCAAGATCGATGAATGAAGAAGGGCTATTACCTGACGGGATTTTACCACCTGCATGATGGCATTGACCTGAGCCATCGTGGTTCGACTTCAGTCGGTCCACCTGAATGGCCATTGATGAGCTAGTCAACTAATAATCTACCCATAAACAATGTACCTGGTGCGCCACCACCTGAAGATACTCCTGACGAAGAAACAATTGACCCTCAGAAGCCTGATCTGACATGTACCCCTGATCCCACAAAAACAAGGGCTCATAGGCAGTCAGTTGGAGTAGAAAATGCAGGGGGCAACGGCGACTGCTGGTGGGATATGCAAGATCAGCTTCCTGCCGGAGCGACGATTGTGCCAGTCATTTGTGCATCTGACAAGACTCACTTGACCAAGTTTTCAGGCGATCAGCATGCCTGGCCGCTGTATATCACGATTGGTAACATTCGAAAAGATATCCGCCGTACACCAAACAGGAGCCCCTGCATTCTCGTTGCGCTGATTCCATGTCCCCCGAAAGGTGCCCAAAATATCCATGATGCATGGCATTCTGCGGTTAGAACAGTGCTGTCCCCACTCAGGAATCTTGACATAACTGGTCCCGGCTTGACATGGAATTGTGCTGATGGATTCCAGAGATCGTGTTATCGTCTTTTGGCGGCCTGGGTCGGGGATTATCCAGAACTAGTCATGATTGCTCAAGTCTCATATGGCACATGTCTGATGTGTGAAATTTCTCAAGGTGCGCTGATGGGGCATTCAACTGGTCAAGCCCTGGATAACTCAAGAGATCAGCATGTTTACTCAGAGCTTCTAGACGAAACTAATATTGATGTTCTGCACATTCTTCATGTTCATCCAATCCACAACCAGTTCTGGCAATTTGCTCTCTGCAATGTCTCTCGCCTTTGGCAGCCTGATGAATTGCATCAGCTACTCCTGGGTATAGTTAAAGACTTATTGCACTGGCTGCTCAAACACCTGAAAGCTAGAAATGTCAAGGATCAATTTGACAATCAATTCACATCAGTACCACGATATCCAGGCCCCCAGTGCTTCTCTAAACCATTCAATTCGATGAAAAGCAGCTCCTGGCAGGGCCAAGAGATCCGGGGCATGATCAGAACACTGTCAGTGAATTGCCCTCCAATTCTTGACCGCTCCAAGGATGACAGGAAAACTGTGGTGGAAACAGCCTCTGATGAAATGGTAATGGGAGCAGTGCGGGCATTATGTGAATTCTCTCTACTTGTCAGCCAACAAAATCACTCTGACCTATCCCTCACAGCACTAGATAATGCACTGAAGCGATTTTACAGAAAGAAGGGTGCCTTTCGAGAACAGCAAATGTTGAAGTCTGTGAAGGCCAAAGTGGATGAACAGTTGGCAACAGAATCCCATCAGTTAAGAGACCAAAAGATTCATAAAATCCGTGCTGCATATGGAAGTTCAGCTGTACGGGGCTGAAAAGGTTTCAACATCACATTGAAGGCAATTTCAGGTGCGCCTGAATAGAGCCTGACAAGCCACGACTAAAGGTCAGAGGCTGATGGGCAGAGGGCAATCGAGCGATTGGAGCGCGAAATCCATTTGATGACACCTGTCAAACGCAAGCTTTTTGATTAAATATTCGAACATCACCAGATGACAAATATTACAAGAAGTCGGGACTAAAGCAACTGGTCCCAGAAGCATATTCGCCAAAAAACTTGCTCAATTGACGACTGCTGCCGAAGAAGAGGTTTATGGGGCGGTAAACATGACCGCCGACCAGGGTGTGGAATTTCAGGTCTGTCTATCCGATGCTGAGACTGAAGCCACTACCTGGTGTCTCACTGATATTGACCGCGTTGTGAGTCAGCTGGAGAGAGAGATATATGGTTTCACATCGAATGAGCATATGCAGTTCACGCAGGAATTGTCCATCCGCTTGATCAAATTGAAGCATGGTTGCAGGCAATCGGTGTTCAGGAGCTCTGGAAATCCATCGAACAGCGTGTGATCCATTTCGGATATCGAACGATGTATCTCGTGAGCCGTATATCATAGTTTATTTTAAGAATGGGTTCTGGTGACCATTTCACCACCGATATTTCTGAATGGCTACATATCGCCAATGTGAAAGAGGCATATTGGTCTACCAACAAAGTCAATTACGGTTGACAGATGCTCAAGCACAATGACTGGTCTACCGCTCTTGACTATATGGAAGAGACACTCTCATATCTTGCCCTGCAAGGCTGGTATGATATTGACTAGGCAAAAGATTTCAACCTAATATCCGCTGCCGATAAACGGCGAAATACTGGCAGCGCCCATCTTTTACGCCTCCAGCATTGTCAGGACGAGCCTTTTTTCCACCCCGTGTCACCACAGGTACATCATTTGAGAGAAACTCATGTCTGCGGAGTGTGCCAAAGTATCAAATTAACCTCATTCAGAGATGCATCAGAAGATTTTGGAATTCCCAACTATGGACAGCTATTCCATTCACAAATTGAAGAGGACTGGGGACACGAAGTTAGTGGACTGGTGCTCGGATATGATCAGAATGTACTTCTTGACAGTATATTCATTACACTTCAGAATGGACTGTCATACTACCATCAACCATTTCACTGCTCTACTTCTGTTGGGCGTCTGGGACTTGATTGCAAGGTAGAATATACCGAAGCCAACCAAGGGGTCATGCCTGCATCTGATAACATCTGGGTCCAATATATGGACATTGACCTCGATAACACCTCCCAAGTTCGAGTTCCTTCTTTTCCTGTATTATACTTTAGCGGGACTCTGCCAAATCAGATCCTCCAATCCCAGGAGTGCCTGCCGGTCGGAAAAACCATATTGACCTTTTCTAAACGGTGCAAGAAGTCTCAACAATGGATATTACGTCCTCAAGTTCAAGAATATGCAGTGGTGATTCCAACACAGTACAAAGATCCACATGGTTGGGCTGATTGTGTTGACGGGTTCATCCAGGTTGTCAAACAGACTGATATGATGCATATTGTACCTGTCGGAGCAATTGTTGCACCAGCACATTTGGTGTGAGAGAACGCTGCATCAGATAGGATCGATAGCGTATGGCTTGTAAATAATCATGTGGATTCAGATACCTACTGGACTGTATATTAAGTTACAATGCCTGAATCAAGGTGTGCAGGAGGAAGATAGTTAGTTAATTGAATTGTACTATTTGATATAAACATTATAATAATCACGCCTGGAGAGGACGGCTCCAGTGTGGGGATTCACTGGAATAGTCTTGGAGATGCGGCCATTACTCCCACTACCACCGAAATTTGCACATTCTAATCGTTTGAATTTGTAGCATTTCGAAGACAACTATACATTCTTCAGGATATTCTTGTATTCTGTTCCACAACTTTCAGAACATTGAGGAGCACTGGTGAAGTAGTCTCGGAGCACCTGAGAGCTCATTGCTTTGCACTCAGCCTATGTGGGAGCATCTGGGAGCATCTGGGAGCATCTGGAAGGATCAGTGTGGCTGTTCAGAGTTGCTGAGTTGTTCAGTGGTGACTTCTAAACCATTTTACATTTTGCTGATGTGGGGACATATAGCAACACTCGCACCTCCACCCGACCAACGCACACAGCCTACTCCAGGGCCGACACCATCTCACCCGAGAACGCCACCAGCCCCAACTGGTAACAATTCCGGAGCTCAACATTCCCATATTGTCTATTTGCCGGTAGTGTTAGCAACGGGTCTGGGTAACCCAGCAACGGTCCGGGTTTTGACTGGCAGTTTGGTTCAGTTTAGTTCCTGACACAGCCAAAGACCGGACCTGCTTTGTCTTGGCGGGGTTGTGACCAGGACCACACATAAACCCACGGTTTATTGGCTGGGTTGTACCGGCACCGCTGTTCCATCTTAAGGTTCCTGCAACTTTTACTGCAATTAATTATCTGAGATCCCAACTTATCATGACATGATGAATACGTAGATTGTGCAGTTTTACGCGCTCTTCCACCTCCCGCTTTCAGATTTGCAATTGCACCAATATTCATTGAATTGCTGTGAAAGAACAACATATTTTCTGCGAACTTCGTGGGATTTCGATAGTGACTCAACGTATATTCATCCGATCGCAAATCTGGCAGTGGGAGGTGAAAGAGCGGCTTACACTGCACAATGTACGTACTGAACATGTCATGGTATGAACAGAACTCAAATACTGAATTGGAGCCAAAATTGTGAACTTGAGATGCCGGGTTTTTGGTGGTAAAACCGGCCCATTTCCCAAGGTCTGGGTTTTTGGTGTGGTAAGACCAGAGCAGCCAATTGAGCGAACCTGCAATTGATGACAAGCATTGATAGAAAAGCACGGGATTTTGGAGATTATTATTATATATTTATATGTATTATTAAAGAACAATGTAGTGATCAAGAAGGAAGTAAATGAAAACACTAGAAAGGCTGCCAAAACAATGTGAATGATGGACTATGCCAAATCAACTGATTGCATATTGTGGATACACCCATGGCAAAATGAGCGTCAATGGAGCGTCAACAATGTTAGGTTATGTAAGTCTGGTAATTACAAATTCATTTGGTCTTGGTTATACATAGTTGAAGCATTGGCCGCCTTTATTGGCAAAAATCATAGCAACACACTCCCTGCTTCATATTGAAAATGAGCGTCAACGGAGCTTCAACGGTTATTTGTCATGCGTCCTGGGTACTCACACTGCCGATTGGTTGCAGGCAGTCATACAGGAATCATTGGCCACCTTTATAGGCAAAACAGATTGCGATACCCTCCCTGCCCCATCTTGAATATGAGCATCAACGGAGCATCAATGATTGTTGGTCATGTATCTTGGGTAAGATGGGCTACGACTGGTTGCAAACAGGCATAAACGAATTATTGCCTGCCTTTATATTCAAAAGAGAAAGAGAAATGCACCCTGCCACATCTTGAAAATGAGCATCCACGGAGCATCAACGATTGTTGGGCATGTATCGTCGGTGATTTGGGGTGAGACAGGTTGCAAACAGGCATAAAGGAATTATTGACTGCCTTTATTGGCAGAAGAGATAGAGAAACACTCGCTGCCCCATCTTGAAGATGAGCTTCAACGGAGCGTCAACGAATGTTAGTCGTGTATCTTGGGTACTATGGGGTGCGACAGGTTGGAAACAGTTATAAACAACTTATTCGCTGCCTTTATAGGCAAAAGAGAAAGAGAAATGCTCCCAGCCCCATCTTGGAAATGTGCATCAATGGAGTGTCAACAATTGTTGCCCTTCCAACATGGTTAATCACAGCTCGATGTGGCCATTATGGTCCATATACATCATTTTGACTGCTTGTGTACGCTAAATGGCTGAAGAATACTTAATGGTAGCTCTGTGATTGAAATAAGATGATGCTGTCCTGGAGGATGTGGCGGGAATATCTCGTACATATCTGCCTATAAAGGCTGCCATCTCCTTGTTTATGGATGCTTGTGATCAAGCGCCACTCAGATTGCCAAAGATGCAAGACCAATAATTGTTGACGCTCAGGTGACGCTCAGTTTGCAGATGGGGTAGGGAGCGTTTCTCATTCTCTTTTTGCTATAAAGGCGGCCAATACTATGTTTATAACTGGGTGTAACCTGTGACCCCCCGGATTGCCCAGGATACATGACCAACAATCGTTGACGCTCATTTGCAGGACGTGGTAGGGAGCATGTGTCTTTCAATTTTGATCACTATGGAGGCCAATACATCGAATATAAACTGTGAGGTACCAATGTCAGTATTTTAAGATTATCAGTAGCATATCTGAATGCGACCATAACTGAAACACAAAACGCAGAACCGGACATTGGAACCTACGCGCCTAGCCAAACCTAATGAAACCGACAGGTTCACGGGTATGGGTCCGGGTTTGGCTCCCTAAGAGCCAGCGGATCAGGTTTTTGGACCAGTCTGGAACTGAACCAACCCATCTTGGCGGTCCAAACCCGGACCGCTTGGGGGTTTCCTGTACCCGTTGCGTACACACGCATAGACTCTTCGCAATTAGACAAAGTGTGTTAAAATTGTGGGGCTGATCCAAACAACCTTCCCGACAATGATTACACACATTTCTTTCACCACCATCCTGTTGAATGAATTAAGTTCCTCATGTCACAGCCTACATTCAGCGAACATATGTTGTATGCTCCAGCAAAGGAATTCAATGATACTGGGGAAGTTATCAACTCAGAGGTGAAATGAAGTGACTGGTGGTGGAATGAACAGGCACGTTAGTTGGATTTCATCATAGCTACAATGATTTTAACCGCTTCAATAGCAACAGCCGCCATTTACAGCTACGATTGTCACTTTATTTGGCAGTTCAGACCAGACACATTTTCCAAACCATTTGGGTGACAAGAAGGAGTGGCCAGTATATTTGAGTCTCAGAAACATCGACTTGAAGATTAGAACAAAGCTTTCAAATCATGGAAGCATCCTTGTTGCGCTTCTTCCCATTCCTCCGAAATATCACTTTGATGTACATCAAAAAACAACTACCTTGAAGGAACAACCAATGCACAATGGAGAGGTTTTAAGGAAGGTCTCTGAGCTCGTTTTTTGTGCTCTGGATGTACTTTTCAACACTGGAAAGCTTATGCTTTGTGTCGACGGTCAGATGGGGCAATGTTATCCTGTGATCTGTGCATCAATGGCTGACTGCTTCAAAAACATTCACTTGCACTTGATCAAGCAGCCCCATTGCCCAATGTGCAAAGCACCAAAATCTTCTTGTGGAGAATGGAATTCATTGTCCTTGCAATTGAGAGACTATCGGCTATACTTCCAAAAGATCATTCTCGCGACTCAGGGAGATGAGCTGGAGACACAGGAAGCCAGACATTATCTGGAAGATCGAGTGGTTGGAACCTCAGAAGTCATCTTCTAGCATATGGATTTCATCTCCCTGACCGCTATAATCGTACGTGATATTCTTCAGACCACGTATTTCGGTACGCTTAAGAATTTGATTGAATGCGTCATGTCCTTCCTCGATCAACATTCTATGATGGACAAATTTCCCCTGCTCAGGGCGATGATGCCTTCATATCCTAGCTTCGCTCGATTCGACAAGCAATATAGCCAGGGGACGCAATGGAGTGGAAGGGAGATGAATGCAGTCGGGTGTGTGATTGTTCCAGTTTTGGCAGCGACACTTTAACACCCTTTGGTGAGCCAAAGAATTCCCTTCACAGAAGCCCTGTTGTGCATCAAGAAATTACTGCATTTTCACCGTATAGCACAATACCGGTACCATACTCAAGCCACAATCGAGTACATGGTGAATTATCTGGAGGAGTTTCATCATGACAATGACTTCTGCACCCAATTCTGCGCCAGGAATTCTACAATGAAGGTCTCAGAATCATTGAGAGAGCTGCTTACGTTGGATAATGCTGAGGAATGGGAGTGTGACCCCGCTGGGAACAATCATTCTGTGGCTGCAAAGGGTCGTGGTGTTAATGCAGATAAAATGCAGATTGAGTCTGAAATTGCACAACATGTTGTCGACGAATCGGATTTCCACTTTGAGAAGATGCATCTCCGGAACCACTTCTCTAACCATATCTACCAGCTGGGCAACCTCTTAAATGCAAGATCTGAACTCCCTGAAAGAGTGATGATGGATTGTAACCAAGCGTAACAACAATCGAATCATCATGAGGCTACTCTCCGGATTTGGCGCACCACAGCCCGCCAGGCGGTTCTTCAATATCAGAAGCTGAATGCCAACACTGCAAACCCATCTTGGAACAATTAAGTACCTCAAAACAAAGCACCTATCAAGCGAATGATGAAAATCCCACAACCAGAAATCAAGACCCTTGATGACTTGGCTGAGTGGTGTGGAATGCCAAAAGGGGAGCTGCAGAATCACATGGCTTGTTGTTTCAAGGGATGTGCCGACTTCACAGACTACGTCGATCACGATCAGTTTTTCAGTCGTCACAACAATGCAGAATACATTCGGTTGAACACAGTACAAATTCGAGTGATGTCTATTGAATGCGACGAGCAGGCAGTACATATGGTTTGATCCACTGGGACCACACGGTGGAGAACGCATAAGCCATGACGAAATGATACAGTGCGTCTCTGGATCGTGCCGACTCAGGATAGCCGCTTTAATTTGACTCCTCGATGGATTCAAGCAGATTTGAAATATCTCTTCATCATTCCGGATGCTGAATCGAGTGTTGATGGACTTCTTGACTTGGTTCAGACTTTTGAAACAGGGCTGATACGCAAGACTGCTGGAATGCTGATTGTCAAGCAGAGACATCAACCTCTGATACAACCCTTGCACGATGGAAGATACCATTGTAAGTCTCTTTTCGGCACCGGAACCACACATATCATCCGCATAAGCACGATTCAACGGGCTGTACACTTTCTTCTTCGGATGTCTCAAGTAGTGTTAGCAACGGTTCCAGTTTTGGACCCGGCCGGTTTTATAGGTCTGCATGGCAACAGCCTTACCCCATCAAAAATCGACAATTTTTTAAGCGAACCATCACTTTAAGGCCACAAATATTGATCACAGAGTTCAGTGTTTGGTATGTAAAATATGCAGCTCAGCACGGCGCATCTTTTGGCGGTCTCCGATTTTCGCTATCTTTAAAGTTCTGCAAGCGGTTGCCCCAAAACCACGTTTTTCGGCCCAAAATGACAATAATTTCAAAGCTGCTTGCTGAGTTTTGAAGATATCAAAAATCAGAGACCGCCACAAGGTGCGCCATCTGAAGCTCCATATTTCATGTACCAAACACTAAATTATCACATGAATATTCAAGGACTTAATTGAAGGAACCGTTTGGCACAAACCCGGACCAAACTGGCTTGGTCCGGGTTTTCTTGGACCCGCTATAGTATAAACGGTCCGAAAACGGAACCGTTGCCAACACTAGTCCCAAGGAATAAAAATGTAAAGAATATTCTCGAAATCAATGGAAATGCTCAAAAAACTGTCGAAATGATTAAAATCTAGAGGACTAACTTGAAAGAACAAAGTGCAGTAAATTAACTTTAATGACTAAACAAGTTTTTGACATGTTGTGACAACGTGATCACATCATTGAACACTTTGAATCATGGAGGCAGATTGCAAAGAAGTCACTCCGATTATTTGTGGAGAAAGTGGACAAGGCTTGTTGTGTGCGGTCCATTTTCGGAAACCAATTTCGCTTGATGCTGATGTATACTCTGTTTGTTTTATCAATATAAACAATACAGGGGAAGCCAACACTAATGGGAATGTAATATGGCAGACGGTACATCACAACTAATTGCTAGTAGAGAATTTCAAGTATTCATTGTCTGTGTAATGTGGGAAGAATTGACTCCAAGATATACTCAACTAGAAGTATCCCTTCTAAGTTTCCCTCAATCTTGTCTCACTATCGGACATGATATTGGACTTACACAAGGACTAATAGCTCGTCCACTTCGAAGCTTCACTCAGGTGCAGAAAGTAATCACAATTGAATTAATGTAGAATAGCTTTGCAATCTGAATATATAATTACCACTTGTTCTCTGTCGTTGGAAGGTTGCCCTCTATGCCAGTGGAGAATTGAGAGGTCTTTATACCTCGTCCCTCTGCACACTAACTGCTAATTCTAACTATGCTTTTCTATAGATAAATGCTTACTATCCTCTCGTCCTCCAATCCCCATTCTTTGATAACCAGTCAGCCTGAACTTCCTCTGAGCAAATGGTATCCTTTCATTCCTCCAGTCATTCATGACCAACAGTATCCTGCTGATATACATCCCCAGACTGATTGGTATCCATCGGACTGTTGTCTTCTGGACCATCTACCTCTTTGTACCATTCAACAGCCTTCCTTCATATTGTGCTTCAGTGTCTCCAGACTACTGCCCATAGCAAATGCCAATGGAAAGTTACTCCATATAGGGGTGACGATGGCTGGCGTCATTCTTCATCTCCTTCCATAGAGAATCTAGCGATTTGTATTCGTGTTGTATTAACACACAATTGTAACTGTGACAACACTCGGGGGTGGGTGGTGAAGATGTGGTCGAGGGATTTGTGCCTGGCAGTCATTGGTGTGGTGATAGTGCTGGCTTATAATTGATGAACCTTAATCAATTGCCCCATGACAATATCATCGAGTGATCATTCATGACCCAGGAACTGTGACCAATCCCAAAGGTGGAACAGTCTGCGATGCCAAACAGGACCCATGGAATGATAATGTATCCAGATGCGCCACAAAGCATATGACGCATTGTAGATGTTTCTTCAGTTCTTACACCCATGCAACCTGTTCCAAGAGGTGAAGATAATCAATACCTACTCAACCAGTACGCATCTTTGGAATCACATAATATGATATTCTAGATTGCCCGGATATGTTTATCCCAACAGGGATGCCTGGTATCCAGAGCCAGCACTTATCAGTGCCGCCTTTTGCACTGTGTCAGAGCCAGAGTCAATATCAGAGTCGCACTTGTCAGTCACATTTCTCGCAGCCGGGATTGTCAGATCATGTCAGGGCGCATGTGTCACAACTATGTTAATCAGAACCGGGATCGTCAGGGACCATGTCAGAGGTACACTTGCCTGAGCCACCGTTGTCAGAGCCACAGTTGTCAGAGCCACATTATCAGGGCCAGAATTGTCAGAGATTATATCAGAGCATACTTTCATAGCCGGGAATGTCAGAGACTATCTCAGCGCTATACTCGTCAGAGCCACATTAATCAGACCGGGATTGTCAGACCATATCAGAGCCGCACTTGACACTGTAGAGTGGTGATGAATACCAGGTAGTGTTGCAGAACCAATCTCATGAGAAAGATATCGATCATCTCAGGATTGTTGCTTACTGCCAATATACATCTCAAACCAAGTTATCCTCAGTATGTGCACATTGCCAATTGTTGATGAACGCGTCTCGAGTGTCAACTAGCATCACGCCAACATGCTTTCCGATTTAGATGGTAACGTTCAACCATGTCAGTTCAAGATCACTCGGCCAGAGTTGTGCGAGTTACTGGCGGCAGTGGTGGAAGAGTAGTCGAGCTTTGTGTATATATTTTGCTAAACACGATTCTACACCAAAATGTATCATATATCTTGATTAATGACATAATTGCTCTGATATAACATGCATTTGTGCCTTATCATTATTTGTATGTGAACACCAACTTGTAGGTATCTGAATTGGTATTAAAAATCATCTGCATAAGTTGAGGTTCTCACACACAAGATGTCATGATATCTTAAAAACAGTGAAAACATGAGGGAACGTACCATAAAATCTATTGACTCACGGTAATAAACCCGTAATGTGCCATGGCACGGTGGTAATATCAATAACACATTGTAGTATCGCGCTCACAGTCATAATAAGTCTCGGTCACCGTAACGCCAATGCCTTTCCCGACGGAGTCTCATGCAGAGCTGCGCAGTGGTCTCGGCTGCTCTGGAAGTCTCCTGCAGAGCTGCACAGTGGTTTCAGCTGCTCTCAAAGTCTCCTGCAGACCTGCATAGAGGTTTCAGCAACTCGAAAATTTGAATATCCTATAAGTCAAATCTCCTAGCATGCTGAATGCACCTCCATAACTGCAGGTGCGTTCAAGAACACCTGAGCATTCTCTTGCGGATTCTGAGAGCACTTTGCTTAGCTCCAGGGGGGCCTTGGAGCGTCTAGCAGTATTTAGAAGCACTGATGAGGTAGCCCGGAGGGCCTGGGAGGTTTGTGTGAGGCTTCCGGCCCAATTCACAATTTTCTGATGTTTGGAATATCTGACAACCAATTACAGTCCATTCCCACATGGGGATAGGACACATCAATTGAACCTCCACGCTCTTAAATACATGCAGAATCAGCTGGCATTCTGTGTTAGGGGTTCTCCCCTGATAGCGGTAATGATACATGTTTGACTGAAGCAAGTACACGTGACTACCATACGGAATTGGATACCATTAGTCACGAAGCAATACACCTTCTTGCGTATCAGCTCATGTCATCAGTCAGACGGCCTTTAGCGGGGTTACATCTGAGCCGTATGTAATAATTTGATAGGAGCAGACTTATCAAGCGGATTCGCAAGATGATGCAATTATGTT
>Ga0307515_10007470_pt1 | contig 21593 bp, 24 predicted proteins | sample 17_EM_MG_FD_194513 | JGI IMG/M metagenome (GOLD analysis project Ga0307515, IMG submission 194513) | Populus trichocarpa ectomycorrhiza microbial communities from riparian zone in the Pacific Northwest, United States - 17_EM | ecosystem: Host-associated > Plants > Roots > Unclassified | place...
AAGGGATTGAATGCGAGGTTTTACCACACTGCAGCTACTGATAGGCCGGTAACATATACCTACAGGTAAGACCAATGAGACAAATATACCAGGTAGCGGCAACCTCCTTGTTGAAGTTACTCTAGTAATAAACATTATTGCTGGGAGATAAGGCAACTCCCATGATTGAAGAAAAAAAAAGCCAAGAAAATAGGGCTTGGCAAATTGAGATATTATAGAGAATAAGGTATAAAATATAGGGCATGGTGATATAAACCAGGACCCTGAGACTTTCTATTCAACTTCAGCCACGAAGCCAAGGTCTCAGCTACTACCTTGACCTTCACGGTGGACCTCTCCCAAGTATAGCTTTGATATCCGAACGAGCAAAGCTTTGCTTATCCGCAAAGATGGCAGGAGAGTGGTTTTGGAAAGTTTGCCCAACAAGAGTATGTTCATCCTCAATCACCGTACCATTCGTCGCTAGCACATGCCGATGGTAGAGCTCAGAGCTCCCCCGCACCGGAGGCGCGCCTGCTTGGATTGCGGAGAGAGAGGCTTGAATGCCAGCAAAAGAGAGGTCCTGTTCTGTGCTACCCCAACTATATGACTTGGTTTGAGAGGGTGCTGCAAGGTAGGTTGCGCTACCATTCTGTCTATTGTTCGACGAAGTACCCGAAAAGGAGGCCAAGTTTGCTTTGGTCCAGCCACTTATGCCGAATGATTGTAGTTCGGAAGGGAAGGCTAGTTGATCGACCATTTGGACGTTTTTGCTCCTGTCCATTGTTCCGGCAATTGTATAGTTACCACCAGCTTCCGTGGCGTATAAAGAGTGAACACAAAGAGGGTATCCATAGACTTTGGAATATCCATTTGAAGAGACGTCGATGCCATTGGTCTTTTGATTGGTGACTTGAGCATTGCCTTCGTCGGTAAAATTGCCGTAATTCGAATAGCTCAATGTCTGCTGCCACGATGCGATATGAGGACCTTGCGAGGTTTGGATTGTCGAAGTGAATGATAGGCGACGTTGAACTTGGACATAGTAGGCCAGAGTTGTGTTCGTTCTATTAGCAATGGCCCCAACAGACGATGACATATGCAGGGTAGGGGGCGGGACAACCTGAACGGGATCAGAGCCTGTGGTGACCCAACCACTGGAATCAAGCCACAAGAAGACCTTTCCAGTAACGACCCAATATGACCCGACAGTGTGGGTAAGCGTACCGTGGCCACTCCCATCATCATTAATTCCCACAACGCGAATTTCGAAAGTGTGCTCTTTCCCGTCGCAGAGCAAAGGCAGGAAGGCTGATATATCAATCTCGTCTTCTCGAAGGTCGAAGGCATCGAGGCCGACAATAGGACGCCAAAGGCCAGGCACCACTCCTCCAGTGAAGATAACCGGGAATGGCCATGCCACACCAGCCAACATTCCATCAATGTAAAGCTGCAATTCCCGAAATGGAGAGTATCCGTAAAGTGCAGTGACATTAGGGAAGGTCTTAGTATCTGAAGAGAGTACGTTGCTCCACCAGAATTCCTCGGTTGATTGTCCACAAGCCGCAATTGAGAAAACTGCTTTCTTGACATTCTGTGGAAGCGTGAGCGTACTTGTGGCATTTTGTGAGGGGACCATAAAGGCACTCGGGCTATCCAATGCTGACTGTCGAGTGGAGATGGGTAAAATTACGTCAGCTGGTGCAGTTGTCTCATCCCCCACAAAGAAGGTAGCAGTCAAGGTAGTGTTGAATGGTGCTGTGTATGTGCTGTCAACCAAATTCCCGAGGTCGAAAATAATTTTCTGCGGCTCTTTAAACAGCACTAGATAGTTGCTCATATCTTTGACATATGTCCATTCAATTCCAGTTGCGGTGGGTTCTGCAGTAGACGTGCGAAAGACCTCCGTGTCATTGAAATACATCAGGCCTAATCTGTCAAATTGGCGACCTGCAGAGGTGACGGTGAAGTTGAATGTGATCCTGTTGAATTCGCAACTTGGAGGGGTATATTCACCTGTTGGACTAACATCAGTAGCATTCCCTTTAGAGAGAATTGGCAGGGGCTAAGAAGGCCGCCACACGTTTAATATGGGATCAAGTAATAAGTAGTAGTCGCGTTAGGGCTTAATAGAAGGGACAATGACATATATAAGGAGCGCAAGAAGGTTCCGTGACTGCATAAGGCAAAAGTGGACGACAGCCGACAACGTGCTGAAGTAACCAGCAAAGTGGAATGTGGAATGGCGGTAGTAACAGAGAGCCTGACCGTTACTCACCAACATAGGGATGTCCATAGCTGAAAGCAAAAGGGTGCACCATCAAAGTCTGTTTGCAAGTCGTATCCGCTGGACTCAACATCGGAGGGGAAACTTGGAAGACCTCAAGCAATGACCAGTACAGGTTCGGTGCACAACTGGCGAAAATCCTGGATGACAGCAGTTCCGGCTGACCGGGAATCGCTAGAAAGGCGAAAACGGAGTAGGAAAGCGAGATTAGTATTAGGATAGAGCATATCAGCGGTCGAAGTATTTTGACGACCTCTGAGTGCCACCGGAGCGTTTTCCCGATGTCCTCAACATGCATTGCTTTGTCCCCACGATCAAATGAAACCGGAAATACAAGACCGCCATCCTGCTCTTGTGTGGACACCAAGGTACTCAAGCTTTGTGGGTCTCCACCTCTGGAGAACCCGGATATTCTCAACGGAATTCCACTAACGCCATTGCTGGAATGCACCTGTCGTCCCAAAACCATCTTGACACCTTTCGAAATGTCCAGTAAACACGCTCGCACAAGCTAAATCAGAAAAGTTTCGACTCCTATTGCGACGTGAGCTGGTGGGTGTCGGTGACGCTTGGTGGTGAATTTCAAACCTTGAAAATGCTTCAATTTCAATTGCACTTGAGGGCGGCAGAATAAATCAATCGCTCATGTCAACGTCTTGCGGGTCTCCCTCGTAGTGATCCCAAAAACGCTGCACCGCCCTTTGGGTGATGTCGGAGGATTGAAATCGCGCGCGGAAGTAGTTGAAGAGGGCGAACTCGTCCTTAGAGAGAATGTAGGTGTGCGGCTGCGCGTGCAGACGTGCCCAAACTTCTCGTAGCGCCTTCTCAAGATAGCTCGAGATGACAGGATCGACGCCGCCTTCGCTGTTTCGTGCGATGTCCAGGGCTCTCTGGATGGTGAGGTAGCCGTAGCTGTCTGTGTCTGCGCCACTGTTGCCACCCATGCTTGGTGTTGTCGCGTATAAACACTTTGAGATAAATGCGGGGGACGCTAGTACGTCGAGGGAAGGAGCGAGGCTTGACAAATGGGAAGGTGTTCAAGTCGAGAGGGCGAGCATAGCAGGGAGGAGTGCATTGCAATATATAATTGCAGAGATGAGATCAACCCACGTGGAATAGCAGGCAGATTCCGAGCAGAAAGGCATGCATAGGGCCGAGAAGGTGGCGCCTGCTCAATACCCACAAATAAGCTCATAATGGGTAGAGAGCAGCCTCAAACCGTTGGCTCCGGATGTTGGCAACCGTTTTTGGCAACCGTTTTTGGCGCCGTCAAATCCGAGCGAAGGGCTGTGCGGTGAAGTCCACGGAAATAACAGCATTGCAACACCTCCCTTGCGTGACAGGGCAATGCCTTCGCGGTCTCTAGGGCACGGGTGTCGGGGCGACTGAGATGCAAAGAAAACAAGATGTTAGTGGGCTAGGTTCAAACCCAGGGCGACATGCAGGAAGCTGCTCTGGTCGAGGTAATGCCCTGTCCAAACTGCTGGAACAATGGAACGATCCAATTTGGGCCAGCTTTGGGGTAGCTTGGGGGGGGGGGCCTGCGGTTCGCAAAGCATATCTAGCCACCTAGCTATCCACACGCCTACCCCAATCAAGCCTCCTGATCAGCCGGCAAGGAGTGCTTTAAGTCTGGGTACTTGAATAATGGCCGTCGTAAGCAGGGACAGCAGCTTGAGCAATGGGTTTGACTCGCGACCACTGCTGTTGCAGGGCTGGGAGGCTAAAAACTTTGTTAGATATAGGTGGTGGAATCCCAGCAAAGAGGTAAGTTTCGGCTCAGGGAGTTCTCAGGCCGGCAAGACCAGCACGACCAGTGCGCCTGCCGGGGCTGCCCAAGGGAGCATTCACGATTGATGAAGTCTACAATGGCCTTCGTATGCACTGTGGCGGGCGTAGGAGCCAGGATAGCGTTGCGGCCACCGTGCGGCAGGGGAGTTTCCAAAGTCTGGCGCTCTCCCGCCCAGTTCGGCATCATCCCACTCTGCCGTCAGCCTGTCAAGGATGACCAGGGAGAACTGGAGAAGCGCAAGGGCATTGGCACAGGATGGGAAAGGTGCACAAAGGAGTGAACCAAGAGTTCGGACGATGTCAAATCCAAATAGGCTAATGAACGCTACCAGACAACTGCTAAACTACTGCTAAACTGCTGCAAAGCCGGCTGTGTCCGTAGAAAGTCAAACCGCATTTGCTCATGGGCCCCTTGACCGGTTTGCGGAGCTCCATTACTCGCGCGACCCAGACCTCGCCGACCTCTCGCCCACTCACCTGACCTGTAGAGCGCGCGAGAGAGACGATGAGATACAGCGGCAACGCCGAACCTCTTCAGCATCCTGATATTTGCTCACGAGTGCATGGGCCTATGTGCCTGTGTGCCCTGTGTGTCTGTATGGTACCCATGAGTGCCCAATGTGTGCCAATGTGTGCCAGCGTGTGCCAGCGTGTGCCAATGTGCGCCCGTGCTTTGAGTGTGTAAAATCGACTTGCTTTACAGGCGCTAAGCAAAACCTCGACCTTCGTCTGGCACTGGCTATCTTGCTATTCCGATGCGCCCACTTCCAAGCTTCCTCAACTGGCAATTGGCAGCGGAGCAGGACGTCTCCCTAGTTTTCTGATTGGAATGCGCTTTTCTGGTCACATCTCTAGGCATACACAACCGTGGGTTAGCACCATAGCCGTTCGTGATAGCGACTTCGAAGGATTTTAGGCTGCTTATACAAGCCCGGCATGAGATCGTCGTCACGGCACATGGGAGCTAAGGACCTCCCCAACGCCCACGATAGGATGCCTAAAAAAGCCAAAACCACAAAAAAGATTCAGGACCTCAATGTTTCAAGCGCTTACCATTAGAGCAGCAACTTCGAACGTCCTAAGGCAAGCCACGGCTGTCAATCGTAAGATGCTCATCGTGAGATGCCAATCGATCTTTATCCGCTTTGCATCCTGGGCGGATCACAAGTCATAAGTATGGGCGGCGATCCCCCCCCCCGTTGCGTCTCAGTCCATGGTCAGATTTGGTCTCACAAATGCGGCCACGGGGCTGAACAGCACGTTGTGGCGGTCGGCGCAAAAAGGCTTGGGCCTGCATAAACAGCCTTATATCGAGGAGCTTGCATTATTACCGGGGCGTTACCGCTGACACAGGACCAAGGCACGCCTAACTTCGTACCATTTAACCCAATGCTGCGTCCTGCTACTAGTCAGGACCGAGACGGTCCGGCGGCCTCTGCTATCCCTCGCACCGATAAGTGTGTCAACAAATGCGGCCCGTGCACGCGATCAAAAGAACTTCAACTTTCTCGTGTCAAGTAGTAAATAGATAACTTTATCAATCACCAAAATAGTGCGCAACTATGTATCCAATGACGTAGACCTTGCGCAGCCTACTCAATATGTTATTTCTAGAGATCGGGTCGCGAATAAACCAAAATAGAGGTCTATATACAAAATATACTGGTATTTCAGTATATTTGCGGCTTCATTTGAGAGCTTTGGTGATGCGGCAGAACGATTGACCGCCTACAAATGCGCCTTATTGATTGGTGCGCACAGGCCAGAATTTATTTGACGCAGTTATCGGCGCAAGGGATAGTCAGAAGTGGAACCTCTCCTGAGCTAGGTAAATGCAACGACATGAGCTATTCTTTTCCAAAAGCCGCGCCTGCCGGACGTCCTCGTAATGGCTGTGGGACTGTGTTGTTGGCCGCACATTCTCTCTCTATCTCTACATATTCTTGCCATTGGCTCGATATTGCCTGATACGTCGGCTGAGTTTGCTCGGAGTTGCTTGGGATGCCATGCCTACTGCAATTTTCTTATCGAAAACGCCTTGTCCGTCAACGCTCTGTTTTGGGAGCTGCCGCCCTCCCCCCAACCTCGAGCTCCTCATGACCAAAGTAGCGGTCATGAAATCCACATGACTGATGAGCGAATTCAGGTGGTTATGCCTAGTTGGTGATTTTGTGCAGTTGACAGGATGGGATGAACCTGGTGCAAGGTGCGGAAGTGTCTCGGCCCGTGGCACCCCTGTCGACTAGCATTTTTCTGGGAGATGGAACTGCTCAATGAAACAGCCATGCCAGTCGCAGCTCCCTACCGCTGTTGACGCCTGATCCGTCTCAATTATTGTACACGTACCGACTCTCAATTTGTTCTCTCTCTTGCAGCACCAGTGTCTGCTGGCCATGAAGAGTGCCAGCTTATTGAGGCAGCCTGACCTCATCCGGAACCTATTACATAGGACCGCCGCACCACCCCCCACGCCTCTAAAATGGAGGACTTTCTTCACCTCCACCAGGCCTGTCTTTTCCAAAACCAAGGCGTCTCAGAGCCTCGTGTTCCGGGCAGGACGCCTGCCTTCCAAATCATGGCATCTCATGACGCGGAAATTCCGCTCCATCCGTTTCAATAGCTCGCAAACACCCCCAAAGCCCAACCCCACACCTCACTTTGGGAGTCCAGAGCCATCCCCGTCCCTAACACAAAGACTACGGAAGCTGTCTCGAGAATACGGATGGTCAGCCTTGGGAATTTATATGGCGCTGTCAACGCTGGACTTCCCGTTCTGCTTCTTGGCCGTGCGGATGTTAGGAACAGAACGGATAGGACGTTATGAGCATGTCGTCATCGAAGCATTCTGGAAAGTAGTGCGAGTGCCGTTTCCGAACCTGGGGAGACATAATGAGGCTCAAGAGGCGCATATTGGAGAAGGGGTTGGGGAAGCCACAGCTAGGGAAGGGCAATTGGGCTGGAGCGGTGAGGTTGAGAAGGCTGATGCTAAAAACAAGGGGTCTGAAGCAAGTATGTGACCTGTATGAAACCTGTTGTTGCTTGTTATGCTAACAGTGATTTTCAGCAATCTGGACTCAGTTGGCATTGGCTTATGCCATTCACAAGACCTTCATCTTCATTCGAGTGCCATTGACGGCTGCGGTCACACCAAAGGTGGTCAAAACACTGAGAGGATGGGGTTGGGATATTGGGAAGAGGAAACCCAAGTCCACATGAAGCAGACTTTCAAACAGCATCTGAAGATACCGCAATGGGCGCACTCAAGCATACTGTAACATACGGGCTCACCGCTTAGAGCTAGACTTCCTTCCTCGTAGACTGGCGTCACCCGCATTTCCATATTTAAGGTTGGTGTATATATACAATTGGAACACTCACATCCGGTGTACAAATGTTAGACGAGTGGTGTAATTTTAAGCATACAGGTGGCGCATTGGGCGAAATACAAATACAAATACCTTGGCCGCGCTCAGAATTGTTCAAATCGGTCTCCAGTGTGCTTCCTACGCGGGAACTAGCTAAACTCAATGGTCGGAAAGATGATTCCTCACCAATGGGAACAGCAGGCTTCGCTTCCCCCCGTGTGCATCATGATTCCTCATGCCGCTTCACAAACGTCAACGCCTCTCGTGCGGGTCTCTTAGCGCAGCCCACGACGACCGACCACATCGGAACCAACTCCGAACCTGGAAGAGTGGAAACTTAAAGCAAACTTCAAGTCAGGGGAAGAAAGTGTGCTCCCCATCCTCTGTCAATGCTTCATCCATACGGTTATCTTCCCGTAGCCGCTAGTGCTTCGACTCCTCTGACTGCGTCCATTGTCTCTAGTTCCGGATTATTGCCGCTGGATGGCTCACTCATGATAGTCTGCGTGGACCGTCACGCCATCTGATAGACTGAGATAAAGTTTGAGCGGTTTCCGCCACCATCTCGAACATCATCCGCTAAATTAGCACTCGATCTGCCGGGCCATCCATTCCGCTCTATTGCACCCAATGATTGTTCATGCATTCTGTAAACAAAGCCTAAAAAGGAAAAAAGAAACTAACAAGAATTACGCGTCACGCTGCATATTTCCAACTCCTGACCGCTATGCAAGTACTCTATTACCGGAACGCCATGCCTAACTTTCTTTTAAAAAAAACCAAAGTTTTATATCCGTAGAGCCGGCCGTCGTGAAACATAGGATTTAAATTATCCCCGTGAGAGCAGCAAGAAAAGCAATAAACAGCGTCATGATTGGAGGGCCTCCGAATGACTGCGTCGCGAGAGAACTAGTTCCACAGCATTTGCGATTGTAAGTAACGTTGTTTGCTTCAGCGGCAACTGCGAAGACAGAGCCGTTGAAACTGCCGATGTTATAGTAATCGACAAGAAGGAAGTTCGGAGGGCGGCCCCAGTCAGCTAATACGAGTTAGTGAATTAGTTTCTTTGTTATTGAAACTAGAGGAGGCAAGAGTTTCTGCTAGCCGACATGCTTCATCGTGACTCAAAGTTCCTCGAAGAATTCGGATTCTAGAGTTCTCTGGTGATGTGCAGGCGGTGCTCCGAATTTTTACTTGCGGTTTTTTTCTACTGACCTGTACATTCGTTGCTCATGAGCCCTAAACTGCCCGTGCCGTTTAATCCGTTGGTTACATTCAAATCAACAATGTTGGGGATTAGAAGGCTGAACGATCCAATAGATACCTCAGTGTTAAGATTATGGTTTGCAATATACAACCAATCGAAACTCGAATTTCTGCTCAAGCTCGGCGGACGTTGTACATCGCACGGAAAGCTGATGTTTGTCGGTGAGTATGGCGTCTCCCACATCTGAGTAAACTCGTCCAAGATATACGGCACAGCAGTTTGGTTGGCATTGTAGTCCATGAAGATAACAACTCGCTTCTGGGTGACAATCATCTCACCTAAAGAGGGCCAATCCTCCAGTCTCATGGGTATCTTAGGAGGATAATAGAGGTACGGAGCAAGACCTGAGTTCTGGATTGGCTCAACATACGTTTCAGCTGTAATATTCTTTACTCCCTCTGAGTTTGTCATTGCGTAATCCGCACTACCAATCAAAATCGTCACTACGTCGTAAGGGTTATCACGGACCCAGGCTGCAACTTCCTCGAGATAGGCTTGGACGGTGCCAGCATTAAGCAGATCGCAGCTTGTGTGGCAGAAGTATAAAGTGCCGTTGACATAATGAGCCTGCCCTTGAACTAGAAGCATATCATCGGTCAGTGACTCAACTAGACTTGCTCAAAGCTTTGATACATGTACTTACGCATACGAATACCATCATTGAGCTGAGTAGTCACATCTAGCGCCTGGTTGCTTGCAGCATTGTTCTTGACTGAGAATGGAGAGTTATGAGCACAGACTTCGGTGATATTGGAGTATTTTCGGGTGCAGAATTCAGGATAGTTGTTGCAGGGTTGAGTGTTGGTAGGTTGTGCAGAGGTCGTTGTCGAGCTAGCTGTCATATTGTTGCTTAGAGTTGTAGACCCGCCTCCTCCAACCAACATAATGACCGAATTTGTTGAGGAAGATGCTGAGCCGGTGCTATTTGCTTCTCCAGCGAGTATTGCTTCATAGAACCACGCGGCAGATATTTCCTAAAGGGTATTCTTAAATTAGCGTCGTCGAAAAAGCCCTGTACATTGAGGGTCTTGCGTGGGCCTACTGTGGTTGTGTAAGAGATATCGGATTAAGAGTTGAGGAATAAATTTTTCATTCAAAGAGGAGGCAGAGGGGGTGTAGGATACGAAGAAACCATAGTGCATGTTTCCTTTAAGAGCAAGGTAAAGCCATTGATCTCATGCTGCGGATTTGGGCCACGCGTCAAGGATAGACGAATGCGAGCGCGTTTATCCCCGTTAATCCAGCCACGCTATTAACTAAAGATAAAAGAGAAGTATAAATATGTTCATTAGCAAAGAAAATGAAAATGAAGCAGCAGACAACCAGTGAGATCTTAATTGTTTGTCTGCCCCTTTCCGTCAGGCGCCGATCGAGCAAAGATGCATTCCCGTCGATCTAAACTTTTGATGCTCGATGACGTGCAGGCCCACCTTGGGCGCCAAGCTTACATGTGCCAATCACGAGCTTATAAGCTTTACAGATAAATAACCTCGCAAAATCTTGTACGACGACTATGCCTAGCTATGTGCGAACGAAATTAAATATCGCTCGAATTCTTATAAGGGGCAATTTTTCTGTTACATTCATATTTCATACAACGGTGGAAGTACTTAAAGACATGTCATTAGGAATAGAACCTTTTGCCAAAGAAGATGTGGAAGGGATCACTCTTGTCTAGAACAGTCGGAAACTCGATCCACCATCTTCTAGCTGTTGAAGCTCCTTTTTTAAAACATCCGCTTTGAATTTCTGAAACGCTTTCTCAATCCTTGCTCTAGTCTCCGGATCTTTTATGATTGTTCTTTTAGCAGAGGCCGAACCTGTGAGGAAGCCTGTTTCGCCTCCCAAGAATAGCCCTCCTATAGAAAAGAAGAAGTATGTGGCAGCGTCACCAAGACGCGTTGGTTGAAGATGTAGAGTAACGTCGGGTATGGGTTCTGAAACAAGGCATTACAGTCAGCTTTTAAATTAGAGATGGCATCCGGGGGCATTCTTAGGCATCTGTGGAAGCATTGCAGAGGAACGAAGTTCGTACCAGTCCTTCCATCCACAAATTGTACAGCGGTGGGTTTCTCCATTGCGCGAAACGCATTGAAGATTGCATTACGCGTAGTATGTATCTTGTAGGCCAGGAAAACACCTAGGCCAAGACCAACAAGAGAACCAGTTATAGCATGTCTGGGTACCTTCCTTGCAGCGGCCTCAAGAGTCTCACGATCGGATTGTCGAAGACTAAGGATAGCATCAGCAAAAAGGTTCAGGAATATTATTGGAAAATGCTTGTCGTACTCGTGTTGGAGATGCTCGTCAGCTAGGCGTCGAAGGTCTTAGCCCGCACTCTTCCTAAGAGCAGCTAATGATTGTGAAGACATGGTGTGGTGATATTGGAATATCCAATTGACAGCTACGAGGTTAAGCAGAGAGGTTGATAAGCCTGTCAAAGCTGAGTCTTAAGCTTTTCAAGCAACCTACGACTCGCATTGAAGGTCATGATAGCTAATTGTCTTGTTGGCACCGTAACACTAACGTCATGAGCTCCTCGGAACTTTCGGAGTGTTGGAGGGGAAGACGAGAACGGAGAATCGCTTGGTTTGCTTGCTGAGCTACACCTAATCCGGGGAAACGTTTTCTCTATACGCAAATATTCTGAACCATTTGCTTTCCGGCGTAGAACGTTCTGACTATTCTACTCAAGGAATTTAACCACCTTACATATCTATTTACTTTTTTTTTCTAAAAAAAAGAAGTAGCTATGGAGGCCTTCACCACAACTCTTATAACACAAATCTGTGAGCAACCTAATTAGGACTAAAATGAGAGATAGGATTCGTACTCTAGTTCTTTGGGTTTGCGGGGATTGCCATTTTGATTTCATTGCTGCATACCTCATATCAAGATCATTATTTCATATATTCTCCACTATGAATACAAATGTGGTCGCATTTCCATCAGTCATAGCACCTTCCACGACACCTTATTTTATTTAGCATTTTATGAACTTCCCACTTTATGATAGACAGCCCCATCAACAGTTTGAGCAGCATATATAACCCTTTTAGTCCAATCCGTCATCGGATCCAACGGTAATACATCCTTTCCAACTTTATTCCCTTCGCCGAATTCGTGGAGAGCGAGGAAACTCGGCGCATCATCTGCTATCTTGCCATCCTTCACCTGAAACCCAAGTCGGAAACGCGTGGTGCGCTTCCAGCCAGGTTGCTCGGACATTTGTTGGTTGTGCTCGTCGCGGTACCAGGAGTCCAGGTCAGCGGCACCACCACGGGCAGGTTCTATGGCTGCTGAGATGATTGTAGGAAAAGCGTCTATATGCGTTCAGCGAGGAGGCTAAAAGGATTAAAGGATCAAATTGTTTAAAATGTTTGAATCACGATGTTGGTGATAGAGGATGAGATATACCGACCTTCAGGCTGCTTCTCCATTTCAAATAACTGAACTAACTGATAAAGCCGCGTCTCGGATTCCACGAATTGGTCGATTAGGCCAGCATCAGGAAGTGTATCACTTTTCTCCTTTGCACTTTTATACTCATCCGACTGTAAGAAAGCTAAATCTGGCACTTTGTAAATAACCAGATTTGGCTTTCCATAGTCTGGATTCGCAGCCTGCCAGCGCCAAGCCGATCTGATGCCGCTAGAAGCAACCATCCCAGGAATGTGCACTTCATCCCACCATTTCTCAATAGTGGCCTGAGAGATTTGCGAGGAGTCTCGGAGCTTGAAGAATGTGAAGATTATGCCCGGGCCGGAGAGAGACGGAACGTTGCTGAAATGTTGCGCAGTGCTAGCCATTGCCAAGAGAAAGTGGGCATATGTGACAGTTGATTTCGATAAACTGGGTCCAGTAAAACCAATGCTTGCTTTGTTTGATATACTCACTCCGCATCCGATGCTTACCCGCAGATCAGGTGATCATTCGCGTGTGCTTGAACCTGCCGCTCGAGGTCATTGGAGACAATGCATGCTATTTTGAAGTTGATGTAGAATGATAATATAAATGGTGGCCCAAATATGGAACGTTTATTAGCTCATTGGATACGTGTTGAAAAAAGAGGCTTCGCGAGTGGTAAAACACCGAGTCACGTGCAGCAGTTTTTCCTTGCTTCATCTCAAATGTGCAAACCATTTCCTTCCATCCAACATCAACTCCTCCTATTATCCCCAATTGAATTCGCCGATGTACAGCATATTTCTGTGTTCTGCCACTCCTTCTGGGTCTCCATTCGCTTAGCACCGTTCATTCTCATGAGTACTTTCCTCTTTCCATTTCACTCTACGCTATTGCTCGAAAGTTCTGGGCGACAAGAGCTGCAGAAGTTGAAACCTTCATTACTTTCTATACGGTTTTGACATTATCATGTATATGAAATATGCGTATCGTCTGATGGGTTAAATAACTCTATTCATCAGTTCAATTACCCAAAATCGCACCATTTCTCTCATGCATCATCTTAACTTGCGTCGCATCCACTTTCCTCTTTCGGCTGTAAGAATGTTGTGATGGCTCGCAAGAATCTCACAGTGGCAGACTTGAAGGCTCTGCTCATGCGCATCGGCAGTCCGACCTCGGGAAGAAAGCCTGTACTTGCAGCACGCCTGACTCAGGACCTCCGAGTACCACGCCTGCCACTGTCGTCTAAAAACGCTACCTCGCGAGCCAAGTCCGGAAGGGCCCAGATAAGAAACCACAAGGAAAGTGCACGGATTCTGAGCATCGACATGGGGGTCAAAAACTTGGCATTCTGTGTTGCAGATGCGGGCATGCAGTCACGCGCTGGGCAGTCAGGGAAGAGCGAGTCCGACTCAGGCGCGAGGCAAGTGGAGGCGAAAATGCATACCATTGCCTGGCGCCGTGTGGATGTCATGCACGAGATGGCGGAGGCCAATGCAAGACATCAACTTCCGATCGGCGACCATGCTGTGGCACAAGACCGATTCCATCCCGAGCCTAATCTTGAGGACTCTTTCCACCCACGAGTCCTAGCACGCGCAGCTCATGCGCTCCTTACTCGTGTTTTACTGCCGTATAAACCGGACATCATCCTCATTGAGCGGCAAAGGTACCGCTCTGGCGGTGGTGCCGCGATTCAGGAATGGACGGTCAGAGTCAATATGCTCGAGAGTATGTTGTGGGCAGTCTTAGAGGCATTAAAAGGAGAGACATGGAATCTACCGTCTCCAAGCAATACCGAAGATGCAGGTCAACCCCAAGTTTTTGATGTCAGTCCAGCACGAGTCGGCACATTTTGGATTGATTCGCTAGATGAAGAACACGATGCTAGACGATCCGCTACCTCAATTCAGGCGTTCGAGCTCGGGCCCAAAGGCGAAGTTAGCGAAAAGGCATGTGAAAGCGTTGTTATTACTCGTAAAATAAGCACAGCCAAAGTGAGAAAGAAAGACAAAATCCAACTTGTGAGATCTTGGCTTTCACATACTCCGTACTCCTCCAAAACCGCAAGAACAGGCAGTGACAAAGAACAAGCCCAGGAGAACAACGCCCCTATCACGTTCTCCTTTGCTCCTAAGGCTGAGGAGACGAGGGAAGCATTATGCATAATAAGGTCTAACACTAAAAGGACAAAAATCACGAACAAAAATATTGCAAAGACTGGTGATGTTCGCAAACTTGACGACCTCGCCGATTGCTTCCTGCAAGCTGCTGCTTGGGTTGCGTGGGAACGGAATAGGTTGGAGATACAACGAGAGGGTATGGGGAATATACTCGGCTCACTAGCTTCTGATAAAGATAAGTCCACAACGATGAAGGGGAAGACGACGGGGACGAAGACGACTAAGAGAACGAAGGCGAAGCAGACAACGGCTAAGGGGAAGACAACCAAGAGTAATATCAAAGAAGGGAAAACAAAATAATATTACCACCAGATTTGTCGGTTGAAATGATTTAAGATTTAACACAACGATATGAAAGGAGCCAATGCCCGAGAAAGTGGTTTACGACTAGTGACTTGCGCGGCAGAACAGCCGCAAACTATCAATCAAGGAAGGCTATAAGTATCAGTTGGTAGATCCTATGCGTCCAGGGATGCATCAGTGAAGGGCCCCTAAAGGAAAACCCAGGCAATCCACTGTTGATTCTGATCGTGATACGGAAATTGGGTTACGGGCGGCTAACCGGAAAGGACCATAAGCACACCATTACTTTTCTTGCCCCTATTTTGATGCTTCTTAGCCGTCACAGAAGAAGCTATCTTCACAAAGGTTGACAACATTCTAAATATAGATATTTTGATTGTATCTCTCTAGGCTTTTAGCTAGATACCTTCATGCATCATATAAATTCATCGGTTGAACCGGAATAAACCAGCAGCATGCCCAGACGAAAAGAAGATGCAAGGTGTTACCATGATTATTCTGTCTTGGCCATTCAGACGTTCGCATCGTCTCATAAGAACATCCTAGTGCCATTACCATAGCCCGAGAAGTTTTCCCACCCATAACCAGATCAACGCCGCTTTCAGTCAAGAATCAGATGTGAACCAATTAGAGGAGCCGTCTAGCATTTTGTGAGGGAAGAGAAGCTTGCATCTCCTAGAACCTATGTTATGGGAATTTAGTCGTCGAACCAGTGACCTCTATCGATATTGCCTTCGCGGACCTGACGGCGGACCCAAAAGCCGTGATAACTCGAGTAGTCTGGAAAACGTATCGTTAGCATATACACTTAAGCCTGAATTGTATCCTATTTCTTTTGTCGTCCGGAACGTGATACGTTTATTATATGTTCTGAAATGATGTGACCGAAGGGTCCCAAGATAATTTTTTCGACGAGTTGCGCAAACAAATATGTTCAAGGGGAAAGACATACCTCGCTCGCCTGTAATTCCGAGTTGACCGGCCACGTTGACATAGCCTTCTGAGTTAACAGTACCGCCCTTCGCAACCTTCTTGATCATATCCTCGTCACCAGCCCACGGAGTACGACAAAATGGGCAGGTTACAGCACCAGATCCGTTCTTAGCGGCAGCCCACTTCTCGAAACAGTGCATGTGAATATTATTACCGCAAGCAGCTTTGCAGTAAACAATCTGTTCTTTGCCCTCCTCAAATTCCATACAGCAAATGGGGCAGTCGTCCTCGATAGGTTTTCGATTACCGTCGCTTGATGCGTCTGAGGAGTCGGCCGATGGAATCGGGGGAGCTTTGGCGAATATCTGACGCAATTCAGAGGAGATGAAAGCCAGTTGGTAGGCAAGTTGTTCTGGAGCCCTAAGAACACGAGAGAGAACCTAGTTCGGTTAATGGCGGATTACATTTCGGAGTGATGGTAGACGACTCACATAGACAATATGTTTGCACCGATGGCCTTTCTCCGCGTACGGACAGGTGCAACCAGGCGTCTTATTGATAGTCACGGTGTATATGTTCCCGGTAGTGCCAGCAATGTCCACTGCCTCCTCTGGGATGTCTTCAGTCCCGCCGCGGGTACGGGCAATAACAAACATCCTCTGCGTCAAGGCACGTTCTTTGATTGTGGTGAAGGATTGAGGGGGTTTTGTTCGCCATCTGAATGTAAATTAATTGGTGTCCCTCGCGGGTCATTGGGAGACTGACTTTCTCAAGCGCTTCTCTTCGTCCGTATTTCTTAGACTTTTCTTCGTCTTCTTCACCTTCTGCGGATTGCCCTCTCCCAACTCATATTCATCACTTAAGCTCTTTGACATGGCCGTGCCCTTTGCGTTCTTTCCAAGAAATATGACCTCGTCGTCGGGGCCACCCTCAGTTATAGTCGTACGAGTAGACTTGCGTTTGCGTTTGTTTGACTCCATCAGCTGTAGAGGTGCTTCAATCGGTTGCGCAGCATACGTAGTTGGATCGGGAGCACCCATGTTGTTGGCAGAGAGCTGCAACCCAAGAATTGATGAAGTCAAGTGGGGTTGGGTGAAGCAAGGGTGTTGGATGATTGAAGTGTGACAAGAGGCGACCGTCTTATCGATAACAAATGAACTTCTCGTGGTGAAGCGTCACTTCATTAGAAAGTGTCTTTCTCTTGAAATGCGCCAAGCACCTTTCTAAGAAAGAAGAAAGGTGGTCGTGTAGATGTCCTTGTGCTACTTGTGAGTGAGCTGAAATCACGCATTAATATTTCTCTGCTGAAGTCGCTTCCTCAAGTGACTATTTCCTTTTCAATAATTCAGACGCCCTACACCCGTCGAGGCGCAACGCCAAGCTGGCTCGTGCATGAACGCCAGTGTCAGATATACGTGTAAACACCGCGACTTTATTAGCAAAATTATGTACCCAAAATGCCACGAACATTCTCTAATAATATTAATCTTGTAAAGAAAATTAAATATACGGTTCCTCCTACTAAGAAGGCGAAATCGGCAATTTAAATAACCTTAGGTTGTTGCAGTTCTCATCACAAAGGCTCGAACGAGAGCCTCTTGTTGGCTAGATCCCTATCGATAACGTAGTGCCAGAAGCAACGGGTTAACGGATACTCGTCTACAGCAATCCTTTTTTACGATCTGATAGAAACGCGGGTACCATGAATATTACGATTCTCCGGCAAGCTCATTCCCCAATACAAAGCATGCCTGCTCCTTGGACCAGTCATTTTTGCAATTAGATTGATCTATTTGTCCTCCTGTCTCACGTTTTGCAGTTCCCTAATGATCCAGGGCGTACGACGCAACTACTGGCAGACAAGCTCACAACGATATCACGTGATGAGACTTGGCGCTAGATGAGGGGAAACCTCATCTACTACCTATATAGATGACAAGCAATACACAGAGTTTTAGCCCCATAACCTCATATTCCAACACCATCTGTGAGTCTAAAATACCTTATTAACGTCACAATACCCTCAACCAGCGGCACCAATTGAGGAAGCCGAAATATTCCAGCTTGCTTGACACATTAATGAAGTTTGATCTATAAAGGACTGTATGACTTCGGACGATAGATTGGTGTACAGAAACTCCTCTCTAGCTAGACACTTGCTTTTTTTTGCCAAGCCCAAAACGCCTCCTTACCGTCGGCTTTTCCGAATTGCCATTTATAGCGTAAGCCTTTTCATTTCCCCTCTTTCTGCCAGTCTTGATGTCTCGTCTGCTGGCACAACAGCAGCACAATCCCGTTTGAATCAACCAAGCAAATATTGAGAAGGCCGAGGCAACCCACATAAAGGCAAATATTTTGTTCCCAATTGACGCCCCAATGTTGACCTCCGCCACGCTGCCGATGACGTTTCGGAATATGACAAACATGACAGTTGCAGTTACGGAAGCAGCCGTCGTAAACAGGGCCGCCAAGAAGGTAAAGATTGCAATTGGGAAAGCCGCCCAGCGCGAGAATACGGACAAGGGCGCGAGGAAGATCAGGGCGGCGGAGAGGCAGGCTCCGGTGAGGAAGAGGCCAAACATAACCTGCGAGGCAATCTTGATGAGGTTCAGGATATCGTTGATATTAGCAGGGAGTGCAACTGTGAACCCTCCATTAGTTAAACGTTAAGGGTTTTGATATCAGTGTCACTCACTTGATGCGCCTGCGAGAAGCTCATTGCGTAAAATCTGAACAGGGTTGAACCAGTATAGCGTGTGAGGCTTTGAGCAGTAGGTAACGCCCTGTCCGTTATACCCTTCACAGAAACCCCATAGTCCTACTTGGTAAAAGTCGTGTAGGCCTAGTGTCTGGGCAATCGAGTTGATCAGAATGGAATTGGGCACTGAAGCTGGCACAATGTGGCTGAGGTCGAGCTTTATAAAGTAGAAGTTCCTGATTACGGACTTGTTGTAAGTGCCGCCAATCTCGACTAGTATCAAGAAAATAACCGAAATGAATAAGAAGAGGGAAGTGAGAATAGCGAAAGTCTTGCGAGTGTGGGTTGCACGGTGAATTTGGTATCTCGAGAGGGCCTCGGGGGTATCGGAGCCTGCCATGCCGCCAGAAAAGCCGCCGAGAGATAGATTGTAGTGGAAAAGGACGCTGGGCAGATAATTGACGAAAGTGCCAGGGTGTTGGTGTTTATGCACGGCTGCACTAAATCGTACCTAAAGACTGAATGGAGCCTTACGTCATCGATGGTCGACTCGGGCCGGTAGGTGCAGCACCGTGTTACGCAGCTACACGAGAAAACCCACTGAGGAGCCTCAGACTTTCTCATGGCCACTTTTCATTGGGTCTTGACAGGCCGCGAGCGGGAGCTTGATTGAGGACGCGTGGCTAAAAAGCAATCATGGCTCTATACTGTCCCATCTAACTGATTTGAGTCGTTGATGAAATATTCTTAGAATTTCATGACTTTTAAGGTCTCTCCTGAGACAGGAACTGAGATCCCAAGTTATTTTTTTCTTCTTTCGGCGAATGTTTCAGCAATCGAATGATGATCGCCAGATTGACAGCAGGGAGACAACACATCAATTGTCAGGGTCTTCTGACCAACAGCATTCCTCAATTCAAAAAACTGCAAGAGACTCTCGACAGATGAACTAGCACAGAAGTGTTAGTATATTAATGATGCCGTGAGAATGCCTACTTTTCTCGGCCTTCAAACGCTCTCTGATGGTTACGGCATCCAGGCACTTAGGGCGATGTAGGAGCCGCAGCCTCCATAAACTCCCACGTACTGACCTACCTTCGACCTTTGATATACAACTTACAAAAGGTAAGTAGGCTGTGCACAAACCTTGAATCCATTCGTTCCTCCTTTAGAGTCGAGGGTAGTTCACTGTCCTTAGTATGTTGCACGCCAAGTTTGATGAATGTGCAACAACAGCAATTTCATGTTGTTAGAGAGAGGAAAAAAATGAAATATTTTTCGGCAGATCATAGGATTTCTCTTGCTTGGCGCTCAGGCCCTCATTCTGTTCGTCGGCGAAAGTTGTTCCGAACATGCCACTTCTAGCGCCATTATTATTTTTTGGCTGCCCCAGCTGCCTTTATGAAGCTTTATAGACCGAGGTGAGAGCCATTGGGTCGCTGCCAATCAGCCGATCTAGTCGAATCTCCGAGATATCTTCAGACGCTTTACCACATCTAAAACCAGTTGTGGGAAGCTCTAAAAAAGGCTTCAAGATAATTAAGAAAACTGCTCGGATTTGCCGATTGCGGAGCAGCGAACAAACATCTTCCCCCCTTCAACCACAAAACCTTTTCAATTAATCCAGACATCCCAAGATATTTTGTAATTGCAGTCCATCATGTCGCCCAACGACGTCTACCAGGATCCACTCAATTCGCGTTATGCGAGCAATGAGATGAAGTACCTGTTCAGCCCCCGCAACCGTTTCAGTACTTGGAGACAGCTCTGGATTTGGCTGGCGCAGAGTGAGAAAGAGCTAGGTTTAGATATCAGCGATGAAGCTATCCAGCAAATGCAGGCGCATCAAGTCATCCAGGATGAGGAATTCGCCGTTGCGGCTGAAGAAGAGAAGAAGAGGAGACACGATGTTATGGCTCACGTGCATACATATGGACTAAAAGCTCCAGCGGCTGCGGGGATCATACATTGGGGAGCTACGTCTTGCTATTGCACTGACAATGCCGATCTTGTATTGAGCCCTCGAAGAGAAATATTTCTTGTCTCGTAGCTAATAATGCTAGATATTTCTCCGCGATGGTCTTGATATCTTACTTCCAAAGCTCGCAACAGTCATCGAAAAGCTTTCGACTTTTGCAAAAGAGTACAAAGATCTCCCATGTCTTGCCTACACACATTTGCAGCCCGCTCAATTGACTACTACGGGAAAGAGAGCATGTCTATGGATGCAAGACTTGTTAATGGATCTCCGAAATATTGAAAGAGCACGAGAGGACCTACGCTTTAGGGGTGTCAAAGGCACCACCGGCACGCAGGTAGAACTGGGGCGACTATTGAAGAAAATTGCAAGTCTGATAGCTCACAGGCATCGTTCCTCCAAATCTTCTCCGGAGACCACTCCAAAGTCGAGAAGCTTGACGAACTTGTAACTCAGAAAGCCGGCTTCGAGTCCGCTTTCATCATCTCCAGCCAAACGTATTCGCGCAAGATTGATGGCGATGTGCTCAATGCTCTTGGTTCCTTTGGTGCCACATGTGAGAGAATTGGCCAAGATATCCGACATCTCGCAGCATTCAAGGAATTAGAGGAGCCATTTGAGTCTATGCAGATTGGTTCATCAGCCGTATGCTCTTCTGCCCTTCGAACTCACTCTTTGCTCCATAAACCCTAGCTAAACTATTCATTCAGATGGCCTATAAGCGTAACCCTATGCGCTCCGAACGACTATGCTCACTTGGCCGCAAGCTGCAGAACCTGCCCAAAGTACGCCAAATCCCATACTATCCATCCTTCGCTGTCTAATATAAATTAGGACGCCATGGACACATACGCAGCACAATGGTTCGAGCGGACCCTTGACGATAGCGCCATTCGCAGAATTTGCATCCCGCAAGCCTACCTCTGCGCTGACGCCTCTCTCATTCTCCTCAACAACATCTCCTCCGGCATGGTCGTCTACCCTGCCGTCATCGCCAAACGCGTAGCCGCAGAACTGCCGTAAGTATCAACCCTTCCCCAAACATCTTCTCAACACTTAATTCACACCACATGCGCCCACCATATCCCATCACCCAACTAACTTCCTTCCCAGCTTCATGGCCACCGAGAATATCATTATGGCGCTCGTCGCGCGCGGCGTCAGCCGCCAGGAAGCGCACGAGCAGATCCGCGTACTGTCGCATGAAGCCGGCGCCGAAGTGAAGCAGCACGGCCGCGACAACGACCTGCTCGAGCGCATCAAGCGCACCTCTTTCTTCGAACCAATTATCCCGCAGCTAGATGAGCTGCTCAGGCCCGAGACGTTCGTTGGCCGGTACGTTGCGAATGTCTTCTTCCTCTCCTCCTCCTTCTCCTCCTCCCCCCTCCGTCCCTCCACGTC
>Ga0307515_10007471_pt1 | contig 21591 bp, 22 predicted proteins | sample 17_EM_MG_FD_194513 | JGI IMG/M metagenome (GOLD analysis project Ga0307515, IMG submission 194513) | Populus trichocarpa ectomycorrhiza microbial communities from riparian zone in the Pacific Northwest, United States - 17_EM | ecosystem: Host-associated > Plants > Roots > Unclassified | place...
ACGTAGTTAATTATTGATCAGTGGAAGAGGAGGAGTACTAACGATCCCAAGACACACAAGTTATCTTGAGGACAATCGAAGTGCATGTGCAAGCACTATCGTTAGCAGCTGGTGGTGAGACGGACTCACGACTGCCTTTCATCCGATGCAGAAGGTCCATGAACGGTTCAAGGAGGAGGGGAATCGTTTGATCCATCCATGTGGACGCCTGATTTTGTCGTTTTTTTTGATGTGTTTGCTTTGGCGGTGGTTTCAGGAGACGAACCTTTTCCCGACGAATTGGTGGAGAATTTTCACAGTCTAAGAAGTCAAGAGAGTTGAATTGTTCGTGGGGCTGATTAGGGCCAAGTTGCGGCGTGTCTGTGATAGCGCTAGGTCATGCGCGTGTTTCCAAGTTGACATTCGTGTCGCTTGTTGGTGGAGGGGGGTTAACTAGATCAAATTGTGAAGAAGGGATAAATGTACTATGAGTATGGTGCTTCCATAGTTCTTGAAGGATCACAGTTTGCGAAGCATGCTTTGGTATGTGGAAACTTCGGCCACGACCACGATCGCAACCACGACCCCTACCACGACCACTACCACGACCCCTAACTATGTGTTCTCCTCCAGCAAAGTTGCTTGGGGCACCAGCTACAGTGCCAGGAGGCTCAGGCAATGAGTTGTGCTTTCTTTTGAGTGGAAGGGACATCTAAGAGTGAGTTTATTATAAAAACTATGTTTACGGTCCAGGAAATGTTGTAACTGCGGTGAGTGATTGTCAATTTACTATGGCGAATTCACACCCACTTGATTTCATATTAGAGGCACCATCTCTCCCATATTGTTCTTAAAGTGGGGAAACCTTACTTTCTCTGGTCAGCATGCTATTGGTTATTGGGTTTGTCTGATGTGGAGCTAGGACAGGTTTGTAGTGCGCGCTCATAGATGGCCTGTGCACACTTGGGGTTGGTTTCTTCTACCCGACCTCTTCATTCCTGATCAGTAAGTGTATTGGTCAAAGTGGTGGTCAAATACAGGTTTTTGTCTGAATTGATTCAGCTAGTGTATATATGCACATGAGAGGATGTATGTACCATGCGGATGGGACGCGTGACAGTTACCTGGATACGCACATTCGACCTGGATGTCTACTGGGTGGCCATTACTAATACGCATTTACTGTCAGGGAGTAGCAAGTAGATGATCTTCGACAGCCTTTCGGCATCGTTTTATTTCAGCGCCGTAGCTTTGTAATTACGTAAATAAAGTTATTTGAACACCTAGAGTATATGGGCGAAGTTTCGGATATTTTTGAAGCACGACAACGTGGTCATCGGGCCTGGGCTTAATTGGAGTATTACCCAAATAGACGGCCTTGAAATGTCGGAGAAATTGAGTCTCCAGTCTCAGAATACATCTTAACTACAGACTTGGTAGCTACATTGAGAAGTACCTTCTATCGTTGTCAATCCTGTTCCTCCACAATCTCGACACTCTACTTCTCTGGGAGATCGTGCACGGCTTCGTGTGTACTGCTGTGATGTGCCTGCTGTTGAAGTCCAATGCACTTTGGACCTTCTTTTGAGCATCATTCTGTGGTCAGATATTCCTTGGCGGCATGGTTGGTGGTGGTTTGTATCCCGATCTCTGAAGAGTCGAGTTCAGCGTGGCTGTTCGCCCAAATGATACTGAAGGAAGCCAAGAGGTCACAGGGTTGATCACGTGGAATAGTAGAGGTTTAGACCCCGCTTGACTTTGGCCACCCCCGGCTCAACCTTGCTCTTGAGCTTGGTCACGATTGAGGGCCAGCGAACCTCCCACTTTCGGTGGACAACAATATCTCAACATAAAAAATATATTATGATTTTCTTTACAATTTCCGACAGAAGATTGAGTCCGTAGCCCAGGCTACTCCCTGACAATGCATCCCAGCGGCCCTGAACACGAGCCCCAATTCCGGAATGAGCGTGTGCAGTTTACGAGCAGTGACAGGTACAGATAACAATGGAAAGGCTCACGTTACTGTTCCTGTGAATCCAAATATAGGCTGATATGGGAGCGCGCGAGGCGCGCGCGCTTCAAGGTGACGGGGAAGTACACCAATAAACCTAGTGAGAAAATAACTGAAACGAACAGGTGTAAATATGAAATCTCATTGCATGAAATTCGAGACCGTACCGAATGGTTCTGATACAAACGCGGAGCTAGAACGGATGCAGAGCACGATCGGGGGGGAAGCTGAAGGAGCAACTTTCCAGTAGCCGTGACGGGTGTATTTATGAATGACTAATGTGGGGCACGCCCGATTGTGGTAAAATTGGAGCCAAACCACGCGTGCTCGCGCTCCAATACACAATCGAGATCAAGGAAGTACACAAATCACAATAGAATGCGCAGCTGCATTTGTATGCGAGGCCGGCCGATGTGCAAATTACAAGCGCTTCACAGGCACGCGACACAGGCACAGGGAAGAGGACATAAGTCGGGTTGAGTGCGATGCGCAAGCTACGTGATTGAACAAGGAACGTGCACCGAGCTTCCACTGAATAAATCTGAGCATGACTACCGTATGTTTGCAAAAATTTTGTGAGCGTACCGTGTGCGCCTGAAAGATTTCAAGATAACTACACCGACGTACGGACAAACAGCCTCAATGGGCACAAATGAGGCAGGGAAGGTGCGGTGAGTGGGCGGTGCGCACTTCAGTTCGCATGCGCGCAACACAGGCACAAGCAAAAGTTGGGTTGCGCGCGATGCGCGAGCTACCAATGGAAACATAAATACCGTCTCTTTCCATGAGATCTGTGAGCGTATCGTGTGTGTTTCGATGTGTTCAAGCTAAATACAGCAACGCACGGACAAGCAGACGCAATGGGCACAAATGAGGCGGGATCGTTGAGACAAGTGGGCGCGTGCAGGCTTCAGTTCGCATGCGCGCAACACAGGCACAAGCAAAAGTTGGGTTGCGCGCGATGCGCGAACTACCAATGGAAACATAAATACCGTCTCTTTCCATGAGAGCTGTGAGCGTATCGTGTGTGTTTCAGTGTATTCACGCTAAATACAACGATGGACGGACGAGCAGACGCAATGGGCACAAATGAGGCAGGGAAATTGAGGCGGGTGCCTGCGTGCGCGCTTCAGTTCACATGCGCGCGACACAGGCACAAGCAAAAGTTGGGTTGCGCGCGATGCGCAAGCTACCAATGCAAACATAAATACCCTCTCTTTGCATGAGAGTTGTAGGCGTATCGCGTGTGTTTCAAAGATTTTACACCAAAGCACGGACGAACAGCCGCAATGGGCACAAATGAGGCAGGGAAATTGAGGCGGGTGCCTGCGTGCGCGCTTCAGTTCGCATGCGCGCAACACAGGCACAAGCAAAAGTTGAGTTGCGCGCGATGCGCAAACTACCAATGTAAACATAAATACCGTCTCTTTCCATGAGAGCTGTGAGCGTATCGTGTGTGTTTCAATGTATTCCAGCTAAATGCAGCAACGCACTGACAAGCAGACGCAATGGGCACAAATGAGGCGGGATCGTTGAGACAAGTGGGCGTGTGCACGCTTCAGTTCGCATGTGCGCAACACAGGCACAACCAAAAGTTGAGCTGCGCGCGATGCGCAAACTACCAATGTAAACATAAATACCGTCCCTTTGCATGAGAGTTGTGAGCGTATCGTGTGTGTTTCAATGTATTCAAGCTAAGTACAACTACGCACGGAGTGAGGCAGGGAAGTTGAGGCGGTGCGTGCATGCGCGCACAAGCAAAAGTTGAGTTGCGCGCAATGCCCAAGCCACCAATGTAAACATAGAGTGAGCGTATCGCGTGTGTTTCAAAGATTTCAAGATAAATACAACAACGCTCGGACTAGCAATCGCAATGGGCACAAATGAGGCAGGGAAGTTGAGGCGAGTGGGCGCGCGCTCACTTGCGCGACACAGGCACAAGGGAGAGCTACCATGTGAAAAATGAAGGCGAAGACGAGGACATGGGATTGACCCAAATGAACTGAGTGTCTGCCACTCCACTCCGAAAATTCAGCTGGCAAGACAAGGGTATTTTAAACCTACCAGATATAGATGAATTTGCAGATAGATTTTCCTCCTATTTATTAGAGCTTTTTCCGGTGTATAACCACGGGAAGCATATCCCGGCAATCTGACTTGTGAGGTCGATTTCACCTTTGATGATTTACAACACATACTTGTATCCTATTCAATCATATTTCGCACTTATCATTGCGCTATACCAGCGCGGAAGCAATTGGCAGGCTCTCATGTCGTCACTTAATTCCGAGCCTCGATCCGTCCACTCATAGGATTCTGTCCTATTTATAGAAGCAATTTGTATTATATCTACCTTATCGAGTAAATTCCTGTTTGTCGCGAGTGGGCACGTGGTGTTGTCGTCAAGTGAACAGTGGCATGGACAATAACTGAAGTGCGTCATGATGAGGTGCATACAACCTGCATGCGAACACGAGTCGCTGCAACCTGCATGCGAACACGAGTCGCTACAACCTGCATGCGAACACGAGGTGCGTACAACCTGCATCCGACTGCCACGACACGCCCAATGCCGCCAACGCCAACGACTCCTAAGCAGACCTCAACCCCCACGGCCATTCCAGAGGACGAGGTTATCGAGCCGGCAATCCGTCCACACGATACCTTGCGCCTACCAGAGCGTTTGCTGTGCGCCGAAGTCCGCGAAGGGTCATCGGGCGATCGCGAGACACACCAGGGTGACACCCCCATGAGTGTTGAGCGTGAAGGAGCCGATGCGGCTCTACTGTCACATGACGAGTACACCAAATTACTACAGGAGGTGACGGAGGAGATGACCAGGACGACGTTGAGCTCGAACTGGATGAACGAGGTAGTTGAGAGGTCGATTGCTGTTGTTGGGGACGGTGTAAGCCGGGGAGAGGTGGAGGAGACGGTCATTAGGACCGCCATACCGAAGATCGAACTGTCACTACGACAGGTTTCAGAGTCTATCTTGAATGCTACTCAGAAGGTAAGTGAGCTAATCTGATTTTGAGGAGGGCCGCTGACGAGGGTGCTGTAGGAGTTGCAGTCCCGCAACGCCAGGCGTGCGGCCCAGGTAGACCAGCACCCGATCAGAGAGCTACCTGGCGTCGGGCGAGACGTTTCATCGGATCTCCAGGAAATCTGTCACCGCCTTTCGGCCCTTGAGCAAGAAAATGAGGAGCTTAGGGCGTCGATAGTCGCGGATATGAAAGATTTGGATCGTGATATGCGCGAATTTTATGATGAAGCCATGGGATGGACATTAGAAACCAACATCCATCCCGCCGCCTTCCAAATACAAGATAGATTCCTCTGTGAGCGACAAGCCACCATCGATGGCATAACCCAGAATTTCCAACGCATATTTGGGGCTCTCTCGTCGCGCCGTACAGACTAGGTTGTTGCTTTTGTTAAAATATTTTTCGTTTCTGTCATGTACGGCTAGCCCGCAATCATATACTAAATACAGCCACCATTTGACCACTCCACTGTTGTTCACATACATTGCACCTGTCGTTGGCATACATTGCACCCGCCGTTTTGGTCATCTATCGCTCAAAGAAATTTACTATTTTTATTAACGCTAATAGCTCGAGACGGCAAATATTTCTATTTCGGATTTATCCGAACGTATCTATGTGCGCGTCGGCCCAATACTATCGGCCACCGGGTGTCTGCCGCTCTAAGCGAGAGCCATCCCCGAGGCAAGATGAGGGTAATTTAAACCTACCAAACGTAGATAAATATGTAGGCAGAGCTTCGTCCTATGTGTGAGAATTTTTTCAAGTGTTCACGACCATGGGAAGACGTATCCCGACACTCCGACTTGTGAGGTCATTTCACTAGTGTCTGCCGATTTGCAAATAGAGGGTCTGGGCGAAACGGTAGCGCAAGGATGAGAACAAAATAAGATTACATAGGATACAAGTATGTGGGATAACCCTTTTATTGGGTTACATGCTCAAGTTTCCGGAATTTTGGCAAGGCTGCGATTGGCTGCGATTGGCTGGAATGGCAGGGGATAGCACAAAAACTAGTCTCGAAAGATCTAATCATATATTGGAGTAATATAAATGCCTTTAATATGCCAGATATTTGCTGTGGACGTTAGACCGTCATTTCGCCACGTCACGTTCGAACCTCCATTACTCGCGATCCCATCCACTGACAGGGCCATTTCTTTTTTATAGAGACGGTATGTATCATATCTACCGTACATAAAATTGGGAACCCCCCTTGCTTCCATCAAAGATTTCTAGAAAATAATCGGCAGACACTAGGTGAGGCCGATAGTATGGAAGGCTGAGGTGTGCCGGCCGACGATCAGGCCATTCATATTTTATATTGCGCTGGCATATCGATGAGGCAGGGAAGTTGAGGCGAGTGGACGCGCGCGCACCTCAATCCCGATGCGCGCGACACATGCACAAGCAAAAGTGGGGTTGCGCGCGATGCGCGAGCTACCAATGTAAACACAAATACTGTCTCTTTGCAAGAGAGTTGTGAGCGTATCGTGTGTGTTTCAATGTATTCAAGCTAAATACAGCAACGCACTGACGAGCAGACGCAATGGGCACAAATGAGGCAGGATCGTTGAGACAAGTGGGCGCGTGCACGCTCCAGTTCGCATGCGCACGACACAGGCACAAGCAATAGTTGGGTTGCGCGCGATGCGCGAGCTACCAATGGAAACATAAATACTGTATCTTTGCATGAGAGCTGTGAGCGTTTCGCATGTGTTTCAAAGATTTCAAGATAAATACACCAATGCATGGACAAACAACCGCAATGGGCACAAATGAGGCAGGAACGTTGAGACAAGTGGGCGCGTGCACGCTTCAGTTCGCATGCGCGCGACACAGGCACAACCAAAAGTTGAGCTGCGCGCGATGCGCGAGCTACCAGTGTAAACATAAATACCGTCTCTTTGCATGAGATCTGTGAGCGTATCGTGTGTGTTTCAATGTATTCAAGCTAAATACAGCGACGCACTGACGAGCAGACGCAATGGGCACAAATGAGGCGGGATCGTTGAGACAAGTGGGCGCGTGCACGCTCCAGTTCGCATGCGCGCGACACAGGCACAAGCAATAGTTGGGTTGCGCGTGATGCGCAGGCTACCAATGTAAACATAAATACTGTATCTTTGCATGAGAGCTGTGCGCGTATCCTGTGTGTTTCAAATATATTCAAGCTAGATACAACGACGCACGGACGAGCAGGCGCAATGGGCACAAATGAGGCAGGGAAATTGAGGCGGGTGCCTGCGTGCGCGCTTCAGTTCGCATGCGCGCGACACAGGTCAAGCAAAAGTTGGGTTGCGCGCGATGCGCAAGCTACCAATGTAAACATAAATACCGAATATTTGCATGAGAGCCGTGAGCGTATCGCATGTGTTTCAAAGATTTCAAGATAAATACACCAATGCATGGACAAACAGCCGCAATGGGCACAAATGAGGCAGGAACGTTGAGACAAGTGGGCGCGTGCACGCTTCAGTTCGCATGCGCGCGACACAGGCACAACCAAAAATTGGGTTGCGCGCGATGCGCGAGCTACCAGTGTAAACATAAATACCGTTTCTTTGCATGAGAGCTGTGAGCGTATCGTGTATGTTTCAATGTATTCAAACTAAATACAGCAACGCACTGACGAACAGACGCAATGGGCACAAATGAGGTGGGATCGTTGAGACAAGTGGGCGCGTGCACGCTCCAGTTCGCATGCGCGCGACACAGGCACAAGCAATAGTTGGGTTGCGCGCGATGCGCAGGCTACCAATGTAAACATAAATACTGTATCTTTGCATGAGAGCTGTGAGCGTATCGCATGTGTTTCAAAGATTTCAAGATAAATACACCAAAGCATGGACAAACAGCCGCAATGGGCACAAATGAGGCGGGATCGTTGAGACAAGTGGGCGTGTGCACGCTTCAGTTCACATGCGCGCGACACAGGCGCAAGCAAAAGTTGAGTTGCGTGCGATGCACGAGCTACCAGTGTAAACATAAATACCATCTCTTCGCATGAGAGTTGTGAGCATATCATGTGTGTTTCAATGTATTCAAGCTAAATACAACGACGCACGGACGAGCAGGCGCAATGGGCACAAATGAGGCAGGGAAATTGAGGCAGGTGCCTGTGTGCGCGCTTCAGTTCGCATGCGCGTGACACAGGTACAACCAAAAATTGGGTTGCGCGCGATGCGCGAGCTACCAATGTAAACATAAATATCCTCTCTTTGCATGAGAGCCGTGAGCGTATCGCGTGTGTTTCAAAGATTTTAAGATAAATACACCAAAGCACAGACAAACAGCCGCAATGGGCACAAATGAGGCGGGATTGTTGAGACAAGTGGGCACGTGCACGCTTCAGTTCGCATGCGCGCGACACAGGCACAAGCAAAAGTTGAGTTGCGCGCGATGCGCGAGCTACCAGTGTAAACATAAATACCCTCTCTTCGCATGAGAGTTGTGAGCGTATCGTGTGTGTTTCAATGTATTCAAGCTAAATACAATGACGCATGGACGAGCAAACACAATGGGCACAAATGAGGCAGGGAAGTTGAGACGAGTGCGTGCGTGCGTGCTTCAGTCCGCATGCGCGCGACACAGGCACAAGAAAGTTGGGCTGCGTGCCATGCGTGAGCTACTGATACAGCTCAATATACCTACCGTGAATTATGTGAGTGATTTTCGAAATAAGCATAAGACTACAAATGGCTACTAAACTGCTGAAGGAGAGCCTACTAGCCACTTCATTGGTGAGATGCGCGCGGCACAAAATCCTTTTTTTCTGTGTTCCTGGCGCGGCACCAAGCTGCGCGTTGCGCGCACGCCATCCTGGAATATGCAAGTTGACCGTATATCCTTGGTATTTTGGCCCAGGTAAGCCCAGGGCCACACTAATGCGGCCGTACCTCTAAAGTGTTCATTGTTGTGCTGTTCTGCCTATTCCGAGACCATCGGAATGTCCCTGCAAGACACCGGGGCACCTGTCAATGGTACTTTTGTGGTGCGCGCACTTGTAATCGGTCGTAGTTTTCTCGATGCAGAGCGGGAAAGAGGCCCGCGTCGGTCTTTCAGCAGCTACCACTGAGTCTTATATATTTTCTGGCAATTTACAAGGTGGCCCAGGCGGTTGTGCAGGACGAGCGACGCAATGCCCATGGATGGTATAGTTGAATGCGTGCAACCTAAGGCGGTTGCGCGCGTGTCAGTTGGACGAAGGGCAGCTGGCGTCAATTGTTGGGACACGTGCAGCTGACCCCTCGGAGGGGTCTTATAGACAAAGAGAACGACACCCCTCGGAGGGGTCCGAAAGTGGTGGCCCGAGGTGCCCTGTACATGAAAGAATTTTTTCATAATGCCAATTGTTTACAGCACTTTCGTTACATGTCTAGTGTATGTTTGGTGAATTAATATGAATTTTACTGTTCACCAATGAAATGCTATCGCAAGTACAAGCATTCATCCTAGTCTGCTTGAGGAACGGTTGAAGCAATTCCTATTATAAAATTCACAAAAGTAGATGTATATTATGGGATCTTATATTATTTAATACAGAATTTTAACTACATCTACTGATTGTGAATGGCGATTTCGGCCAAGGAGGGGACATCGGCCAAGGACCGTCCATACCCTGTACTGTACGGTGAGACAGGCTTTGAGGCTTTGATCTGTATGGAGGGGGCAAGCAGACACTTTGTAAGTCAAGTTGATTCTGAACGGGAGGCTAGACATGTGGACAGCGGCTGTTGCGGGTTGGGGATAGTCGATCTGTCGTTGTTGTCGTTGTCGTTGTCGTTGTCGTCATCGTCGTCGTGATATAGGAACCGTCCAGGGAGGGAGCGATTGTTACGAGCATAACGAGTCGGGTGTACGTCAGCAAGGGACGGCTGAGGCTTTGGGGTGGCGGTGTGGCGGTGTGGCTGGCGCGAAGTAAACGTGAAGAACTCGATTATATTCCATTCAAAATGCCAATATCTGCGATAGCTTTCATAGCTTTCATAGGGAGACGACAACAAGCTGCCTCGAGATCGGACCTCCGTGGTACGTATCTAGCGTGCCAGCGGGAATACCCGGTCATTGTGGCCGTGTTGTGAGCTTCTGTGAATCTGTGAATGCGGTTGGCCCGCGCTTCTCTGTCACCTGCCGTAACAGCATTCAGACCAGTCCAAAGAAGCACGTCACTTCGACGTATCATCTGTAGCAGCAATCCACCTCGCTGATTCCAGGTCCCGACTGGCTTATCTGCACCTTCTCCCCTCTCCATCCTCGACTCTGAGTCTTCGAAGGCAAAGCAACATGGCCACTCAATCACCCAAGGCAATCCACTTGTGAGTACTTAGACAGCTAGCGCCGCATTGTTGTCTGACCACCTCCAAGCCTGCATTTAGATCGTGCGGCGCTTCACTCCAATCTAGGTCACATCGCTGATCTTTTGCGTCATACAGAACTCAATTTGCAAGATGGTACAAATTCGAGATATCACCTGGAGTTGTTTGTGGGAAATCAGGAGATAGAACTACAGAAGAATGATGCCCGGACCTGGACACCAGTCCAGCCCTCGTATGACCCCTTTTCCTCACTATATATGTACACTGAAGGCTCTGTGTGGGCAGAGGTATTTCTCCGACATCCGAAATGCGCGTGGACATTCAAAGGATCACCGGTAATCGAATTTTGCCGAAGATGCGACAGGCGAACGAAGTGATCGACCTACAAGGGCTCTCTGATGATTATTGGAGCTCCAAAAAGCGTGAATTTATTATACAAGGTCAGTCGTGATGACCGACCAGGCCTGGTCCGCTCATGTCTGACAGAAAAGCGCAGAGGTTGTTGACTTTGGAAAGTACCATGTACCTCTCGAATTACGATTTTCTGCGGACGCTACTGTGCGTCACTTTACCACAACCCACCTCAGCCAGCTAACAATATCCGCATAGGCGGGATCTCTACGCGAATCGCTCCAAGATCTTGAAGAATTGATGAAGGGATACAGGCCACTGATGAGTAAAACGATGGAGAGAACTTTGGGAAAGGGGATTCAGCTTAGCGCTGTATTCGCTGAGGTCAGGTCTGCCCGTAAAGAAAGTAGCAGGACGTTGACACCTCTTAGTTCAATCCGATCGCAAAGGCTGTTCTTGGTGTTGCCAAAGTCACATTCGAGGTTCGTGCTCTCTACAGGCGGATCAGAAGCAGAGGTAACGCCTGATATTTCAGCTCATGAAGGAGCAAAACAAATATGATCAGATGCCATCGAGTCTATTGGATCGGTTGCAACGCATCTTGCCTTTGGCGGACAAGGTCGCGGACGAAATTGTCAGCGAGGAGACAGAGATCTTGGATAAAATTCTCCCGCGAATGTTCGAAGGGATGCAAAAAATCGCTAATTTTTTATGCGACTACGTCAAGCGAGGGCGTTTCAGTAGGCCGTCTCTTTTCAGGATTCCGCAATTGCTGATGATCGCAGAGCGAACAGGAAATGCCCTGATTTATTCGAAGGACAAGGAAATGATGGAAGAATTAGATGGAGAATTGGCAAACGTCATTGAAGACTTCATGCGTGCAGTCAATGTCGAGGCCCTCCGCCACGCCAAAAGGTTTGGTAAGTACACATTGTCTCAATATCGCGTGAGCCCATTCTCAGTAGCTTTGTGTAGAGCACGAGCTCCTGCTCAAGCGTCTTAAACCAATCGAGACTGGGTACCACCAGGACCTCCGCTGTATGGATGGCACCCGTAAATATCGCCTCAAAGAAATCGTAGATTGGGCGGCCAATAAATCGGAAAAGGAAGCTTTTCTTCAGAGCGATACTTACTGGATCTACGGGTTACCCGGAATCGGCAAAACGTCGTTGGCTCATTCGATCTGTGCGAGCCTCCACGATCAAAAGCGGCTTGCCGGGGCCTTTTTCTGTCGGAGGGATGATCCTAACTTGGCGGAGCACAGAAACATAGTCCCGACTCTCATCAACAAACTCGCAGAAAACTTCCCCCCTTTTCGAACCATTGTAGCAAATTGTCTTCGTAGCGACCCAAACCTGACACGAGAGTCAATGAAGGACTCACTTTTCCTTGACCTGCTCGATAAACTTCCTAAACGCCCAAACGATTTCCTCGTCTTTGTCATTGACGCATTCGACGAATGCGGCGACGATCGCAGTCGTCTACGAGTCCTGAAGATTCTGACAGGCGCGGCTTCACGTGCTTCATGGCTGAAAATTATCGTCACCAGCAGACCCGAAGCCGATATCCGACAGTTCTTTGATGGACTCACCCACTCGTCGTACTTGGGATATGATTTGGCTCGAGATGAAGAAGCCAGCGATGATCTGCGAACCTTCGCTAGGAGCGAATTCGAACCAGTCGCCCGGAAACGGCATCTCCCCACACCTTGGCCAGAAGAATCGCTCCTGAACAGAGTCATCTCTCGGGCGAATGGCCTCTTCATCTTCATCAAGACCCTTGTTCTCGCCCTTAAGCAGTGTGCGGACCCCACAGAGGTTTTGAAGGCAGCCTCCGAAGGTTCGGTTATTGCTGGGTTGGAAGCTCTATACGGACTTTACTCAAGTATCCTGGAATCGCGAATAGGGCATAGTAAAACCGAGTTTCGGGGGGTGATTGGAGTCCTTCTGACAACGGCTCCATACCGCGCCCTATGCGAGGAGACAATTGCAGAGCTGGCGGGAGTAAAACCAAACCTCGTCAAAACATGGGTAGATGACCTCAGCTCTTTGCTATATCGAGACGAAGGGACCAATGGAGGGGTTCGTGTCCGGCATTTATCAATCTCAGAATTCTTTGTCAGCAGCGACTGTCCTGGCGACTATCAAATCAAACTCCAGGACGCAAATGTGCAGCTAGGAATTGATTGCCTCAAGACAATGGTTTGCCAACTCCATTTCAATATCTGCGAGCTCGAAGATTCCCGACTCGCAAATGTGGACATCCAAGACCTCCCATCCCGAATCATAAAGAACATTCCCGACTGCTTGCAATATAGCTCTCTTTATTGGTCAAATCATCTTTGTTTTGCTCCCAACAATAATGATCAGCGGGTGTGGGATAGCTTGGAGGAATTCTTTGAAGGATTGTGGCCATTATTTTGGATTGAAGTGCTGAGCATTTTGGGAAGGGTTCCGATGGGTGCTCTGAGCGTTCAAAGCGTGATATCCTGGGCCAACGTGAGTTCAGCTCCAGCTTGTATTTTGGGTAGTTCTGATTGACAGTAGAATGGAAATCCGACTCTCCTTGAGAGGATTCGCGACGTTCGCCGTTTCATCATCGCTTTTCGCATCCCCATCTCTATCAGCGCTCCACACACGTATCTTTCCACGCGACCTTTCTTGCCCTTACGCTCGACCTTATCAAATACCTTCAACACAAGGTTTACTAAGTCCATCAAGATAGTGAGAGGGAGATTGTCGTCATGGCCAGCACCGCCGTCGTCATGGACTGGACATACCGACAATTTTACTTGCGTGAGCTATTCCCCCAATGGGCGGCAGATCATTTCCGGATCCGAAGACAGGACCATTCGGATCTGGGATACCGATACTGGTGCTATAAGTGGTGAGCCCCTTAAGGGGCATACCAACGAGGTGTGGTCCGTTGCCTACTCTCCGGATGGCCAGCACATTATTTCCGGATCCGGTGACACCACGGTCCGAATCTGGGATGCCGAGACTGGTGCTGGGGTTGGCAAACCTCTGAAGGGGCATAGCGAGAGTGTGTCCTCCGTTGCCTACTCTCCCAATGGGCGGCACATCATCTCTGGATCTGATGACAAGTCGATTCGAATCTGGGATGCCGAGACTGGTGCTGCAGTCGGCAAACCTCTGGAGGGGCATAGCTGGGCGGTGCACTCTGTCGCATACGCTCCCGATGGCCAGCACATTATTTCCGGATCCGGTGACTCCACGATTCGAATCTGGGATGCCGAGACTGGTGCTGGGGTTGGCAAACCTCTGAAGGGGCATAGCGAGAGTGTGTTTTCCGTCGCCTACTCTCCCGATGGGCGGCACATCATCTCTGGATCTTGTGACAAGTCGATTCGAATCTGGGATGTCGAGACTGGCACTGCAGTTGGCAAACCTCTGGAGGGGCATACCTGGTGTGTGAGCTCCGTCGCATACGCTCCCGATGGGCGGCACATTATCTCTGGATCTTTTGACAACACAATCCGAATCTGGGATGCCGAAACTGGTGTTGCAGTTGGCAAACCTCTGGAGGGGCATAGCAGGCGTGTATTTTCCGTCGCCTACTCTCCCGATGGGCGGCACATCATCTCTGGATCTGATGACAAGTCGATTCGAATATGGGATGCCGAGGCTGGTGCTGCAGTTGGCAAACCTCTGGAGGGGCATAGCGAAGGTGTGTCTTCCGTCGCCCACTCCCTCGATGGGCGGTACATCATCTCTGGATCTTTTGACAAGACTATTCGAATCTGGGATGCAGAGACTGGTGTTGCAGTTGGCAAACCTCTGGAGGGGCATCGCTTGGGTGTGAACTCCCTCGCATACACTCCCGATGGGCGGTACATCATCTCTGGATCTATTGACAAGACGATTCGAATCTGGGATGCCGAAACAGGTGTTGCAGTTGGCAAACCTCTGGAGGGGCATACCGGGAGTGTATTTTCCGTCGCCTACTCTCCCGATGGACGGTACATCATCTCTGGATCTGATGACAAGTCGATTCGAATATGGGATGCCGAGACAGGTGCTGCAGTTTGCAAACCTCTGGAGGGGCATAGCGAGGGTGTGTCTTCCGTCGCCTACTCTCCCGACGGGCGGCACATCATCTCTGGATCTATTGACAAGACGATTCGAATCTGGGATGCTAAGACTGGTGCTGCAGTTGGAAAACCTCTGAAGGGGCATAGATTTCGTGTGTTGACCGTCGCCTACGCTCCCGATGGGCAGCACATCATCTCTGGATCTGATGACAATACGATTCGAATCTGGGATGCCGAGACTGGTGCTGCAGTTGGCAAACCTCTGGAGGGGCATAGTATGGGTGTGTTTACCGTCGCCTACTCTCCCGATGGGCGGCACATCATCTCTGGATCTATTGACAACACAATTCGAATTTGGGATGCCGAGACTGGTGCTGCAGTTGGCAAACCTCTGGAGGGGCATCGCTGGGGTGTGAACTCCGTCGCATACGCTCCCGATGGGCGGCACATTATCTCTGGATCTAATGACAAGACGCTTCGAGTTTGGGACGCCGATACTAATACCGGAGTTGATGGGTCTCCAGAGGGAGATATTGCGAATGTGCTGTCCATTGCTTCCTTTCCCAATGGGCGGCATATTGTTTCTGGATCTAACAGCCACACTACCCGTATGTCGGAGCCACCTCCACATCAACCGTCTTCCCTTTGTGATCCGGTCCATGCTCATTTTTGTTCCCGGCCTGACTCACAAGGTTGGGTCAGAGACTCAGACGGCGGCTTACTCTATTGGGTACCCCTAGATTGTCGTAGTGGCCTCCATTCACCTGCTCTCATTACAATCCCTCCTACATCTGATGTTCGATCAATTTCTCTTGATTTTGAAGACTTTGTCTTTGGAACCGATTGGCCCCAAATTTTCCAGAGTGCACAGCAATAACCACTCTTTCCTCGTAACCTTTTGTATATAATTTGGTGTATGAAATGCTCAGTGGTCATTGAAGCTCGATCCAGTCTCCTTATTTTGTCACAAGTAGCCAACAAGTGACATGCTTCCGTCGAGGACGACTGCGGATGTACAATCGCAGAAGCTGAAGGGACCAACCCCACGAGATAGCAAAGCAGAATAGTATTTATTTGCATAGACAACGAACAAGCGAGATGTAGGCGGCAAGCACGGAAGACGGAGAATAATCCAAGAGGGAGTTGGACTTCAGAGACCCATAGATGCAATGGGGGGAGACAAAGACGAGTCAAAAGAAAGGAAATTGAAAAATGGACTTGTATTCGAAGGCAGACATGAGATGAGAATCGTGAATTTCCTTGAGCTATACCTATTCAGGAGACGTTCATAACCGATATCAAAAGTGATCGACATTGAGAACTTGGAGCCGACGTACCGCAGAACACGGAAATGCGCGTCCCTTCTGGGGGAAATTACACGATGCTCTTTTGGAAAACGGAGGGGCAAACACAAAAAGCAGCAGCGGGCAGCGGGGTCCAAAGAAAGCGTGCACAAAAACGGCGCGAGCAAAAAAAACCAAGTCGGATATACCATTTCATCGAGAAAACACGGAGAGCAAAAGAACAGAGACTTAGCTGACAGACTTGGTTTAGAACCAGAGAGACGAGAGTCTTGGAGTGGTAGGGAGAGGAAGCTAAGCAAACAGGCACGAACGGCGAGGAGCGGATTGGAATTGGTTGCTCTTGTTTCAGTATATACGTTCCATGGCGCGCATTGTTCCATGGGGAGGGAGAGGAAGGTAGACGGCGCTGTAGGTCGAAGGGTTGGGTTGTTGATCGACTCGAGTGCAAGAAGGATTATGTCGAATGTCGGATCGAGGTCGCCAGAGCCACGCGACTGCCACTTGTTGTGCTGGGATCTGTTGCGGGTGGTATGTACGATACAACCCGTTGTGCCCACCTTGAGCCTAACAAACCTTGACCACCGCTCGATTTTGGCCCAAAATTCAGCACCGTTCCCGTCGCTCCTTTAAAAGTATATATTCATTTCTTTGTTCATCATACTATTTTTCGCCATTGTAGCGGCATCACCGCAGCCTCGTCATGGTGAGTTACGGTCACACGGCTATTACCACCGGCGCGGACGCTGACCAAAATTGCATTGGGCTTCATGCACCCGCTATTCCGTTTCCTATGTACCGAAAGAATTTTTCGGTCTGCTTTCTCAACCTGTGCATGCGCAGCGACGCTATCTGAACTTGAAGCTAATGACCCCCCCCCCGTCCGTTGGACAAAACTGACAGTTGACAGGTGTATATCAAATTGAGAATCACCGGTAGGTCATCTGACAGGCAGATATCAAATTGAAAATCCTCTGCATTTCAAACTCCGTTTCTCACTCCTGACCTCGTTGTTGGCCCCCCATGGATGCACCGCTACACGCCTGCTGCCACTGTAAACAACTCAAGCAATTGACTGAGTTCAAATTACGCGTGAAAGATGATCGACACGGCAAGAAGGGTGAACCAACATCAAAATGCATGGAGTGCACCATCCGAAGCCAAATATCGCGTCAAAAATTGAAGCGCAAGCATGATAACGATGATACTGAAGAACCTATGGACCTCCGCAACAATGATTCTGCACTACCGCTTGATCAGTTCACCACCTTATTGGCGAATCAAGCATCTGATGGCAGTCTAAGCTGTCGTATGCGTGTCACCACTGAATGAATGGTGGAGGGTAGCAAAGGAATTGTTGATATCATTGCGGGGCACGTCTGGGAAGCGACCGGATATAGATTCACGTTAGTAGACTCAACATACAATGTGGCTTGCATCAATTGTTGACAAATCATTCTATAAATGTAGGTACAAGACAAGAAGGTCCGGAAGGATGGCTTTGCCCTGCTGAAGTATGAGTGCTGCCAGTCAACAGCAACTGCAAACAACAAACCGAAAAAAAAATGCCTCAATCCTGTGCAAACGAGAGATGTCCGCCGCATGACACGATATGATTGTCATGGTATACTCTCCATATTGCCCCGTCCCAGCTTCTGCGATGTCGTGCTCACCCACAAATCCTATCATGAGCCCTATAACTCTCCAGATGACAAGCACATTATCTCCGGATCCGATGACACCACGATTCGAATATGGGATGCCGAGACTGGTGCTGCAGTTGGCAAACCTCTGGAGGGGCATAGCAAGGATGTGAACTCCGTCGCCTACTCTCCCAATGGGCGGCACATCACCTCTGGACCTGATGACACTACGATTCGAATCTGGGATGCCAAGACTGGTGCAGCAGTTGGCAAACCTCTGGAGGGGCATAGCAAGATAGTGAATTCCGTTGCCTACTCTCCCGATGGGCGGCACATCATCTCTGGATCTGATGACAAGACAATTCGAATCTAGGATGCCAAGACCGGTGCAGCAGTTGGCAAACCTCTGGAGGGGCATAGCGAGACTGTGAATTCCGTTGCCTACTCTCCCGGTAGGCGGCATATCATCTCTGGATCTGATGACGGGACGATTCGAATTTGGGATGCCGAGACTGGTGCTACAGTTGACAAACCCCTGGAGGGACATAGCTGGGGTGTGAACTCCGTCGCCTACTCTCCCGGTGGGCGGCATATCATCTCTGGATCTGATGACAAGACGATTCGAATCTGGGACGCCAAGACCGGTACTCCAGTTGGTGAACCTCTGGAGGGGCATAGCACGAGTGTAAAATCCGTCGCCTACTCTCCCGATGGGCGGCACATCATCTCTGGATCTGATGACAAGACGATTCGAGTCTGGGATGCCGGGACTAATGCCGGAGTTGATAGGTCCCTAGAGGGAGAAATTGCGAATGTGCTGTCCATTGCATCCTTCCCTGATAGGCAGCACATTGTTTCTGGACCCAATAGCAACACCATCCGTATATCAGAGCCATTTTCACATCAATCATCTCCAATTTGTAATCCAGTCCATGCTCATTTTTATTCACAGCCAGACTCACAGGGTTGGGTCAGAGACTCAGACGACGGCTTTCTCTATTGGGTACCCATAGATTGTCGTAGTGGCCTCCATTCACCCGCTCTCATTACAATCCCCCCTACATCTGATGTTCGATCTGTTTCTCTTGATTTCGAAGACTTTGTCTTTGGAACCGATTGGCCCCAAATTTTCAAGAGTGCACAGCGATAACCATTCTATCCTCGTAACCTTTTGTATACTTTGCGTATGAGGTGCTCGGTTATTATTGAAGCTCGATCCCGTCTCCTCATTTTGTCACAAGTGGCCAACAAGTGACATGCACCCGTCGAGGACGACTACATACGTACAATCGCAGAAGCTGAAGGGACCGAGTCCACGAGATAGCAAAGCAGAATAGTATTTATTTGCATAGACAACCAACAAGCGAGATGTTCGCGGCAAGCACGGAAGACGGAGAATACTCCAAGAGGGAGTTGGACTTCAGAGACCCGTTAGATGCAATGAGGGACACGAAGACTAGTCCAAATAATAATAATAATTGAAAAATGAACTTGTATTCGAAGGCAAACATGAGAATCGAATCGCGAAGATTCTTTGAGTTATACCTAATCAGGAGACATTCATAACCGATATCAAAAGTGATCGAGATTGAGAACTTGGAGCCGACGTACCACACAACACGAAATATGTGGCTCTTTCTGGAAGAGCCGCAGGGAAAACTACGCGATATTCTTTTGGAAAATGGAGGGGCAAACCCAACGGGCGGCGGGGTCCAAAGAAAGCGTGGGAGAACGAAAACGGCGCGAACAAGAAAACCAAGTCGGATATACCATTTCATCGAGAAAACACGGAGAGCAAAGGAGAAGAGAGTTACCTGACAGACTTGGTTTAGGACCAGAGAGACGAGAGAGTCTTGGGGTAGTAAGGAGAGAGGAAGCAAGCAGGGGCGAAGGGCGAGGAGCGGGTTGGTTGCTCTTGTTTCAGTATGTTCCGTGGCATTGTTCCATAAGGAGAGGGAGAGGAGGGTAGACAGCGCTGTGGGTCGAAGGGTTGGGTTGTTGACTCGAGTGCAAGGAGGCTTATGTCGAGTGTCGAGGTCACCATAGAGCCGCGCGACTTCCACATGTGGCCGTTGTTGTGCTGGGATTTGTTGCGGGTGATATGTACGATAGGGATTCGGATTCGGATTTATGTGTGTATGTCGAGTCGAAAGCGGCTTGCATAAACTGGTATTACGCAAGCGCAATGTCATCCCCTAATTGCTTTGGTATACCTCGATGCATACGCTCCAGCACTACCAGTCGCTGTAGCAGTCGCAGCCGCGCCGGGAGCACGGCTCACATCGCTCGCACCGCCATGACGCGGAAGGAGGAGAACAACCAGGTCAAGGGAGCTCATCAACGCCCGAGGAGGCCTCTGCAGCCGAAAGGAGACCACCAGGTACCCCACCAGCACCACTTCCAGCTGTGCCGTTGCCGTGGGAAGGATATAGAGAGTCTCCGCGAAGGATATCGGACGCAGCGGGGAACTGTGGGCTCGCGTCGTCGAACTCGGATCTTCCAACACCGTAGCCAGAGTTGTTAGGACGACGTGTACGTAGCGTTGGCTGCGACGGGAAGATGGGGGATGTGCATCTTGCATGATTTTGATTGTGTCCCAACGAAACTTGGACGAGGTAGTGCTCGTCCATCCAAGGCTCGAGGTCACCAAGGAAGAGGGTGGCATCTTGTGGGGTGGTGGTGGTTGAGGAAGCCTAGCTATCATGGTTTGAGCGGTCGATCATAGAGTGGCGGGGAGGGCGTCGAAGCTCAAGCTCGTGTGTCCGGCTTTCTGGACTTGGTGTTCGGGAGTAATCCACCAGGGTCGCATAAATGATGGGGCGCTGCTAGCAACCGGCCGATTGCGGTCATTCCCTGCAGCTAAAAGGCGTTGCCAAAACTATTGAGGCTTAGCGAGGGAGAGGGGGAGAGAGAAATCCATATCTTCCGTGGTTACCAAGACACGACCCTGGCCAGCAGCCTACGACGAGAGGGGTATGCTATTTACATGATGGATTGCTGGTTGGGAGTACGACGTGGTGGGGCTCTCTTGTTGTTTCTGATGCGATAAGGCGTGTCGACCGGATGGGGCTTCGCCTTGGATATGGTTCGGTTACGGGCGTCGCATTGCGCTTGTGCCCTTCGGGCTCTCTGATCGCCATCTGGTAGTTCCTATGGGTTTTCTCGGGTAGCTTAGGAGGGAGCTATTCAGACGAAAGCGATCCTTTGTAATCCACCCAATATCCATTTCGTGTTGTAACAATAGCCGAAACCAAACAGCGCCCCTTGACCGGTTGTACCAGCTCAGGAGCTTAGTTTTGTCGATCCTCCAGAACGATTAACTGTTTCCTTAATCCAGAACTGAGATCGAATAACCGGGTTATGAATCGGAGATGGTGCGCTCCGCCAAGGACATGAGCAAGTGTGTGCTTCCACTTTCCCTAGCCTCAGAAAAGAAACCAAGTGAAAATTCTTGATTGAACGTGATCTTCGACCAAAGCTTAGGTTTTGGTTATAATTTTGTATCACAATTTGCAAACGCATGAGGGGGCTATAAATACCTCGTTAGAAGGATGGTAAAGCATTTTACCGTGGTAGGCCTGCGGTGCGTAACGCATTGGAAATTGGGTCATGGTTTTCACGACTTCTCCTTCGGCTCCGAACTTCGATTGATTTCGGGAGCGGGTCCCAGCGTAGTGTATTAACGTCTTAGCTGCAAGTCAATGCAAGATCCTCTTAGTTTGTCTGTCGGGAATACCGGGTACAGAGAGGGGTACGTGACCTCAGCCCATTCCCTCAGCCCACTCCCCATCTCCCGGGTTGTATTTGACATTAGAAGCTGTCACGTCTTCACCGTCATCGCTGTCACCGCTGTCGCTGTCATGCTGACCTTCTCGAGCTATCCATGG
>Ga0307515_10007472_pt1 | contig 21590 bp, 15 predicted proteins | sample 17_EM_MG_FD_194513 | JGI IMG/M metagenome (GOLD analysis project Ga0307515, IMG submission 194513) | Populus trichocarpa ectomycorrhiza microbial communities from riparian zone in the Pacific Northwest, United States - 17_EM | ecosystem: Host-associated > Plants > Roots > Unclassified | place...
GCCTCTATTGCTAATTTTCCTGCTCAGGGTCCAGCAAATGGCGTTTTCTGTGTCCAAGAGCATCTTGCGAGGGCACACAGAACTGTACAGACACAGGGGTTCATATCCCATTTCATGGCTACGTAAGTAGGTTTACTAACTAAAGAATGTGACGCCCTCCCGGCCATCTATCAACCAATGGTCGTATGTCACCGCGACGACCATATTCGGACAAACGACAATTTGTCCGTCGATGGGGCTTGTGCTTGACTGCATACACACCGGGCACGGTGGCCTGACGCCAGTTGATGGTCGGTGCGCCGGACAAGCCACTGAGTACGCCATCATTAGAGCTATCACGAACCGCGTCAGTCCCACACGCACATATATCCATAGAGAAATACTAAAAACAAACATGGCAAAGGTGCCGCCCGCCATGGCTTCGAGTCATCACGCGCCTTTGCCGAGTTCCCCCATTCCCTTCTCGATTTCCAGGAATCCTATCGCCTCCGCATTTCTCGGTACAGGCGTGATGATGGCCTTGAGCTCAGCAACCGCGACGCTCAAATCGACATAATCGCGATAGAATAATCGAGACGCCTTCGGTGCTCGGGTTCACCGCGGGGATCTCGTTGAGCACGAGGACGGACGTGCGAGTAAACGCGGACATGAGCGTGAGCTTGGTATTACACTCCTTCGGGATTTGGTCCTTAAGCTTGGCCCGCAAGTGTATCTCTATGAGCGAGGACATGTCGATGCCGTTGAAGGTCGCCAGCGACGCTGCTGCGTTTTGCGCCTTCTTTATAACTCGGAGATGCGCAGACGCATGCGGCTCATCTTCGCACGCGTTTCATTCCTGCAGCAAAACCTGGTCGCCAGCTTTATTCGGGTCCCCGAGAGCGTTCTTGTTTTGAGGTCTAGCGGCAGTATCTGTGGACCATAGTTATTAAAGTAGGAGTGTGGCCTTCGGAGTCGCATACCTGCGGAGCTTGCGTCCATCTTATGTGTATAATGAATGTGACGGTTTCTTCCTCTGCTAATAGCTCAACGATTTCGCGGGCTTTTGGAGAGTTGACCGCAACGTCGAGCTATGTGATTTAGGGTCTGGTATTGTCTGTGGGTGCCATAAAATATCGAACAAGGACCGACCTCGATGCTGGCGACCTCTTCGTCTGCGGTGACCGTGTCACCGACTTGCATCAGCCAGCTCTTAAAGGTGTCCTCTGTGGGACTCGGCCCTTTAATCGTTTCCGCTACGAATGATGTCCATTTCAATATCAGTTGTAGAGCAAGCAAGTAAATGACGGGTTGAAACAAGGGTTAGTAGGAAGGCACAAACAACCGATGTTTACCTAGTAAACGTGAAATGGATGAAATGAGAACGGACACCAGTGTCTCGAACGTTGGTCCGCAAAAATCAAGAGGGGCGTGCCGGGTTTGAGTATCTGGCTGGTGAGGTTAGTAGGAACATAGGGGATGGGTGTATACGAGTTCCAGACTCGGACGACTGGATCCAACGTACCGGTGTGAAGCCGGCACGTGCGCGCAGGCGCGAAATGCGAGAAGCGGTGGAAAGAGTTACAAATAGCGCTGTTTGTGTTGATGCCGGCGGTTTTCTGTTGCCCAGCAATAACGGCCCAAGGTTTGATGAAGCTGGAGATAGCGCCTGGTCGATGAATGGCAGAGATATTGAGTGGTTGAGATGCAGACCCAGTCGCCTCATTGCAGAGTACCAGTCAGAAGCACCAGTTTGGTCGTCCCTGTGCTGAACTTATCCCTTATAGCATTGAATTTTGTATCAAAGGGCGTACCAAGGATAACCAATCCATGCTCCCTGATCAACCCCTACTATTCTGTCTCCAATACGCCCCACTGCACCTCCCCTAAACTTGTAAGTTCCAGATCATATTTTGGCCGCGTTTCGCCTGAGTTTAGCTAGGGGGCGCATGAATGTAAGATGATAAACAGTTAAGTCGCAGCGGGTGAAGTGGAACGCCGCCTGAACTCTGAAATTGAGGTTTGATGGGATTGAGGTTCGGGCGTGCATTGGCGCAGCAACTTTCGAGCACGAATGGCAGCCCAACCGCCTACCAAGTCGTGGCACACTAGAATTTCATCGAAAGGCCGAATGCTCGGCTTTGGTCAGAAGCTAAGAAGGACGCCCAGCACTTGGAACCTGCGCTGACCGTACTGCGACTTTTTTTTCGCCTTCGATCACAGTGGCTTGTACCACCTCAACCTCACTAAATTACCACAGCATATTTTCTTCTCGGTGGTGTGATCTATGTTGGCCCCTCTCGCGCCCGAAGGCACATGTCCCGTCCCCGTCCCTAGGTTCGTCGCGCTTCAATTACAGCTCAAATGAATCTGTATCCTCCTATCTTGCACTCCATGCAGCTTCTAGGTGCCTATCAACGACCCCACGATAGCGTACTCTCCGCTCCGACAAGCAGCCCAAAATACAGCTCTTGCGCCGCGCAACGAATATTTCATCCTTAGCAGACGACTTTTGCCATGACACCGCCGATCAGAGCTTCCAGCGTCGTCTCTCAAATCCCATCGCCACTCGCACATCAGTCTTGCACCAGTCCTGTGTTCGTGAGGTGCTACTGTCATCGGACTCGTCCCCGCGATCCTCGTCGCTCCACTACAGGAGGCCCGCTGATACCTGTCTTCACTCTAACAGGTGCGAACCGAGGGCTCTTGACACCAATCACGGGAATCGACTCTTACACCTGCAATGAACCTTAGCTTTTGTTGACACCAGTGACAGCCGACGTTGGTCAGGACCTCATCGTTGTTGTCGATCCGGTGGACCTTCGTTGAGCCCTCTCCATGCGCAGCAAATCCACGCTGTGCGAGACAGCGGTGTACCCGCTGGATGAACGAGAGGCGGTAAGTCATCACAGCAGTGTCAATTTCCTCTGTGAGGACCACCGTGCCTCGTCACCTTCAGTGGAGAGTAGCACTCACATCCACGGAAAATCGCCGCTGCACCCCTTTCGCCCCCATTCTTCGAATCTTGCACTCTTTCGAATCCCAACCCCTGGTCACCGCAGACTCCCCACGTCTATGCCACTCCCGACGCGTCCGTCGCTTTTCGGGTAGCCATCACTACCATAGGCCCTACACCACACGCATACTCTCCAAAATGAAAGAAATTTTGGGCGACGACGAAGAATAACGAATTTCTCCAGGTGCATATTCGTCCCCGCTCATTCTCTGTGCTGCTCGTGCTCACTGCTCGTTTCTTCGCTTACAGCCAAACTCGGTCTCTATGTTTCATCCTATACTCCAGGTCGCTCCTGCTTGTCTCGTACCGGCCTCCCTACGACCGTACAAATTCGCAACTCACCAAGGAGTGTTCCGCTTCCTACCTCGCCTGGCGCCGTGAATACTGTATCCCGAATAAGCGACCATTTACCACGATATTGTCGATCGGCCGTCTGGAGTCGTCGTCCCTCGCACCCGTCACTCGAGGTCTAGTCGCTCGTCGCCCCTCGTATTCATACCCGTCTTTGGGTCGAGGTGCGCCTGCTTTCTCGGACTTGTCCCATGGCCCTCATCGTCCCCGGCGCCAGCCTATGCCCCTCTACACACTACCAGCCGCAAATGAAAGCTTATGAACACCAGTTGCAGGGAGCGACTTGCCAGCCCGCAGTGAAATCAAGTGCATCTAATACTGCACTTCTGGATGCGCCAACTTCACTCCGATCTAGAGATCGGCATACACCCGCCCTTTCTCTTTCTAGTGGACACCGTCGACCATCAAAGTCTCATCACTACCACCGACGTGGTATTCATTCATTGAACGCACTTCATAGGCAGGATGTCCCAGGCGCTGTTGGAACGCAGAATACACGGGTGAACAAGCAGGTTGAACGAATGACGGTACATCACGGACGTGGCTGATGGAGTCAATTCGTATGTGAGAGCTACCGAGACGCCTAGAAGTAGACTCGCATCCTCCGAATCATCCAAGAATTCACTATGTACCTATCTCCTTCTCTGTCTGGCTCTGTACCCTTGGCCCTAGACTGGCCGCACCTCGATGTGCGGAAGTCGTCCGTCGCTTTGTGGAAATGATAGCCTCGACTGGAGTCGCACCTGTTCACTTTGTGCTTGTTGCGAAGGGTGCAGAGAGCGGGGAGAAATCGGGTCGTAGCGTCTGTACTGTAATGTACCGTAGTGAAATTGAGACTGGTTTTGTCTGAACGTGGTTTGTGAATCCTTTAAAGGGTGAGGTCTAAGATATAACGCGTGGCAGCGCCTGGAAGGCAAGGCGGATTGAGGTATGGTGTTGACCACTTTCGGGTAGAATGTGCGAGGTGTGGTTTCCGCCCGCCCTCGGATTCGTCTCATGGTGTTCGCTGTGGCTCTGCACCAGCTCGCTTTATACCAGTGAATTTTCTTTGTAAAGACTACCAATCACTCCGAGAAATCCTTGGCCACTCCCGATTGTCGGAAGGAGCCCGCCACCCCGTGGAATTCCAAACCCCGACCCCGACTGCAACCGTTCTGTTTACTCAGTGCTCGTTCCTTGCGAAGGATGCAAAGAGTGGTAAAATTTGAATCGTAGCGTCAGTAGTCGTCTATTGTGTGGAGAATTCGGTTCGAGGCTTTGGATCAGGAGTCAGGATCGAAGGCAATGAGTCCAGACATCGTGAGGTCACACCTCAGTTGTGACTCTGTTGTGACTCCAATGAAAGCCGTTCGACGCGGATTGCGATCGCCCAATCACAAGTCGTATGACAGACTCACAGAGATCGCCGACGCGCGAGTCGGACACGGAAGTATAAATATCCAATTCACTTTGCAAACAGGGCATCTTCTCGGAAGCCTTATCGAGTGAAATCGCCCACTCGGAGACATTCGTCTGATGGGCCATCCGCCTTTGGCGTGGACGGTGCACATGTGTACAGGGGTGCACGAGTGTGTTCCAGCTGCTATTGAACGTTCTTTGACTCTCGCCATCTCCCCCAGTGCTCGCGCTCGCGAAGTAGCCTTCGTTAAATCATGGATTGGTACTCGGACTTGGACTCGGACTTGCCAGAGGACCGTCCGTTGCTGCCACCTGGCAAAGCTGGCCTCATTCCAGTGGAAATACTCTCTGAAATCTTTCTGCTCATAGTGCAACACTGGTCATGGTATCGAGAGGGGTTGATGCTTGTGTGCCGACGCTGGCATGCCATTATCCTTTCAACTCCAGGCATCCATTCTCAATTGACGATCAGAAGGGCGACTCAGAAGGAAGCGGTTCAGGCATTTATACAAGGCAGAAAGTCGCGCTTGCATGTCAGAGTTGATATGAACGATGAAAAAGATGGCAGCGATTTCAATGCTGAGGCCTTTCATGCGTGCTTCATGGCCGCAGCCCAAGCAGCATCTAGGTGGTCCTCTCTTGACCTGGTTTCACCTCCACCTCATGGAGAATACAAGGCTATACAGATCTTGCAGCCCTTGGTACACCTTGAATCCTTCAGGCTGGCCTGCGATGTTGGCGAGTTCCTAGAGCCATTGATAACTCCAATCAGCAGAGGTACCTCTCCCAAACTCACTACAATTTACCTTGGAGACCCTGTCGCTGTACTCTACCTTGTGCAACCTGCATATTTGCATATCACCCACTCCCTCACGACTCTTAAGGTCAAGCTGTCCAAAACGATGGATAGCCCTGTGGATATCCTTCCACACCTTCACAGGTTGAATACTTTTGAGGCACACAACCTTTGCCTCCCATTCTATCCACCAGATGCCTCCTTTCCTCTTATCGATACCCTCCGTGTTTTGTGTCTGAAGTCTGTTTCTGTCCAGTGGATGGCTGGCCATGTTTTTCCTGCCCTTGAGCATTGCGATGTCAAATTTCCGCGCCATGCTGACACTATCCAGGCCCTCCAGTCTGTTACTATACCGTCTTGCTCCTATTTTCGATATCACTCCAATGATCTTCACGCCCTTGCACAATTTCATCTGCCTTCACTCCGAGAATTGGATGTGAACAGTGGGCAGTGGAATGTCTGGCGAGGGAATCCTCACCTTGCAGCTCTATGCCCTGTAGTTGCTGCTGGTGCAGAGAGCCTGACTAACCTGCACCTGGATGTTGAGTGCAGTGGGCGATTGTTGGTCCATATGTTGAGCCTTGTACCAAGGCTGGAATCGTTGTCGCTGGGACTTGCCCGCCCCAATTCTTTGAGCACGACTTTCTTCCAGTCATTTATTGTCAGAAAACCCAATGCTGATGGTGGCTCTGACATGGTTGGGCCACCAGGCCAGACCATTACTCCACTCTGTCCATCATTGATTAAACTTGACCTCAAATACAGGAGATGGCTGAGGGGCCCAGACAAAAGGGCACTCATCGAAGCCTTCGGTCATATTATGGCATCACGGAATCTGAAGGAATCACATCCCTCATTCAATCTCAAGCTGAGCGTTGATCCAACGCTGTACTGGTCAATTCATAAGCCAGTGAAGAAACTCCAGGATTTAGGATGTTCGGACCTCATACTGGGTATTTCAGTTCCATGTGGTATAATTCACATATCAACAGAATTGCCATGGAATGGCGTTGTTGCGTTACCTTTAAAGGGGGCAGAATATCTTCGCTTGCGGGGTCATCATCGCAAGTCTTCCGTGGAGTTTCGCTTTACTAATGATCACGTGGAGCCGATGTCATATGCCCATGATCGACTGGCACCACTTACATCATTGCCTCGTCTTTTGCCCCTTTTTCATGCCCTCAGGGTCCTGGTGGTGGAGGACACGAACCCTTTGATTTTGACTGGTCACACCTTCCACAAGCTTCAGAGGTGCAGGGTGATGAGGTCACCTTATCTGTCTGCTGCCTTGAGAAGCCTGTTCACAGAGACAGAAATGCCTCTCTGCACTAGGATGGATATAGACGATCCCCACTTGCTTTCTACCGTCAAACTTCCACAGATCCATGAACTGGCCATAGAGGTTTCATTCCCAGTCCGCAGAACAACCTGGGAGAAACATATTGCAGTGAATACAGATCTGTCAGGATTGACTCTTCTGCATGTGAAGAGATGGCCGTTTCATGGGGATCTGATCCCAATTCTTGGATCGTTGTCATTGCTTCAAACCCTGATTATCGGCTCCAGGCTTAGTCTGGTCTCATTCAGGGCCTTTCTTCCAATGGAAGCAAATGCGACTCTTGTACTGAAACAAGCGAGTGGTGAGGGGCGGGCGTTGGACCTTCTCTGTCCCAGGTTGCAGAGTTTACGGATTGAGGGTCACGATCCCTCGGAGGAGCCAGAGCTGATACCTCTTCTCAAGGATATTGTCATTCTTCGTGCAGAGTTTGGGTCTCCTTTGAAGCACTTCACGTTTTCTGAGTTCTGGCCCAAGCCTGGAAGCCTGTTTGAGCTGGTTGGGATGAATGGGAGCTTTACCATCGAAAAGATTGTTCTGCCTGAGGACGCTAAGAAATTTGAATTGGATATTTAGCTTGTGTGGTATTGGCTTTATCACCGATATGGTTGTTGGAATACATGTAGATAGCGCTCTCCCATCCATATGCAGTTTTCCGTTGTTTGAGATGTCAATACAAGATGTAGAGTAAGCAGGTGAGTATCATCTGGAGGCTTGTCAAGCACAAAAACACGCATGCTCAAGGGTGACCATGTGGTGGGGCCGACTCCCAAACGAACAAGGCCCCACTAGTGAACGATGTCTAAGTTCGGTGCCGGTGGCATCACAGACCCGTCCGAGTGTGTGCGAAGTCACCTTGAGGTTATCATCGCCTTGCTACCAAGGAAATTGTTTCACCTTCAGTATCACTTTCGCCGGTCATGTCTCAAGTAGGATTGTTAGTTTAGGTGACCTGTCGAAATTCTGGCGTAATCGCAAAACATCCTCGTTTGTTTATATATATTAACGAGGGACTCAATGAAAATTATTCCTATCGCTAACATTCCTACCAGGGTCCAACATGTGGCGTTTTGATGGGGTCAAGAGTATCTCGATGTATTCCTTAACACGGACTGTACACACACACAGGGAGTAAATATCACATTTCATGGGTACGTAATTAGGTTATCTAACCAAGGAACGTAACGGCCTCCCGACCATCCATCAATCTATGGTTGTATGTCAGCGCAGCGACCATATCCACGAACGACAGTCTGTCCGTTGACAATGACGGGCTTGGATTTGATGGCGTGTATACCAGGCATGGTAGCCTGAGGCACGTTGACGATCGGCGTGATGAACAAGCTACAGAAGATGTCACTATTTGAACTATCAAGAACTGAATCAGTCCCACATGAATATATATATACAGAGGTGGTGGTGGAGGGGGGTCGCCTTGCGTGTTTCAACTACCTGATTGACGGCTTTATTCGCGTGCTCGAAAGCGTGCATGTCTTCGGGTCCAGCGGAAGTATCTGTGGAACAAAGTTATTAAAATAGGAAAGTATTTACTGGATGTGACGGTATCTTCCTCTGCTAATGACTCTAGGATTTTCCGGGCTTTTGGAGAGTTGACCGCAATGTCGAGTTGGAGATGGTCATTGTCTGCGGGTCCCGTGAGATAATCGAACCTCGTGATTTCGATGCTGGTGATCTCCTCACCTGCGGCGACTGCACACCAACTTGCTCTGACTAGCTCTTAGAGATGCCCTATGTGATGGATTCGGCTATTTGGGGCACTTTACGTTTCCGCTACAAATGACGTCGTTTTCAGTCTCAGTTTTTGGGCAAGCAGGTAAATGACGGGTTGATACGAAGGGTAGTAGGAGGGTACAACCAATTCGATGCTTACCTAGCAATCGTGAAGAGAGGTGGAAATGAGATTGGACGCCGCGTCTCAAACGTTTGTCTGCAAGAATCAAGAGCGACGTGCCAGTTTTGAATATCCGACTATCCAGACTAGTGGGGACATAGGGGATGGGTGTATGCGAGCTCCAGACTCTGACGACTGGATCCGACGCACTTGCAAGTAGCCAGTGCGAGCGCGAAGGCGCGGAGCGCGAGAAGTCGCGCATGAGAGGTAGAAAGACCCACAAAGCGTGGTGTTGTTGTGTTGGTGCCGCAGCTTGCTGTTGCCCGGAAGCAGCGGGATGCGGCCGATGATAGCCTGGCCAATGAACAGTGTGGTTGAGATGCAGAGCGTAGTCGCCTCAGAGACTGTCCTGCAAATTGCAGAGCTTTGGTCTATGCACCAGTTGATCGTCCCTTATCCATTACTACATTATATTTATATTAAATATTAAAGGGCGTACCAAGGATAACCAACCTATGTTCACTGGCCAACCCAACTATTCTGTCTCCCATATCCTCCACGTCCCGTAACCTCGTAAGTTCCTGTTCATATTTTTGTCACGTATCAGCTAGGGAGCCTGGCATCGATGTAAGATGCTGAACAGGTAGGTCGCAGCAGATGAAGTGGAACGCCACCTGAATGCTGAACTTCAGGTTCGATGGAATTCAGGTTCGGGCGTGCATTGGCGCAGCGGCTTTGGAGCACGAATGGGAGCCCAACCGCCTACCAAGTCGCAGCACACTAGAATCTCGTCGAAAGGTCGAATACTTGGGTTTGGTTAGAAGCTAAGAGGGACCTTAGTACTTGGACCCTGCACCGACAGCAATGCGAATTATTTTTTTCGCTTTCGATTACCGTAGCTGCACCATCTCGCCCTCACTAAATCACCAGAGCATATTCTGTTCTCGGTGATGTGATCCATCTTCGCCCGTCTCGTGACCAGAGGTACATATCCTGTCCCCCGACCCTAAGTTCATCGCGCGAGTTGAATCCCGTGCTCACTGTCTCTTGCTTCATTTCACAGCTCAATTGAATCTGTATCCTCCTATTCCGTACTCCATGCAGCTCCTAGTTGCCCACCGACGGCCGTACTCTCCGCTCCTTGCAATGCGCCACGAATATTTCATTCTTAGCGGATGAATTTTGTCACAACACCGTCGAGCAGAGCTTCTGGGAATGTCTCTCACTTCCCATAGCCGCTCGCGCATTGCTCTTGCACCGATCCTCGTGTTATGTTCGTAGGTGAATTCCCCGCAGTCCTCGTCGTCGCTCCGCAGGAGACCCGCTGATCCCTGTCTTCACTCTAACAGGTGCGCACCAAGGGGTCTTAACACCAATCACGGGAATCGACGCAAGCTTTCGTCGCTGTGCTTCTGAATGTGCGATTCATCATTCTGGTGAAGAGATCGTGGATCGCGATACACAGCCGACGTTGGTCAGGACCTAATCGTTGTTGTCGATGGGGTGGACCCATACGCAGCCAAACTTCATTCCACGCTGCGCGCGGCGGTAGTGTACCAGCAGGATGAACGAGGGGCGGTAGGACACCACGGCTGTGTCAATTTCCTCTGAGAGCTTCGTCACCTCCAGTGGAGAGTAGCACTCACATTCACGGACGAATCGCCCCTGCACCCATTTCGCGCCCATTCTTCGAATCATGTTCTCTTCCGAATCCCAATCCCTGGTCACCGCCGACTCGCCACATCTATACCACTCCCGACGCTTCCGTCGCTTTTCGGTAGCCACCACTACCGTGGGCCCTACACCAAGCGCATACTCTCCAAAACAACGGAAATTTTGGACGATGAAGAAGACCATCAAATATCTCCAGGCGCATATTCGTCCCAGTCCGTCATGCTCATTGGCTGTGTTGCTCGTGCTCACTGCTCGTTTGCTCACTTACAGCTCAACTCGGTCTCTAGTTCCATTCTGTACTCCATGTCGCCCCCGCTTGTCCCGTACCGGCCTCCCTACGACCGTACACATTTGCAAGTCACCAAGGATCCCTCCGCTTCCTGCCTCGCAGTGCGCCGTGAATACTGTATCCTTAATAAACGACATCGGCTACTTTGCTGTCGATCGGCAGGCCGTCGCCCCTCGCACCCAAACCTCATCGTCGCTTGCGGTTCAGTCGTTCATCGCCGCGCTCATTCACGCCCACCTTTACATCGAGGTGCGCCTGCTTTCTCGCACTCGTCCAGTGACCACCCCCGTCTCCACCGCCAGCCTATACCCCTCTACACACTAGCACACGCGAACGAAGGCTCATGAACACTCGTTGCAGGAATCGATTTGCCAGGTCGCAGTGAAATCAAGTGTTTCTCTATTATTGCACTTCTGAATGCGCTGACTTCACTCCGATCAAGAGATCGTCATACAACCCCACCTCTCCTTCTAGTTAATGCGTTGTGGTATTCATTGATTGAACGCTCTACATGGGCAAGACGTCTCTCGCTATTGGAAACGCAGAATAGACGTGTGTACAAGCAAGCCGAACGAGTGCGTGGTACATCACGGGTGTGGCTGATGGAGTCACACCAGCGAATTCGTATGTGGGGACTACCAAGCCGACTACAGGTAGACTCGCGTCCTGCCAGTCATCCAAGCATTCACCAACCCCCTCCCCTTCTCTGTCCACCTCTGGGCCATTGGCCCTAGACTAGCTGCCCCTCGACACGCAGAAGTATCCCGCTTCGTTATGGAAATGACAGCCTCAACTAGAATCGCACCTGTTCACCATGTGCTTGGCGAAGGATGCAAAGAGCGAGGGGAAATCGGGTCATAGCGTTTGCACTGTAATGTACCGTTGTGAAATCGAGACTGGTTTTCTCTGAACGAGATTTGGACAGAGTCTTCGCTCGATACATCCCTCCTTATAAGGTGGGGTCTACGATGGCGCTAGGCAGCGGCTTGAAGTACACGAAGACAAGGCGGATTGAGGTGTAGTGTTGACCACTTTCGGGTAGAATGTGCGAGGCGTGGTTTCCGCCCACCCTCGGGACTCGTCCTATGGTATTTGCTGTAGCACTGATCCAGCTCGCTTTATACCTATTTCCTTTGTAAGGAGTGCCGGAAATCCACGACCACTCCTGATTGTCGGAGGTAGCCCGCCGCTCTGTGGAGAGTGGGGAGAATTGTAGGGGGAGAATTTGATTCGAGACGGCTCTTGGAAGTTGTCAGGAGCCAGGGGGTGAGATCGAAGTCGGAGGTCGCTTCCGGCCGGCGCTTTGCGAGCTTTGCGGTTCGTCTTGAGAATGAGAACACGCCGGTTGAGGTCACCACTGCGCTGCGACTCTGTTGTGACTCTCCTGAAAGCCGGTCCATGTCCACACGGAAGCCGCCCAATCACAAGTTGCCATGCTCGCATTATAGACTCACGGAGATCGCTGGCGTGCGAGTATCCAATTCACTCTGCAACGTAAACTCTATCCGACAGGGTATCTTCTCGGAAGCCTTATCGAGTGAAACCGCCCACTCGGACACATTCGTCTGGTGGCCCGATCGACATGCGCCTTCGGCGTGGGTACGCATGCATACAGCGTCGACCTCTGTGTACTAACTCTGTTGAGTGTTCTTTGACTCTCGCCCTCTCCCCAGTACTCGCGAACTAGCGCTCGCCAAATCATGCCCCCTCCTCGTCCGTTGCGGCGCCGCCCACGTCCGTTGCCGCCCGGCAAAGCCAACTCCATTCCAGTGGAAATACTCTCTGAAATCTTTCTGCTCGTAGTGCAACACTGGTCAGAGTATCAAAAGGAGTTGATGCTTGTGTGCCGACGCTGGCATGCCATTATCCTTTCAACTCCAGGCATCCATTCTCAATTGACGATCAGAAGGGCGAGTCAGAAGGAAGTGGTCCAGGCATTTATACAAGGCAGAAAGTCGCGCTTGCATGTGAGGGTTGATATGAACGATGAAGAAGATTCCTGCGATTTCAATGCCGAGAACTTTCATGCGTGCTTCATGGCCGCAGCCCAGGCGGCATCTAGGTGGTTATCGCTTAAACTCATTTCACCTCCACCTCATGGAGAATACAAGGCCCTGCAGATCTGGCAGTCTTTGGTGCACCTTGAATCCTTTGAATTGGCCTGCGGTTTTCGCGAGTTTATAGAGCCAGCCATGACTGCAATCAGCAGATGCGACTCTCCCAAACTCGCTACAGTTCACCTTGAAGACGCCGCTGCTGTACTCTATCTTGTGCAACCTGCATGTTTGCATATCAATCACTCCCTCACGACTCTTGAAGTCAAGCTGTCCAAGAGGATGGATAGCTCTGTGGATATCCTTCCACACCTTCACAGGCTGCAACGCTTTAATGCCTGCAACCTTTGCCTCCCATTTTATCCACCAGATGCCTGCCTTCCTCTTACCCGTACCCTAGAATCGTTGTTTCTGAAGTCTGTTTCTGTCCAGTGGATGGCTGGCCATGTTTTTCCTGCCCTTGAGGTGTGCGAAGTCACATTTCCACGCCATGGTGACATGATCCAGCCCCCCCAAACTGTTAATATGCCATCTTGCGGTCATTTTCTATATTACTCCAATGATCTTCACCCCCTTACGCAGTTTCACCTCCCTTCACTGCATAGATTGGATGTGAAAAATGGGCAGTGGAATGTTTGGAGAGGAAACCCTCATCTTGCGGCGCTCTACCTTATATTTTCCACTGGAGCACAAAGCTTTACTGAGCTGAGCCTGGATATTGAATGCAGTGAACAGTTGTTGCTCTATATGTTGAGCCTTGTACCAGCCCTGACAATGCTGTCGCTGGGAATTGCCCGCCCCAATGCTTTGAGTACAACTTTCTTCCAGGCATTTATTGTCGGAGAACCTAATGCTGATGGTGCCTCTGACACGGTTGGGCCACCAGGCCAGGCCACTACTCTACTCTGTCCATCATTGGAGTCACTTTATCTCTATTACAAGAGATGGCTGAGGGGCCCAGACCAAAAGGCACTCATCGATACCCTCGGTCACATTACGGTTTCACGGAATCTGAAGGAACCACGGCGCTCATTCGCACTCTGGCTGAACACTGATCAAGAGAAAACCTGGTTAATTGGGATGCCAGTGAGGGGTTCACAGAATTTCAGACCTCAGGGCCTCACACTGGGTATTTCGACTCCATGTGGCATAATTAGCATATCGACGTCATTGCAATGGGATGGCATTGCTGCGTTACCTTCAAAGGAGGCGGAATACCTTCACTTGGGGCATAGTTATTTCAGGTATTCCCTGGAATTCCTCTCTACTAATAATCACATGGGACTGAGACTGGATCAATATCACCAACCGCCACCGCCAACATCATTGCCTTGTGTTTTGCCCCTGTTTTATACCCTCAGGGCCCTGGTGGTAGAGGAAAATAATCCTTCATTTTTGACTGGTCACATCTTCCACAAACTCGAGAGGTGCAGGGTGGTGGAGTCACGTAGGCGCTTTGGTCCCCCTCCAACTCCTAGTATGTTCACAATGACAGAAATGCCTCTCTGCACTAGGATAGATATAGACGATCCCCACTTGCTTGCCACCATCAAACTTCCACAGGCCCATGAGCTGGCCTTGGATTTTTCAGGTCGAGACTGCAGCACAATTTGGCAGAAACATATTGCAGTGAATACAAACCTATCAGGATTAATTCTTCTGCATATGAAGAAATGGCCGTTTGATGGAGATCTGGTCCCAATTCTGAGATCATTGACATTGCTTGAAACTCTGATTATCAGCTCTTGGCGAGGTCTGATCTCATTCAGGGCCTTTCTTCCAATGGACGCAAATGCGACCCTTGTACTGAAACAACCGAGTGGTGAGGGGAAGCCGTTGGCCTTGCTCTGTCCTTCGTTGCAGAGTTTACGGATTGAGGGTCAGGATCCGTCGGCGGAGCCAGAGCTGATACCGCTTCTCAAGGATATTGTCATTCTCCGCGCAGAGTTTGGTTCTCCTTTGAAGGAATTCACGTTTTATGATTTCCGGGCTATGCCTGGAAGCCGGTTTGAGCTGGTTGGGGCGAATGGGAGCTTTCTCATGGAAAAGATTGATCTGCCTAAGGGGGATAAGGGATTTAAATTGGATATTTAGCTTGTGTGGTATTGGCTTTATCACCGATATGGCTGTTGGAATGCATGTAGACAGCGCTCTCCCGACCATATGCAGTTTTCCGTTGTTTGAGATGTCAATAAAATATGTGGAGTAAGCAGGTGAGTATCACCTGGAAGCTTGTTAAGCGCGAAAACACGCATTCCCAAGGGTGACCATGTGGTGGGACAGACGCGACTCCCAAGCCAACAAGGCCCCAGTAATGAACGATATCCGAGTCCGGTGCCGGTAGCATCCCAGTGTTTGCAAAATCGCCTTGCCAAACGTGCCTACCGAGGAAATCGTTTCACCTTCAGTACCACATTCGCCAGTCATGTCTCTTAAGTAGGATTGGTAGTGTAGGTGACCTGTCGAAATCATCGCCAAATTGCAAAGCATCATCGTTTGTGTATATGAGGGACTCAATGAAAAATATTCCTATCGCTACCATTCCTGTCCAGGGTCCAACAAGTGGCGTTTTGATGAGGTGAAGAGCTTGTCGATGTACTTCTTCACACGGACTCTACACACACCGGGAGTAATATCACATTTCATGGCTACCTAAGTAGGTGTCTTAAACAAAGATGTGACGGCCGACCATCCATCAACCCATGGTGGTATGCCAGCACGACGACCACATCGGACGAACGACAATCTGTCCGTTGACAACGACGGGCTTGTCTTTGATGGCGTGTATGCCGGGCATGGTAGCTTGACGCGAGTTGACGATCGGCGTACCAAATAAGCTACCGAAGACGCCACTATTCGAGCCATGACGAACTGAACCAGCCCCACACGCATATAGATATACGGATATGGTGGTGGAGGGGGGTCGCTTTGCGTGTTTCAACCACCTGATCGACGGCTTTATTCGCGTGCTCGAGAGCGTGCATGCCTTGGGGTCCAGCGGCAGTTTCTGTGGAACGAGGTTATTAGGATAGGAGCGTGGTATTCAGAGTTGCCTACCTGCGGAGCTTGCGTCCGTGTCGAGGACGAATATCTGTTTTCTCCGCTGATAGCTTAACAATTTCGCCAGCTTTTGGAGAGTTGGCCGCAACGTCGATTGGAGTCGGTCATTGTCTGTGGTCCCGTGAAATATCGAACCTTGTGGTTCCGATGCTGGCGACCTCTTAACCTGCGGCGACCGTGTCACCAACTTGCTTTGACCAGCTCTCGGAGATGCACTCTGTGATATATTCGGCCATTTGGGGCACTTTAATCGTTTCCGCCACAAATGACGTCTATATTAGTCTCGGGTTTTGAGCAAGCAAGTATATGACGGGTTAACACGAAGGGTGGTAGGAGGGTACAACGAAACTGATGCTTCCCTAGCAATCGTGAGAAGAAGTAGAAATGAGAATAGGACGCGGCTTCTCAAATGTTTGTCTGCAAGAATCCAGAGCGACGTGTCAGTTTTGAATATCCGACTATCCGGACAAGTCGGGACATAGGGGACGGGTGTATGCGAGTTCCAGACTCGGACGACTGGCTCCGACGCACTTGCGCAGGCGCGGAATGTGAGAAATCGCGCATGAGAGGTGGAAAGAGCCACAAAGGGTGATGTTTGTTGTGTTGGTACCGGCAGCTTTCTGTTGCCCGAAAGCAGCAGCCCAAGATTCGATGAGGTTGATGATAGCGTGGGTCGATGAACAGCAGAGATATTGTGGTTTCAATGCAGAGGGTAGTCGCCTCAGAGACAGTCCTGCAAATTGCAGAGTACTGGTCTAAGCACCAGTTGATCGTCCCTGTGCTGAACGTATCCCGTACTACGGGATATTAATATAGATATTCAAGGCAAACCAAGGATAACCAATCTATACCAACCCCAACTTTTCTGTCTCCCATATGCCCCACACCCGCAAGATCCTGATCCTATCTCGGCCGCATCTCGCGCGAGTGTAGCTAGGGGCTGAGTTGAATGTAAGATGCTGAATAGTTAAGTCGAAGCTGATGAAATAAAATGCGGCCTGAAGGCTGGACATTGAGATTTGATGGACTTGAGTTCAGGCTTGAACTGTCCGGGGCACGAAGAAGGGAGCCCAACCGCCTAGACACACTTAAATACCATCGAAGGCCAAACGCTCGAGATTGGTTAGGAGCTAAGTGGGACGAGGACGAGGTACCCTTAGCACTTGGACCCTGCGCCGACAGCACGGCGACCTTTTTTTTTTCGCTTTCGATCACGGGAGCTTGTAGCGTCTCGCACTCACTAAATCACCAGAGGATATTTTCTTCTCGGTGATGTGACCCATGCTGGCCCGTCTCGCGATCAAGGGTACGAGTTGAATCTCGTGCCCACTGTCTCTTGCTTCATTACAACTCAAATGAACCGGTATTCTCCTATCCCGCAATCCAAGCAGCCCCTAGGTGCTCACCAACGAACCCCATGATATCGTACCCTCCAGCTCCGAAACACTGAGTCCTCTCTTCTGGCGTATATTTCATCAACACCGCCGATCAGGGGGTTGTCTCTCAAATCTCATCGTCGCTCGCCCATGGGCCTTGCACCGTTCCTCGTGTTCGTATCTACCTTGAGTCGAGGTGTGTCTTCGGACGTGGTCCTCGTCGTCACTCCGCAGGAGGCCCGCTGATTCCTATCCTCACTCTCACAGGCTCGAACGAAGGCCTATCACGGGGATCCACTCGCACACCTACGTGCGATCGTCATTATGGTGAAGAGATCGGGATCGGGATACACCGGTAACAGCCGACGTCGGTCAGGACCTCATCGTCGTTGTCGATCGGGTGGACCTTCATTCAACTCTATGCGCAGCAAATTTTCATTCCACACTGTGGGAGACGGCGGTGTACAAGGAGCATAACCGAGGAGCGGTAACGCACCACAGTGGTGTCAAGTTCCTCTGTGAGGTAGCACTCACCTCCACGAACTAATCGCCCCTGCACCCATTTCGCCCCCATTCTTCGAATCTTGCACTCTTTCGAATCCCAATCCCCAGTCACCGCGGACTCCCCACGTCTATGCCACTCCCGACGCGTCCGTCGCTTTTTGGGTAGCCTCCACCACCATAGGCCCCACACCAGGCGCATGCTTTCCAAAATGACAGAAATTTTTGGACGGCGACGAAGAACAACGAATTTCTCCAGGTGCATATACATCCCCAGTCCGTCATGCTCATGATCTGCGTTGCTCGTGCTCACTGCACGTTTCTTCGCTTACAGCCAAACTCGGTCTCTACGTTCCATCCTATACTCCCTGTCGCTCCTGCTTGTCCCTTACCGGCCTCCCTACGACCGTACAAATTCGCAAGTCGTTGAGTGGTCCGCTTCCTGCCTCGCCTGGCGCCGTGAATACTATATCCTGAACAAGCGACATTTGCCACAATGCTGTCGGTGGGCCGTCTGGGGTCGTCGTCCCTCGCACCCGTACCTCACTGTCGCTCGAGGTCCGGTCGTTCGTCGCCCCGCGTATTCATGCCCGCCTTCGCGTCGAGGTGCGCCTGCTTTCTCGGACTCGTCCCATGGCCCTCACCGCCTTCAGCGCCAGCCTATTCCCCTCTACACACTACCAGGCGCGAATGAAGGCTCATGAACACCAGTTTGCAGGATCGACTTGCCAGCCCGGAGTGAAACCAAATGTATCTAATACTGCACATCTGGATGCGCCGACTTCACTCCGATCAAGAGATCATCATACACCCATCCCTTCTCTTCTAGTGAACGCCGTCGACCATCAAGGTCTCATTACTATCATCGACGTAGTATTCACTCATTGAACGCTCTTCATGAGCAGGATGCCCCAAGCGCTGTTGGAAACGCGGAGTATACGGGTGTACGAGCAGGTCGAACGAATGGCGGTACATCAAGGACGTGGCTGATGGAGTCACACCAGTGAATTGGTATGTGAGAACTACCGAGATGCATACAAGTAGACTCGTATCCCCCGAATCATCCAGGAATTCACTATGCACCTGCCTCCTTCTCTGTCTGGCTCTGTCTCCTTGGCCCTGGACTGGCCGCACCTCGATACAAGAAAGTAGCGTGGTGACGACAGCCTCGACTGGAATCGCACCTGTTCACCTTGTGCTTGTTGCAAAGGATGCAGACAACGGGGAGGAATCGGGTCGTAGCGTCTGCACTGTAATGTACCGTAGTGAAATTGAGACTGGTTTTCTCTGAACGAGATTTGTGAATTCCTTAAAGAGTGAGGTCTAAGATAACGCTTGGCAGCGCCTTGAAGTTCTGGAAGGCAAGGCGGACTGAGGTATGGTGTTGACCACTTTCGGGTAGAATGTGCGAGGCGTGGTTTCCACCCGCCCTCGGACTCGTCTCATGGTGTCCACCGCTCTGCACCAGCTCGCTTTATACCTCATACGCGCGAAAGAACGGCCTTACGGGTACTAGTGAATACTCTTCGTAAGGGCGATTATCAATCACTCGGAGAAACTCTCGGCCAACTCTCGATTGTCGGAAGTAGCCCGCCGCTCTGTGGAAATCTTAACCCCGAACTCCGACTGTAATTGCGCTTGTTCACGTTGTGCTCGTTGCGAAGGATGCAGAGAGTGGGGAGAATTGTCGTGTGGAGTAATTCGATTCGAGACAGCTAATTCTTGGAAAGAGGCTTTGGACGAATTGAAGCGCCCCACTGCCAGTGAAATCGAAGGTATAGTCGAAGGCAGTTTCGGCTCACTCCAAGCCGTCGCTCTGCTGTCCGTCTTGAGTCCAGACAGACAGACAGAGAGTCGCCGTGTGAGGTCACGCCTCAGGTGTGACTTTGTTGTAACTGTGATCGCCCAATCACAGGTTGGCATCGTCGCATCGGCATTCCGCTCATCGCTGGTGTGCGAGTCGGGCACAAGACCCCAAACCCCATCCGACAAGCCGACAGGTATCTTCTCGGAAGCCTTATCAAACATTCATCTGACGGGCCAGGCGCCTTTGGTGTGGACTGGCGATCGTCGTGAGCGCGGCGCTCGTCGCTCTGGAGAGCCGCTGATACCTGTCTTCACTCTAACAGGTGCGAACACGGGAACCCACTCGCACACCGGCGATGAACTCAAGCTTTTGTTGCTGTGCTTCTGGATGGGCGATCGTCATTCTGGTGAAGAGATCCCTGCCAGTTTCCTCTGTGAGAACTACCCTGCCTCGTCACCTTCAGTGGAAAGTAGCAATCGTATCCGCAGAGTAATCGCCCCTGCACCCATTTCGCGCCCATTCTTCGAACCTTGCACTCTTCCGAATCCATCTGGACGCTTCCATCGCTTTTCGGGTAGCCGTCACTACCGTGGGCCCTACACCAAGCGCATACTCTCCGAAAATGACAGAAATTTTGAACGGTGAAGAAGACCAACAAATATCTCCAGGCGCATATTCGTCCACAGTGCGTCATGCCATGAACTGTGCGGCTCGTGCTCACTACTCGTTTCCTCACTTACACTCAACTCAGTCTTCATGTTCCATTCTGTACTCCATGTCGCCTCTGCTTGTCCCGTAACCGCCTCCCTACGACCGTACACATCTCCAAGTCACCAAGGATTCTTCCGCTTCCTGCCTCGCAGTGCGCCGTCAATACTGTATCCTTCATAAACGACATTAGCTACGGTGCTGTCGATCGGCCGTCTGGGGCCGTCGCCCCTCGCACCCGACCTTCATCGTCACTTGCGGCTCAGTCGTTCATCGCCCTTATTCATGTCTACCATTGCATCGAGGTGAGCATACTTTCTCGGACTCGTCCCATGACCGTCCCTGTCTCCTGCGCCAGCTTATGTCCCGCTACACACTAGCACTCGCGAACGAAGGCTCATGAACACTCGTTGCAGGAATCGGTTTGCCAGGCCGTAGTACAATCAGATGTTCCCCTTACTTCACTTCTGAACGTGCCGACTTCACTCCGATCAATCGATCATCATGCACCCCCCGCCCCTCCTTCTCGTCAATGCCGTTGAAAATCAGTGGCTCATTACTATCATCGACGTGGTATTCATTAATTGAGCGCTCTACATGGGCAAGACGTCTCTCGCTGTTGGAAACGCAGAATAGATGTGTGTACAAGCAAGCCGAACGAGTGCATGGTACATCACAGACATGGCTGATGGAGTCACACCATCGAATTCGTATGTGGGGACTACAAAGCCGACTACAGGTAGACTCGCGTCCTGTCAGTCATCCAAGCGTTCACCATTCCCCCTCTCCTTCCCTGACCACCTCTGGATACTTGGCCTTAGACTGGCCGCATCTCGACCAGCGGAAGTAGCCCGTCGCGTTGTATGAATCAGGCATTGACTGGAATCGCACCTATTCACCTTGTGCTTGTTGTGAAGGATGCAGAGAGCGAGGGGAAATCGGGTCGTAGTGCTTGCACTGTAATGTACTGTAGTAAAATCGAGACTGGTTGTCTCTGAACGAGATTTGGACAGAGTCTTCGCTCGATGAATCCGTTAAAAGGTGAGGTCTAAGATAGCGCTAGGCAGTGGCTTGAGGTACAGTACATACACCGCCACTCGGCCGGGAGTTCTCCGGGCCGGCCACCGTCCTCAAATCGTGACCTAAACTCTCACTCTTGTAAATAATAATTGCTATATACATTAGAGATTGAAATGTAATTCGAGTTTTTGTGCCCCCCTCCCCTTTGGCAACTTATTACGAAACACCCCAAAATGGCAACCACCTTAATTCAGTGGGCCACCCACCCCAACCCAGAAACACCAGCCGGAAAAAATCTACAAAAATAACAAATCATTTCTAATGGACCTCAAGGGTTCCTAGGCATCTCCCGATCCGCTTCTGTTGCAATCCTCCC
>Ga0307515_10007473_pt1 | contig 21590 bp, 18 predicted proteins | sample 17_EM_MG_FD_194513 | JGI IMG/M metagenome (GOLD analysis project Ga0307515, IMG submission 194513) | Populus trichocarpa ectomycorrhiza microbial communities from riparian zone in the Pacific Northwest, United States - 17_EM | ecosystem: Host-associated > Plants > Roots > Unclassified | place...
CATCTGTATTTGCATATATATGCTTATATGGACAATTGAACGTTAGCTCTTATTTAAATGCCGATACTTGTATGTATATAGATATATGGAGATATATATGCCAATATGCTTATAATTCACAAGCTATTCAAATTTGTTGACGTATCTACAAATATATATCTATATACCCATATGTTGACATATATGTGTCTATACAGCTCACAGTGTACTCGAGTGTATGTTGCCATATATGGCAATATGCGTATTGTTCACAAGTTATTCAAATTGTTCACGTATCTACAAATATATGTCTATATACGCATATATTGACATATATTTATCTATACAGCCCTAACAGCGTACTCTAGTGTTGCCATATATGCCAATATGCTTATAATTCACAAGCTATTCAAATTTGTTGACGTATCTACAAATATATGTCTATATACGCGTATATTGACATATATGTATCTATACAGCTCACAGCGTACTCGAGTGTATGTTGCCATATATGGCAATGTGCTTATAGTTCACAAGCTATTCAAATTTGTTCACGTATCCACAAATATATGTCTATATACGCATATATTGACATATATTTATCTATGCAGCCCTAACAGCGTACTCGAGTGTTGCCATATATGCCAATATGCTTATAATTCACAAGCTATTCAAATTTGTTCACGTATCTACAAATATATGTCTATATACGCATATATTGACATATATGTATCTATACAGCTCACAGCGTACTCGAGTGTATGTTGCCATATATGGCAATATGCTTATAATTCACAAGTTATTCAAATTTTTCACGTATCTACATATAACTGTGTACTGGAGTGTATGTTGCCATATATACTCGTATGTAAATGTATCTACCCATATACCATACACCCAGCCCAGACGCCATAAGCTGCCCACCAGGTACTTAAGTGGTTCCAATCCGGAATCTGCCATTTAGCTTACAGAAGCTACAATCTCATTCTATTCATCCATCAGCAGCAGCCTAAGGAGTGAAGCAATTGTGAGCGTACAGTCTCTGCTTGTAACTTCAGTAGCACATCAAGAAGCTCCTCGCTGACAGAGCAGTCTTTGAGCTCCTGGATAACATATTTGATCTTGAGCACCGATCCAGCACTTCTTTCAAACATCTTAATCATGTCATCCGTATACTCTTTGCGCATGTTTCGGATACGCTGCTGTGCAAGTGTTAGCAATTTCACCCAAGAATGAACATACATACTCCAACTTGTTCTAGACTAAGCCCAGTTATTCTCCTTACTTCTTCTCTCCAGGCCAGGGTCTTTGAGCTTCCATTAGTCATTCCTCTCTCGAAATATGTTATGAAGATCTGTTTCTGATGTGAAAATAAGTTCATGCCCCGCTTCCTAGTATGGGTAGTGGTGGTGGTGGTCATCGTGGTTGTAACAGTGGTATGCTGCTTGATAAGCTGTGGAGAGATCTTGGATGGGTTACTCTCAAGGCTAGAGTTCCTTGACGCATTACTGTCGATGCCAGAGATATTTGAAGCCGGCGACGATGATGGCGGATTGTGATCAGAGTGCGGTGTAGCTCGCTCGGCATTGTGCAGCAGTGGCAGGGATGAGCTCAGAGAGCCGTACTTAGAGATCCTTGGAGCAGCAGCTCTACAAAGCAGAGGAATCTGTACCGCTTTGTTAGGAGAACCAGCGGCTGTCAGTATGCTATCCATGTTGCGCCGGCCACGACTTGGTGGTGCGCCTTCACCACGTTTACGAGAAACGGCCGTAGTCGGAGGTGGCAGAGGTGGCAGCATGAGTACCGTATGCTTGCCATTGGCGTCGATAAAATAGTTCTCGTCGTCGCTACTCATATGGGATTTGTAGTGTGCAGTAGGTAAGTAGTTATTGGGTGGTGGGATGATGCAAATGGTGAGGACAATGCGAATGGTGATGATGCAAATGGTGAGGATGACGCAACTGGTAGAAACATTTACTGTATATGCACATATAGCTATCTACATTGATGGATGAAGATATATGTGGAGTTCACTTGATTTTTTTGGTGGGGTGCAGGTGCTTTACGTTGCCAAGATTTGCTTGGGGAGCCATACGTGCGCATATGGGCCTCTACATAGATGGATGTCACTGTACGTGGATCTTGCCTAATTTTCGGTGGGGAGCGGACACCCTCTGTATGCCTCATTTAGGAGTTGTAGGGCAGGTGTGCAGCGCCCCATATAGCAACATATAGAGGGTTAGCCCCCTAGTGGTGTTGTGTCCCTACACCTGCCATATACACCGCCGGTCGGTGTTGAGCCTCAACGGCTTGTCGCCTGATTCCCAGCCATCTTCGGCGCCTCGTTTCCTCCTGACTTCAGACACAACCTTCCGCAATCCAACCACTTCAATCACATTATGGTTCGCGTCCTCATAGAATACCACCTCAAGATCGTGTCACCAGTAGGTAATGTAAACAGCGAGCGCTACGGACGGAAGATCTCGACCTTCTTAGACGACATTTTCACGGGTGACTGTGACGATAAAGGATTGCCACCTCTCGAATACGATGCGCACCTAGCAATTGAAGAGCGAGGCTACACCGCCGTGCTGGCACGTGTCCCAAACCGCTTCCTCTCTAGTCCGTGCTTCTATACCGCTCGTCGCTAACCGCACCAGGTTTCCTTCAAATCCCACGAGACCGGCATCTCCTTCGATATCGCAGCCGAAAAGTTTTGTAAACTAATCTTCGACCCCACCTCCCGCCGCTACATTGACGCATTAACGACTCGCTCAATCTTGGGTCTCGCTGCTGCTGAATCTGAAGATTTCAGGAAACATTGGGATAAGGCTGCGATTCATGAGGTTTTGCAGAATGGAACAGATCTCCTCAATGCCATCGAGGCGGCGTATACGGACCCTTATCTTCCCGCATGGTGAGCGACGCGTGCATAAAGAGCACTGGGAGAATATTGACATCGAGTAGGGTGCAAACTTTGTGCTTTGCTATTGTTGCGGGCATTAGTTTTGGCGTGAACCGGGGATTCCAGGTTGTTGAGGCGGTATCGAATGCAGTGTTTGGTCCGAAGGGCGTGGCGATCGCTGTGAAGATCCTGAGGAGGATGATGGTAAGTGCCCAATGTCGGAGGTGTTATGTTAATGCTGATGTTTGGATAGAGTAAACTACAGAAAACGTCCCAGGAGGAGGCGCAGAGTGATTTTTCGATCTACTACGCGGACTTTAAGATGCGCATCGGTAATGTTATCGGCGCGCTCAAACTGGCTACTGGTATGTTTGCATCTTTCTGTCTGACGACAGTCATGTGTGAAGATACATCGAGTAACACTTGATCCGCAGATCCCCACATCGCCATCACAGATCATGACAGCAAATGCGTCGACGAGATACTCTGGACGGCACTTTACGAGGCAACGCAGGCAGCAGCGAAGGTTGTCACTGCGAAACAAGACATCTTCCAAGCCTTTGTCAAACACCGCCAAGCTGCCGCCGCACTGGCAGTGTCGTCCGGTGCAGTAGCTGCCATTGGTCTCTGGTCGACTGTGGCATTTACAACAACACAATCCATGGTTCCCGTGTTTGCCTGGGGCACTGCCGAGGTCGCCGGTTTACTAACTGGAACACTCCCGGTCGTAACAACAACCACTCTGGGTATCGCATCATGGCCGCTGGCCCTGGCGGTCGTGGCTTGTACGAGCGGGTTGGGATACAATGCGTACACGCAAATCTGGAAGGGAGATAGACTCCGTAAGGAACTGGATTTCTATGATACCCGTAAGACGTTCCACTACTAGCGAAATAAGGCTTTTCTAACGCACAGGTTCAGTGGTGCAAGCATGGCGGATGGCGCATGATACGCAAATGTTGCTTGCTTGGGTGAAGTGTCCGGATGGATTGGATCCAGAATTTGTGGATGCTCAGACGCGGCAGAGATGGGCGGAGTTTATTACGAAGGTGAAGGAAGCTTCGGGTGCGAAACCGTCGAAGGCGGACTTTGATCCGGAGGCTGTGAGGAATTATCTTGACGAACAGAGAGAGAAGCTGGAGAAGTGGGTTGAGAACAATGCTTCGCAATAGAATAGCAAGGGAATCATGGGTTTTGGTCTATGGTTAGGTTCCGAATAGGTAGCGGTTCAAGTAGCAAAGGTTTCTGAATGGAGGATTTTTATGGTTGTGACAGAATAAAGAGAACGATAGATCTATCTTGCATGAGATAGCTATATACTTAAGTACTGAGGGCACCCCAGCCCTGAATAGGATTGTTACGAAACCTTACTTTTTATGAGTAAAAAGCCCATCACGTGTATCCGAAGAAAATTAATTTGCATTACCGGTACCGAAGTGCCGCGCGATCACATTCTTTGTCTTCCTATGAACCGTTTATCACTGGGATTAGGAACGTGGCCGCCCAACTGCGGCTCGGCCTGAACCGTGTTGACATGCTCCAGCTGGATTTCAACCACATTGCATCTTTGCGAACGTGGAGTTGAATTTCTAGTAGGAAATATCCGACCTGATAAAGTACTTAATCAAACTTCAAGCCCGATGAGGTTTTAAGTGACCTAACGTAATCCTACCTTAAAATCCCTTTCAATGTTCAATCACTTTCTGTCTCCAACTACACGGTAACTAATGTAATCTATCGCCACTTCCATGCCCATATCCATGTGGGCCTGTTGTGAACGACAGCTACCCACTACATGTACGCACATCGACCGATATGAAGACTCCCCCCACTCTGAGTCGGAAATGTGCTTTTTGTGCTATTTCCCCATACAAATGAAAAATGGAAAGGAACCGGGAGGTACTGGAACTCGTTTTCGTGCTTTTTGAAAGTACTAATACCTTTTATTGCGTGTCCTTTCGGCTTGTGACTTTTGAAAGTGCTAGACTCCCGCCAAAGGTGCCTTAAATCCGTGACTTTCTACTTCCGTACTTTTAAAATGGTGCATTTTCAAGACCCTGGACCCTACCGGAAGCGCCTTTATTTGTGTCTCTTTATGTGTGTGCCTTTCTTCAACTAAGAGGATAGCCACAAATTGCAAATGCTACATTGTAGTTCTACCCATAGAGTGCTTCGATCGGCTGCTCACCTTCCAACACTTCCTGTTACAATACCCATCGCCTCCTTTGCCTGCACAATCTCAATACCAAATTACCGCCGCCACCGCCACGCCACCCTAGACTGCACCAATACTGTGGTACTGTGGAGACATCAAGGAGAGAGTACGGCGCAACGGGCGAAAGCTACAAGGATGGAACTGGCAGTGGCGATAGTGTTAACATGATGGGTGCGTTGAGGGGGGGCAGAGTTGGTGCTCTCACTAGTGGTTAGTACCTTTAGTCAGTACCGTTTCGAGTAATGAGGTTCTATAAACTTCGGTATTTTGTAAATGATTGAGTTCATGATTGACTGTATGCGACTATATCTTAGAGCTTCTCAACAGCGAGATAATTACTATATTCTATCTGAGCACGGCATACTGGAAATCGACTTTTGTAGCTTTACAAGTGGTGGTAGCGATCCTTCCGTCGACCAGTTTGACAAAGCACAAAATCATCGCTTAATCTAGGGCTTTAGATGGGATGGACGAATTGCGGTCGCTTGCGGTTTAGTGGTGGATGCTTCGATAATCTAATCTTTGAAATATCACTCGGTCACAACGGTGTCACAAGTGTTCAAAGTAGAGAGATAGAGAAGCTGATTGTATCCTATCTAAGAGGGCCACAAAGCCACATATATATGAGAGTACAAGTACGAATGCGTGCGTACGCATCTATGTATAGACCCTTCAGGCAGACAGCAATCTCCAGTCATACGAGACTCACTTCCAACCATACGAGACTCATCTCCAGTCATGAGAAGGCAGAGACCTATTATGCAATAACAAGTGTTGCTATAGTACTTAAGGGAAAGCCGTGTGCGTAGATTCTATGATACAGTAAAGAAGAGAGGAGAAAGACTCGATTTATATACAGAAGATCATCAAGAAAATTCTAATGCTTCGCCACTTTGAGTCACTTGCCACCAGATATATAACAACAAGCCAAGAATGTTTCCAGACGGTTAACTTTCCAAGTCATTTCGTGCCAGTCAACTTTGGCCTTCTAGTATTAATTATATCCAAGTATCTACATGCTGCTAGACTTCCATCAAAATTTCTCCAGAGAATTACTTGACCGAAGTCCTGAATGAAAGTACAGCACTCCTAGTCTTTCTGGCCTACTGGATAGTTGCCTTGAGCCTTGGTTTAGCCAAAGTAGCAGTGCTTTTGGACTTCTTCACCTGCCGCTTCCTCCCATCTCTGGTCTGCACTAGGTCAGAGGTAAGAGCTGTAGTACCACTGACAGCGCCAGTGACTGAAATGTCTGGGGGGAACCAACTGTTTCAACTAGTCTCTGCAACTAAAATATTGCCAATAAACCGCTGAATCACAGGAACAAGACTCATTGAGGCGAAGATCTGGATTCTAGGCGAATGGATTTGAGACACAAACCTGAGCGGAGGTGTATGGAACATACTGAGGAATCTGCAGTATGGTCTGCTAGCGGAAATTTAAAACTGTAGTTATAAGATGTCTCACATGGTGAGATAATTATATGTAGCCAGTCGAATTTTGGGGGGATCATCTAGAGACCAGCAATGTTCTCAATCGTCCGCGAGCGGACTAGTCCGGACTAGAACAGTCCGAGTTTAGTCTACTTTAGTCCAAGGGATAATTAGACTAGAACTGGACTGGTATCATAATGTGCCAGATAGGTTTCCAGTCAGTCATGACCGGTCTGGACTGTATAGATTTATGCAAAGTTCGAGTGTTACATTTGTGTCTGTCTTATGTGTATGAGCTTTGTACGAGGACAGAGTGTATGAGCCTTAGGGTTAGTCACCGCTAACTATTCACTACTAGATGAACAGTGTTCTCAACCGTCCCGTCCGATATTTCTCCAGGACAGACGGGACTGCGTCAAGGCCGTCCGTCCCGTCCTTGCTTGACGAGGACGGACGGGGACTACCGGGGACGGCGAAAACATCGTCCCCGGCCGATATCGTCGGTGCCTGGCCAGCATCCAGTCTTCGGCTGACATCAAACATGTAGGGGTTCTATATGGCTAGAGATTAGTAAAACAATGCAAATGGATAGTTTGCTGTTTGCAGTACATAGTATGGGTAAATTTGTGGGTTGGTATGGTTCAACACGGTTTACTGCTTATGAATTTCATCAGCAATGGGTATCCGCCGGGGACTGCCGGAGACGGCCGGGGACGGCATTGCAGCGTCCCCGACCGTCCTGTCCATTCGTCCCTGTCCTCAGTAATCCCGGATGGACGGGACGGTTGATTTCACTGCGGATGAATATGATCGATATCGTGAATCTCCCACAATTTCTGATCCTTTCAACTTCTGGATATCTCAGAGCAAAATCTATCCCCTCTTTCTTCCCAGCTGTGTCTACCATGGCACTCGATATTTTCTCCATACCATTAATTGGCAACGCGAGTTTAAAGATTATTTTCCCAGTGCAAGCTGACGTTAACAAACCGGCGCAATCGATTGCACATTGATGGCCTTGAGGCAGCGCCACAGCGGAGTGTATGATATCATGTGACAAGATACACGCTGGACTTCTGCAGGTTGATGTGATCAGAGCAGCAGAAGATGGGGTACGGAGTGAAGATGAACTAGAGATGGATTTGAACGAAGGAATATTGGTGAGGCGGATTAAGTTTTTGATATGGCTTAGTAGTTCTGCTTCGCTGTAGCTTGTGTAATAGAGTATGATTTTTGGACTGCTCCAGACTGCAATAGTCCAGTGCAAGGCTGCCGTTGCGTGGTTAAGTCCGGTCCTATCCCTCCGGCAGACCGGACCATACTGAGCCCTACTGCAGACCAGGTCCGTCCAGACTGTTGAAATCACTAGAGTCCAATTGAATAGCTGAAAGTGGCTAGCAGGTGCTGTGACAATTCTAGAAGCGATATCGTTTCTTACTATCTATAATTCGCTCTATATATGTTCCGTACGATATGCGACCCGTGGCCGGTCGCGAACTAGAGTGTCCGGTTCACCAACCGGCTGTCCAGTTTGTAAATTGGCGTAGGTTTACAAACATGACCCCATCTGCAACCGCTAACAACTAATCTTAGCAATTCTCACTCTAGAAAACTCGCATTGGCAGAGTTGTTCCTTGGGGAGAAGTGATCGTGGTTAGGGGAGTATGTAGAGGAATTTAGGGGCGTAGTGCAGTGTTGTGGGGGGTCTAGAGCACTCAGAGCTCCCCCGTGTAAACTAGACTTTTTTTCCCCCGGGTCTGAGCGCTGAGGGCATTTACGGTGATGCAATGGGGAAAAATGAGAGACAGGGGATAGGGTATTACGTGGTTAGGTGGTGAGGTGTTTTATAGGGTTTATTCCATCTGTAAACCTGAAACCAAGTCTCTGAGTTATGTATATTGGTAGATATGAAAACCTGCTCAAGATAGAAAGAACTTAGTAGGGTTATATGTGGGCTTCAGGTTTGTGAACAGCCTTGCGGGTTGCGGAAGGGACATGGATCGCAAACCGGATGCATCCAGTTCGCGAGCGGGAATGGGTCGCATATCGTACGGAACATATATATATAACTAGGTAGTCACTGTCAGATAGCTAATTCTCACGATACTTCTAAGCATGGTGCTAAGGGTTCTCTCGCCATGTTGCACCGCAGCATTTAAAGATAGCACTCTGGGAGTATCACTTTTCCGACTTACTTTTCTACTATGAGCACAACAATATCTTTCCCGCAAATTTGAAGACGACTGTGGGTGTGCACTATGCAGTTTCTAGATATGTACCACTCACAATTACGGTGATCATGCCAGCGGTGATGAGGCGAATTACCTGGAAGTCAAGGTTGACTTCCTGCCCCTGCTTATGTACTTAGCATGTACTTGCTATCTCTCTACCCGGGCCTTAAGCACGCATCCGGACTTCCACTTGCCCGCGCTCCCACTTGCCACGCTCCCACTTACCATGATAATGCTGTCATGTTAACATAATGGTCACCAAGCTGTAAATTATACAACATTGTTAGTCTCATACACTGCCATTACCGCTACAGGTCATGTAACATAACTAAAGCTGTGAGTGTAATTTGAGACTGGCAGCCTAGTTGACTTAACAAAACAGTAGTCACCACATGTATATCATGTGAATGTCATAAAATTATACAGATCGGCTATAAGGTACCTATTCTAACTAATGTCTGAACTGCAATATTTTGATTATGTAGTAATAAGAGCATGTATATACAAGAAGTATCACACCAATACATAGTATTTAGTTTATTGCATGGTCATAATTAACCGCGCTTCACCGCGGCAAAAAGCCTTGGATGGATAGTACTATGTCAGCTACCAATCTTGTATTTGAATTTGTGCACTATACATTGTTCCGGCTAAATGAGGGGTCAGTTGAGTCTTTTGTAACAACTATTTTCCTACGTCGCCCAAGTATTTCAGTCTTTGCAAATCAACTAGTGGTCTAGTGCACTGGTATTTAACAGGTGCAATTATTGCTATGGGAACAAGGAATGTTGGTGGACACTGGACTGATGGTCGATTCTACTAAAGTTAGCACGACTGGCAGCCACGGGACTCAGTGAACAACCACATTGCTACGGGGCGGTATGCCATGTTGGGCGCTAATTCAAAGTGGATCCTCAGCGTGTGGCGTTACTGGTGCGGAAAGTGTCGAATCATGATCAATGTGGAGACTATGGTTCGGCAGTTAAAGTTATGACTGCATTAATTTTGACTGAGTCATGCACTGCCTCGGGTAGGCGAAAGGCATAATGTTAGAAATTCACTCACTTTGAATCAAAATGTATAGGGCCACAGCTTAGCAGAGCGGGTTTGGCTCACTTTTGTTGCGCTAACGTCAGGAAGTGTCCGGCTACAAGAATAGTGTAGCCTAACTCGGCCCGTTGCCGATTTGACATGCATGCATGCATTAGCGTCGGCAAGCAGAATAACCAACATTCGGTTCTTCCGGCCTCACGGGCCATCTCGGGTTCCATATCTACTCTACCAATAAGAAGACTCCTCCACCCACCATAGTAAATATTTGCGAGTACACTAGTAGAAAATCAGTCACTGCAGCAGACGAAAGTAATCTCCACGGTTTAAATTTCGTAGGGTATGAGAGCGGACATAAATTGGAAACGCAAAATGGTACTTGGGAACTAATGATATTTCACTCCAAGTGAATATGGACGAGTCCTGTTGAAGATGCTCTGTGAGGGTGATAAATTAGAAGCGGGACAAGCATGCATTAGCGTTTGCTGGATTGGGTAAGTGGGGTAAGCGGGGTAAGTGGGGTAATATTTTTAGAACCATCTCAAGAGGTATACATATGAGGAGTGAACAATCTCATGTACCACATCATTGGATCTTTGCTATCTCTATGGATATACCACTGGGACTCAACGTATATTTTTAAACCTTCAAAGTCCACCCATGAGCATGTGAGTGACTGGACGTGATCCTATTTTGAAGATTCTGCTTAAACATCCCTAGCTCCTAGCTGTTAGGTCGCTACTGTTTTCCATCTGACCGTAGCAGATTCGGCTCTTCCGGCCTCAACAGCTACTGCTTCCATGCCGGCCATATCATTGTGGGCTCGGTGCCACCAACCCACTGATACGCGCATCTACCAATAAGAAAATTCCTCCTCCCCCCCCACCATGCCAGAACATCCCAACCTTGTCGTTCAAAACTGACCCGTAATTTTGCCACAGATCGCTCCAGTAAAATTATTTCTTCACCCACCACCGTCCACTTTCAGGCAACTGCCTCGCTCTCATCAAAGTCACTTTAAGTAGAGGCCCATGGTCAATATCTGCGAGTACACTACTGGAAGGTTTGTCACAGCGGCAGACGAGGGCAATTTATAGAGTACAAGAGCAGATATATAAAGTGGAAAAGCGAAATGATATTGGGATCTAGTGATACTTCACTGCAACTGGATGATGAATTAGAATTTACATGCGAGACAGTTAAAGTTGACTGCCTCACTTTGACAGTCAGATTTAATTGTCTGGCAACACTGGTTTTTTGCGGTAGGCATGATGTTGGGTGCTAGGTAGGCTATGTGCTGAGCAGTGAGGTGATCAGATGTCACAACTCTATTACCTGGGATCACTCAGCACTTTGTCTTGCTGTCAATCTGCAAATGCCCTCATTAGTTGATATGCTGCAGCGACAGTGATCTATCCGAGTACTTGTTTACTTAGGCAGTTAAAGAAATGATGACATCGTCTAACCAATGGAACGGCCTCGTTCAGGCGTCCAATGATCTGCACTCCGATAACCGGTAGTGTGCTGTTAGGTTACTATTGCGGACTCCAGTGTCCCCTCGGCCGACAGCATGTCAGAAGCACTGAAAATTAGGATGCATCCCATGTTTCCCAGGCCGCCTTGCTCATAGTAGTATTCTCCCACCCCTTGGCTACTAGCCCCCTAACCGCGATCGTACGTACACTCTGCGAAATTTGTAAACGGTACTTAATTGCAATTACAAACGTTATGTATCAAATGACTAAATCCATCTCAATAAGGACATGACCTCCAGCGAAACCTTGAATCAACCAACTGCGACGGGATACTACAAGAAAGAAACCTCAAATCTAACTAGTTAAACCAAAACTATACTAGCACGTAGCCCGATCCTATGCCTTGTGGTTGAATACCGGCAGTGTTTCAACATGCTCTACCGCACTTGTACTAGAGTCCGCGCGTTTAAACTTGATCGCTGTTAACTGCATGCCCACTCCAAGGATTGTATTATCTTACCGTAGATTTCTTCTGGACCGACTCCCAAAGCTTTTTCCCTCTATGGATAGGGTACCATGAGGTAACCATGGCTAGTTCGTATTTTGGATCATCCTTGGTTTGCGGGGGAATCTCTATTGTGGTTTCTTTGGTTTCCGCTTGACCTTTTGCAGAATTGCTGGAAGCCGTCGTCGCGGATCTTGAAGGATTGTATAGTTGAATCAGCTTCGGAGCAGCATATTTGGATTCCTTAAAGTGATTCGAGTTGTCATATTCCATCTCAGTTGATGTGAGTTTCGGATCGACAACACCCGAGACTGGGTACTGCGCTGACACCGGAACCGACACTTTCGGAGTTTCGCTCGAGATTCCGTTCCCCCGACTATGTTTGTTCTTGTGTATTTCATCTCTCACATCCACGACTCCGATATATGGGGCAGAAGAAAGGCGACCTTCCCATCTCCTTTGACCACTCAACTCTTCATCAAGATACCGGTACAACTGAATTGCTGAAAATCCAACGGTCCTAGAGATAAACTTGGAAATCCCAAACCCTTTATCTTTCCGAAAGTATGACACTATTGACAATAACAATTCCTGGGATTTGATAAAAATCCAAAGAGCCAAGATTATTGAAGGTATATAAATCAACAGCCGGCATGACAACGTTTGGATGTCTTTGCTTTCGAGTACGAAGTCGGCTGTCTCGTCCGGGACCACGCCATTAATTTCAGCCGCGTTGAGAAGGCCCTCCCTATTTGGAGACAACATTGCGGTATTCCGTACAACCTCCCGCGAGTAGACGAAACTCCCCATGATCAAGTATTTGAGATCATCTATAATGTTCGCTGCCGAATTCTCGACCCTGTTGTTGATGGCAAAACCTTCCGAAAAGCTGACCAGATTGGAATAACCTAAATTGCGAGACATTGTGACGATAGGTGGTACCGTTGTGAATTCTCGGATGAAGACCGTATCAAGCCAGAATGGTGCCACCTTCAACCCACTTTGAACCAGACTTTTCAGATCATATGTATTTTTGGCAATCGACTCTCCATAATACCATGTCGTGTTGTGGTTACACGATATTGCAGGCCGTTTCGCCTGCACAGCATAACGCGAGTTGGTGATGGTGTCGTTGAGATCTTCGGTAACATACCAAGGTTGTGTCTGGTTGAATTCGACTCGACTGCGGCGCCCGGCGGTATATGGGAGGATGCTGAACCATGCGGAACCAGTTGACTTTGCATCGGCGTTATTCTTTGGAGGCACTTCGAAGTTAGCGCGAGGGGGGGTGTAGTTCCCGCTGCTAGGGATTGGGACAATCCTCTCCATCGAACTATTGCCCCATAGCCAGTATATATCATGGGTAGAATTTGACGAGTTTTGAGTCCAAGTGTATTCCGTCTGGCAGTGTCCGCTAACTGCGTGTATCAAACCTGGGGCTCGCTGTAATCCGAAATCGAAGCCAGTGATGTTGTATGTGTAGTCCAGTGAGATCTCGGCGCCGTCTGAGCTTAATCGCAACGAGTTACCGAATTTTATTCTTTCCTGCAGGATGCCTTCGGAGATTTCGACAGTTCCGATAGCACGGAAGGCCGCCGCACGTGCAAGTCTGTTATTCGCCTCACGCTGGAGTGCTGTTGAGTTGGTAGGAAGGATGGCGGGATAAAAGATGACGTTTGGGTTTACTCTGGCCATATTACCCATCATCAATTCGGACGGGATGACTATACCAGCCGCGAATGACGCCCCAAACACTATAAAAACAATGAGCCAGAGGACAGTCGTAAGCCCGAGCGTTCTCCAGTCTCTGTCAATCCATTGAGCGCCATCGGGTTTGGTTTTGATTCGGAAAAGAAGTCTCCATTGATAAAGGCCCAGCACCAGCAGTGCCGCTATGGGATCACTGGTATTTAGGAACGTGACTAAAATGGCATGTCGATTTCCGTTGTTCTTGAGCGGGAACCAGGTAGCGACCCAGCCGAACACGATCTGCCCGACAGCGCCGAAGAGAAGCATAATGAGAATAGTGTAGCCAGAATTCCAATAGTTGCTCTGGTTCTGGGAGACTGCCAATGCCGGAATAGTCTTTCCGTTCTCCTGAGGCATTTGGAACCATCGTGTAAGGCCAAGGATGTATTTAGATTCCGCCGGCTGGGTGTAGAGATCCATGATGCAAAGAGCTTCTATAATCACCGGCCATTAGAATATCCTCAAGACCGTCTGTCTTCACTCCCGGGATGGATTACTTGCTTACGCAAGACCCGTTTGACTAATGTGAATATAGAAAAAGGAAGACGGTAGGAGAGAGGAATAGGAAATCTGCGAACACGGGTCTATTTGAATAGGAGTAGGTAATTCCACCAGAGGCTTAAACCGACGGCACATGAAGTTGTTCAAATTCGGGGACCTTTCCACCATCTCAATTAGTGGCCTAGGTAGAATGGGGACAAGAAGTTTAAAGCCCACCTGAATCCATGCCAAAAATCACATGCATAATCTGCAAGTCAATCATAGGAACACCCCGGGAGCGAAATACTCATTGCATCCAGATCACCAATAGACAGCAGAATGTTGTGCTTTACAGTTACCGAGTACACCGCTGCATGCCACCACGATTGGGGTATTCCACTGCGTTTGTAAATATGAAACCCGGGCCATACAGGTTCTGCGCTATATATTGACTTGTACAGAAGAGGAGGAACACTATTTTGTGTGTCATCACCTTATTGGCAGAGTTATTGATATAGCCCTGGAAAGAGGTGTCTTGAGAACTACGTTACGTCACCCTAGGTCTTGATAGTGATAAAGCGGGGGAGGTTTGTTTCTTTATAACGGTATTACAGTCGGCGACTTACGACCATGGCTATCTATTTAATCTTACCCAGAGTACTAACGATAGTCAGCTCTCCCGTCTGGCTGACCTCGAGCTGGCTTCACGTGATCCTCTGACCCATACCGGAAAAGTTATGATCTACGCCTCCCCCGTGTTGAGAAAGTATGTTGGGGTATTAAGTGGTGAATTCGACGCTTCCAAAACTGACAGTAACGCCATTCTGCCCTTCGTCTGCAGAGCTGCAGATTTAACATTCTCCGCTGTTCATGCTGTCCCACCGGAAAGTCGCCCTACTATTCGCAAGGTCGAGTGCATTGCAGAACTATCCAAATTGGACTAGACCCCTTCTGGTCATCAACTCACATTCCTTCTCAAACTAAAAACGGGTTCTACCCGGTGCTATTATGACAGCAAATTACCGCATAATCTGAAGGGATCCATTCTTTTTTGGTAGTTTGTATAGGAATTATAAGACATTAAATACACTAGTAATATTGGCCTAGTTTCAGCTGTGTTGAGGATTGAAAACTTTGAGGCCAATATAAGTCGCTGTTTGAAGTCGGGATGCGGGCTGTAAGAGCTACAAAAACCAAATTCATCCAGAGTATACGGTTTTGTTACACCGCTTGCCAGCGGTACACTATATGACTATGTGATGGATGAACCACCGCCAACGAATACTGACGATAGGGTAGGATATCCGCAGAGGTGGAATACAAATTGAATTACTGATTGGCTGGAGTCGGAGTTGTCTCAGACTAAGCTGGGTTCATGTGTATAACCTAGGTTTGCCCCGCAGAGGCGACAACCGACTCTACAGGAAGCTAGTGTTTGTTTGTAATTGGTTCGGCCACCGGACGGAAATTGTTCCAAATTCGTACCTCTTCGCATTGTACTCTTAAATTCTTCAGCTTTCCTCGTTATTTTTTGCTTTTCGTAGTTCATATACATGCTTAGGATCAGCACAGGGCAGCACGCGACGATCTACCGTGACCAAATCTGGAATTCGATGGGGACGAAGGGTAGTAGGTAGGAGCTCCGCCATCGAACGGGCTCGCCCGGAGGCGGAGGGGATAAGGGCCTGTCATACTCTAGCTAGAGTAAATACAGTATGAATAAACAACAACAACAATCTGGAATTCGACTCTTTGAGCTCTCGATTTCGTTTGGCGTAGCTTCCACATATTCCGATTGGGCTTTTGAGGCTATGACCTGTAGTTACTAAATGTTAGCGAACTGGCTGATCAACATGGAAGCGTGGCAGCGCATGGGGACAGGAGCTCTACGACGTCCCGGGATTGGATATAGGATTATGACTTTAGGCTATGCGACCTCCCTCTAAAACTACTGGTATGGCTGATCTCTCCATGATAGTTGGCTAACAGAAATGTATGTGTCATGACGTAGACTTAGTGAGATGGACGCGGTGGTACATTTGCTTTCATTTCCCACATTAAGGGAGCGGATGGAGACTCCCCAATTACACCTGCAGCTCAGAGTGCGGGAAGAGCTTATTAGTCTCTGAGTCGCTGGTAGCTACCCTCCTAGTCTAGATACGGCTTTTGAGCTTCTGGTAGGCACTATATCGGGTCCACAGAGTACGCATAATTCAGTCTTCATGGTCCATTAAGCTGGCACAGTCCGTTCTTGACTAGATATTCCCTTAGTCTATACTGGCTTTCGAGCTCTGGCAGACCAAAGAGCGCATTCGGAAGTCATCAAAGATGCTGTAGAACTCCCGCCTATCGGTAAACGTAGGGATTTAATTCATGGTTGGCCCTAACCGCATTTGAGGCTCCAGTACGATCCAAACCTGCAAGTATATACGTATTTAAGTGTATGTATATAGCCCAATTCCTCCCATAGTACCAGAAGAACCAGCCAGATTTCTGAAGAGTCCTCACTCGTTACTTTCGCTCTGATACCCCCCCCCCTGAAAATGAAGCGTTGCATCCATTTTATTGCCGCAGCCATCTTCGCGGCTGTGCCTCTCGTTCACGCTCATGCCGATGACGGCGGGATTCTCACTGTACTTCGTAGCAATGGCCTCCACGACTACGCTAGATTTCTGGAGACTAGCGCACCCTTGACGCTCGCCAGGTTGAAAGGACGCACCAACGTCACTTGCTTTGCGGCCCCTGTGGCACCACCCTGTCAGAACACCACACTACAACGCCGCGATCTCACTACCGAGGCCCAAGCTGCGCAACAAATGGCCGACGATAGCCCTCCACCTCCCGCAAAGATAAAGCGTGGGCAGTACCCCCCTGAAAGCAGCTTCCAAAAACGAAGGACATTTCTGAGGGATCCGGCATTCATCAACATTGGCGGCGATCTCTTGTATCTCGTTGCAAACTACACGCCCCCGCAGAACCTCAGCGATAATGGCGCCGATACGGAGATTACCACAGGGCTTGGGGAGGTCATTAAGGTCACTGGTGAACCTATTAAGTTCAATCAGGGGGCTATCTACGTCGCTAATAAGTGCGTTTCCGGACCTTACTCTAAAAATTCATGCAGTAACTAAGAATGGCAGATTGTTTACACTCCCCGGATTGCTCTCGGAAACGCTGGGAAAAGTAGGAGCAGCTGGCTTCCTCGCGGCCATCATTAAAGAAAATTTGAAATTGAAGCTCGATATCGCTCCCCGAATCACGGTTTTCGCGCCGCTGAGCAAACCGGGTTCAGACCATACGGTTGAAGGACAGGTGATTTATAATTTCCTTGGATATACGCCGGACCTTGTGCCGGGGCAAAATTACGGCGGTATCACCATTACGAAGGAACGTGGGCAACTTTTTGCAAACGGAGCTAGGATTGTTAAGGGTAATGTCCCGATTAAGAATGGAGTCGTCCATTTTGTCGATAAGGTGAGTCCACCTTTCTTTCTTTATTCGATGCTAGACGGGGGTGTTGTTAACAATGCGAAGCTTGTGAAATCGACGCCGCCTCGACTCACGCCCAATGCCACTAGCGCGTTGCCCAGCGCAACTCGAACTCCTCCGCCGGTGGTCACGGGTGCAGCTGCCATCCTCAATGGCGCACCGAATATGGTATTTGGAGTTCTGGCATTCGGTCTGGGTCTCTGGATTGCCATTTGAGGAATCGGTTGGATTGCGCTTTTGTGATTTATAGGATAGTTACTTTGATGCATAACATCGTTTTGTTTGGTAATTTAAATGCTGCTGTTGGAAACTAGTTTTAAAATGGCTCTGTGCATTCATCAAAGTCCAATCAGAGTAGTAGCGTGACAGCCATGAAGATCGACAGGCGCGCCCTCCTGTCATTGTACTTGGAAGCCCAAGTTACCTTGGTCAAGCTTACCATACGTTTCAAAGGGAATATGCATGCTGCCAGAACAATCGCTCTTTCTTGTGGAACATATTCCGCGATCGTCACTTGTTAACAACTATGACAGAGGTTGATCTTACCCGAGAAACTGCATCGCCAGTTGTCATAGCCAGAACAAAGCTCGGAAGCTTATTTCAGGGAACAGCTCAGGTACGTAGGTAGATACATCCTGGAACAATATCAACTGGCGATCTGGCTAGACAGTGTTGATCTCGAAGCGTGCGTGTTTTGAGTTTGGAGATGGTCGTGCCACGATGTGGGGGTACACTTACATGTTTATCTTCAGGTTCAGTTGAGTGGAAGAGCTGGAACAAACGGAGGTCCAGACCAGTAGAGACGCGAGTATTTGCACAGATTAGGTTGAATTTGGCGGGGGTTAGGTGTATCGTAGAAATCAAGCGAGTTGTGGGAATCATATTCGACCTGTCGGGTCGGGGGTCAATCAATTAGATATTTGTACTTGTCTCAGGCCTGTGCGATGCATTCAGGAATCATCACTAGCACATTCATGTAGTTCTAGGAACACAATGCAAGTTAATCAATATGTCAGGTGCTCCTCACTGTTCGACGTTCAAGCTGAAGGCCGGGATGCAAAACTTGAGGCATTGCAGGCTGGGAGGTGGAGCTGTGATTGAACCAAACGAAGGTCAGGCATCCTACAGTCTATTGCTGGCGGAGAAGCCAACTAGATGGAGATAGCGGTACGGGTTTCTTAGCGTCCTGGGGTTTTACTAGTATACTTAACTATAGGCGGCGTGTTCGATCGTGCTTTGTAGATGAGTCCCTTGTATTTTACTAACCTTCTAGCTAAGGTTTATTAGGCTTCCTATAGATTTTCGAGCGGAGTTTGGTAAAATTTTCTGAGATATCACTTAGGTTTGCAGAGACACGAACCCCTACATGTCATTTCCCGTTTCTACAGGAATAGAATCGAATACGGTCAGATTCTACTGTAGAGGCGTACTTAAATCTGAACGAGAATTTAAAGTAAGATGTGGCAATCGTTGAATAAGGTATATATAGCGGTAGCTACTTCGATTGGTGAGTCGGATACAGCAATACGCGGTCTGCGCCCACATTCCCCGGAGCTTTGGGTGTTGTGACAACAAGTGCTTGTCGAGGCAACTCCGAGCTCCATCGGATAAAAGCCAAGATTAACTCGAAAGAGAAATCCTCGACGCCAAGCAGCCAAGAATAAACCTAGGGTAGCTTTATCTGATATCATATGTATGCCATCCTCCAGATCAAAGGTTCGACGGCCTGCATTTGGAGGAATGTGCAAGCTCCCACAGGCTCTCCTACACCAATCCCGACAAGGCTTGTTGGTAGCCGGGCGGGCGGTCCGGAACACTGACTCAATCATTGGAGTATTTGGCTGCGACGTGAAAAGACGCGTCTTGTCAAACATCATGCAGCTAAGAGGAACTCGCCAACATTGCCCATGTTTCACCGTTGCTGTAAGCGTGGTTCGGGTCGAATTTGTCGCTGGCACGAATTAGACGTTAGAAATGTCTCGGAATTCTCGGAACAAGAAACCAGAACAAGGACGATAAACACCCTTGTCCACACGCCGCAACCACCGCAGATCGAGCCAGTATTGCGCCAGTCCTTCGATCTACACAGCAAAATACCGCAGCTTGCAATGCTTTTATTTTGGAAAGCTGTCTTCCAAACGATACTTGGAGTGCCGTAAGAATGATACTCTGCAGCAGGTGACTTTTCGGTTGTTGTGGTGTCGCTACATATTGTGTCTGAGCTACGCATTGCGTCATCCCGTCATAAAGGCACACTTAAGCGAGGGCACCGTGCAGCACAGCCTGACTTGCGTAGCTGACCTTTTACCCAAAGCAAAATAGCATCAAACTGACAAATATTTATCCAAACCAGTCAAATTAAGTCATTGATTTTACATATCATCTCTTGCTATTTGTACTGTAAATGGTGTAGTAGTTGCGAGGTGGTGAATCTTAAAATCTGGACAGGCGTAATACTTTAGATCATTATTTATCACTCGCCGGTGATGATTTTTGTATTATTGCATAAATAGATCTCAGCCTTCATATGGTGGAGATGATACCCCGTATAGAAGATTACGGTGGGCACTGATACGGGCTGATGATATTCAGCCGTATCTATACATAGATGAGTACGTACGCATTCGTACTTGGACTACCGTATATATATGGCCTTTGTGGCCCTCTTAGGTAGTATAATCAAGCTTCTCTATCTCTACTTTTAACACATATCTTGGACTCTGTGAGTATACCTCATGGAGTGGTTAGTGGCACCATTTCCTCGATACACGCTCTGCTAGAGCATTGGGTGGTGGGCTGAGGGGAGGCTAGGGCCCAAATCCACTGCCGAATGCAGTTATCTCCAGCAGTGGTACACATGACATGCTCGAACGGACAACATCGCTATATTATTGTTACGTTACTACTTGGCTTGCGATCTTGATTTTTTGCTCTCTGTGGTCGTTCTTTGTGTAGGAAGTACAAGTCGATGCAGACAACGCGTGGCCTCTGCAGACGCGGTAGGTTTACCCTGTATGGCTGGCATGTAACTGGAGTAAATAAATAGGCAGTTGCTAGATTTCGATGACACCTCTCGTCCATATTGTCTGCTTGCACCTGTTACGTGCGCTCCTCGTAACTCTAACAGCTACCTCCAAACTCAGAGCCGAGCGCCATCTGTTGTGTCGGAAAATAGCTCCACGGTGGTTACTCAATTTCCTGTCTCGTGTTCTGCTCCACCGTGTGCAGGGAAATCTTTACTATAGATTGAATCCCTTAAGCCTATCGAGCATAACTTCCTTCGGATTTAGCCTAGTAGCATGCAATCCAACACCAAGTCTTTGCATAGAAGTTGCGATCTTCCTTCAGTACGATAGCTTCTTCTGCTTTTTCGGAGGTGTAGTTGATTCCGCTGCCAAAACTAACAAATAGCGAGCAGAGTTCAAGAAAAAGGTTCATAGTTGAGCAACCCTATGGCCAGGGTCTATATCCCGCTCGTATCAGGTCTCCCGAGGCGTTCCAGCTGGTTTTCAGTCAGATAGCTTGGTATAATCACCTCGGAATCGCATACAAACCCACAGGATTCCGGGGTGAGCGAACGTAGCCCGAGACGCAAGCGGAAGCACGGTGATAGAGCGGCCATACACCTCGGCCTCGAATAGAGCTAGACGAATCTCCGAGGGAAGATTAACAGCCAAGGCGAAGTGGGAGGCCGACAAGTGCAGCAAGCACTTCAGCTACAGACTCAAGGGCAAGGCGGGGACCAAGAGACCTATCCCGATGACAAGCGTAAAGTCGCTGGCCACTAGGTTCTACCGACTAAAGTCCGGGCATGCACCCACCGGAGTCTACCTAAAACGGTTCGGCCACCGAGATGACGACAAATGCTGGTGGTGTGGAGGGACAGCGACCCAGACCCAGACGCGGGAGCACCTCTTCCGCCACTGCAGCCGGTGGAGAGACCAGCAGAAAGCAATATGGAAGGCGGTGGGAAAGGCGACGGGCTGGAAAGCGGGCAGATGCCGCCACGTGCAGGTCTCTGAGCTGTTTTCCATAGAAGTGTGCGACCAAGCGGTGATGGACTTCCTGGCGGCCACTGAAGT